>Ga0207433_10005899_pt1 | contig 21605 bp, 12 predicted proteins | sample YelNatPaOPGAMG01_FD_187559 | JGI IMG/M metagenome (GOLD analysis project Ga0207433, IMG submission 187559) | Hot spring thermophilic microbial communities from Obsidian Pool, Yellowstone National Park, USA - OP-RAMG-01 (SPAdes) (version 3) | ecosystem: Environmental > Aquatic > Thermal springs... | reverse complement strand
TATATTCTGAAACAGACAAGTCGGATGTAGAGATAGTAACGAACAATTTTTCTTGGGCAGCATCGACAATAGCAGAGCTATATAAACAGCGCTGGCAGGTAGAAACATTCTTTAAGGAGCTTAAGCAACACCTGAAAATCAAATCTTTTTTAGGGACAAATGAAAATGCTATGTGGATACAGATTTGGACAGCATTGATAACTCTGCTGCTAATGAAATACCTCAAAGAGATTTCGAAATATAATTGGAGTCTGTCAAATTTAATAGCCTTTTTGAGGATGAATCTGTTTGTAAAGATACTTTTAGCAGAATGGCTGGATAATCCTTTTAAGGCGCCGGAGGATTTTTCTATGAAAAACAGACAACAAAATTTATTTTAAGGAGGGATGGTTTTTAAGAACTACATGAATCTGTCCAAAATGCTTCCTAAATAATACTTTTTCCCTCTTTTATATTTATTTTGGACAGCAATGCAAAGAACGATGAAAACTCTAATTGAATTTTACTTTTACTTTATTATTTTAAGGGAAACGATTACTTTTCGTTTCCCTTAATACAATTTGTTCTTTACTAACTTATTTCTACTACTTAGCTTCTCTTCTGGTCATTTGATATTATTTTAATAAAATCATTTTCTTAATTTGGGAAATGGTTCCGGCTAAATATCTGTAAAAATAGACACCACTTGGAACAGCATTACCAGCATTATCCCGTCCATCCCAAACGACACTATAATTACCTGAAGGTTTTTCTTCATTGACCAAAGTTTTAATTTCTCTTCCAAGTATATTATAAATTTTGATTGAAACAATTGCAGTTGACTTCATGCTGTAGTTAATAGTAGTGGAAGGATTAAAAGGATTAGGATAATTTTGATCAACTTTAAAGGATAAAGGGTAAATTTTAGTCTCATTTATATTTGTAACTGGGTTCTTTAAACTGCCATTAACAGTAATTAGTTTAAAGTTAATACCTTCGATGAAGGGGATAGAATTATCAAATACTCCATTAATTAAAAAGAGAGTGTCGTTAATTGTAGTTGATTGAGAAAGAGTAACCCCAGCTGAATTATCAATTTTTAGGTTTGAAATAGAGTCTGGCAATAATGAACCAGTAACTTGGTGTACAGAGCCATTATAAATATAATTTGCAGTATTGCTAAGGGTTTTTGTTCCACCAACGTTAATATTTCCATTTAAGCCAAGCGAGTGGGCTGTAGCAATTGTTCCGCCAGGGTCTAAGGTGAAAGTGCTGCTACTTCCAGAGAATATACTTGTATCCATGTCGACAAAAGCACCTCTGAGAATGCGAGTGTTAATATAATTATTATTTGAAAGGACACCCGTTCTATAGGTTTGTGTGCTAGTACCTGCAAAAATTAACGAATCAGTAGTTTTAGAGTGAGAATAAAGTGAAGCCCCATTTTCTAAAGTGACATTTTTCTTTACAATCAAGTTTATTAAATTTTTAGCACTGCCTGCAGTAAGGCTAAGATTTCCTTTATTTGCAACTGATAAGTTTCCGTTGATAATCACGTTAACATTTTCTGCCGTATGAGTACTTGAATAATTATCAATAGATAGAGAAGAAAGAGAATCTATAATTAAATTTCCATTAATTGTAATGGTTTTAGGACTTCCCAGTACTTCATATCCAGTAAGTGCATAATATGTTGGAGTTGAAGGATTGACACTATTTGTATTTTTAATAATTAAATCACCCTCAATTATGTTATTGGCCATATCAAAATGACAAGGATATGATGGAAGAGTTAAAGAATCACAATTTACAATGAGATTATAAAAATTTTGATTAGCTCCAGTAGGTCCTAAAGTCTTACTTCCAGTAACAAGACAGGTTGAACCAAAGTTCCATTTAGCAGTTGGGATTACGCCACCATCCATATTGTGTTGATAAACACCATTAACGACTACTGTATCATTACATTTCACGCCGTAATTGTTTATAAATTTTCCATTTATTGTGAGAATTCCGCTAATAAAAATAGAGTCTGAAGTAGTTACACCAGCAGTATCATTTATTGTTAAGTTGTTTACTGTATCTGGCAAAATAGAGCCGGTTAATTGAGGAGTTGTTCCGGTATAGGAATAATTAGCACCCGTACTAAAGGTTTTAATACCCTTGTTTTGAATTTGCCCGTTTAAGGTATCTAAACCAGCCGCGGCACCGATTCTAATTGTTCCCCCGGAACTTAAAGAAAATGATCCTTCCCCAGCAATTTTTGCATTTGTATTAGTCAAATCTACAATTCCACCACTAAGTATGTTTAAAGAGGCACCACGAGCAACATTAATGATTGAACCGTTAGGGGATAAATATTTCCCAACATTTAATTTTCCATTAATAATGTTCATCAAGCCATTTATATTTAATGAATCAGTTATTGATACACCTGCAGTGTCATTTATTGTTAAGTTATTAACTGTAAAAGGCAGTAAACCACCTGTTGCTTGAGCCGAAGTACCGACGTAGAAATAGTTAGCAGCAGTACTGAAGGTGTTTTTACCAGTGGTTTGAATCGGACCAAAGGCAGGATCTAATCCTGCTGATGCACCTATGTTAATAGTTGAACCAGAATTTAAAGTAAATGTACCTGAGCCGGTAATTGTGGCATTAGGATAAGAAAAATCAGCAGTTCCACCATTAAGGATGTTAAGTGAACCACCGCTTGCCACATTGATTAAGGCAACAACTCCGTCATTATTAACACCAGAGATAAATGGGACCAAGTAACCTCCAACATTTAATGAGCCGGTAGGGCCGATATTTACAGTACATGATTTGGAAGCTGTGTCAGCAAATATTGCGCTGGATGAAGGCAAATTAAGAGTCCCATAAATATTAATAACTGTCGATACTTTTCCAAGCGCTCCGGATGTAGGGCTCATCATAAGGTTACTATTTGGAGCAAAATTAACTGTGACACCAGTATCAATCGATATTGTGTAAGTTGTTATGGTTCCACGGCTAGTGTATATTCCAGCACCTCCTAATCCATTTAAGCCAGCGTAGTTTATATTTACATTTGTAGAAAATATTAAAGAAGGTGTAGTTAAACCACTACTGTAGGGGCGCAATTGTGCTATATTTATTGTTCCACTTCCACCAATGGTAAGTGTACTATTAGATGTATTATTTCTTTGTTCCAACATTAAGGCATCAGTTGGACTACCGAAAGTTCCATCAACCCATAAAACGGCTGGAGAGCCAGTTAGTGATAATACGGTCAATCCATTTTTTTGAAGAACACTGTCCGATTTTAGAACTGCTCCAGTTTCAATTATTAGGCTTGTGGATTTTTGAGCATCAATATCATAAGTTACAGTGTCTCCACTGAGTATGAAAGTTTTGTGAGAACTTCCGGGACCTCCGGTCGGATTTGTATTCCATCCGGTTCCATCCCATTGTTTCCAAGTTGATAAATTGCTCCATTTTCCAGAAGCTATGGAACCGTAATCTCCTACAGCTGGAGTAGGAGCTTGTGCATAGACTCTTAGAGAGAATAAATACAAAAGTATTGTAAAGAGTAAGGATTTGGTAAAAAGAAAGTTTTTCATATATCTTGCCTTTTTATTTAGTTATTTTAATTACACGAGAAATCAAATGAGAGTAACTCAATTGAAAAATGTGTTATACTTTTAATTTATTGAATTATGAATTGAAACAGTGAGAACGATTACATGATATTATTTAAAAATAATTATTTATTAAAAACTAAATTATAATAATATTGGATATACTTAATATAATAGGTATATTTAATATAATAATTATTTTTTATTCTGTCAAGTAAAAAATATAATTAAAGGTATTTTTTTTGTTTATAACTTGCTTTTAATTAAATAATATATTAAGTTAGTATATCTAAGTATACTTAGTATAATATAATTTAAAAAAGTGATTTTATTAAATGAAGAAAATATACCTTTGGGAGTAGTTTATGGGTTTATTATTGAGAGAAAGGATTCTCTTCTTTTTGATCTTAGTAGTCATTTTTCAATTTAAATTGGTATTTGCTCAAAGTGGAAATATTTCTGGTACAGTTAAAGATGCGTCTAATAATTCACCTTTATGGGGAACAACAATAATAATTCATGGTACGTCGTTAGGTACCACTACAGATGAGAATGGCAATTTTCATCTTTTGAATATACCAGCACGGGAAGTTCATTTAATTATAAGTTATATCGGATATGAAACTGATACTGTAGCAGTAAATGTATTAAAAGAAAAAATGATTAAAATAGCCGTATTGTTAAAGCCTCAGACTATTCAGGGGAAGGAAGTAGTCGTTACGGCACAATTAAGGGGACAGGAAAGTGCAATTAACAGACAATTATCATCTAATAATATAGTTAATGTAGTATCTTCAGATAAAATTCAAGAACTACCGGATGCAAACGTAGCTGAGTCACTTGGAAGGCTGTCTGGAATTGCAGTTGAAAGGGACGCTGGAGAGGGGTCAATGGTTGTTGTTAGAGGACTTTCACCTCAGTTTTCAAATATTGAAATTAATGGTGAAAAAATTCCACCGACAGACCCAACGACAAGAGCAGTTGACTTAAGCATGATTTCGCAGGATGTTCTTTCAAGTATTGAAGTGTTTAAGGCAATCACACCAGATCAAGATGGCGGTACTATTGGCGGAACTGTAAATTTGATTACTATGAACGCACCAGATAAATTTAGATTTGATTTAAGAGCTCAGGACGGTTATGGCAATTTGCCAAATGATTATGGACAATATAAATTTGATTTAAGTGCCAGCAATAGATTTTTTGATAAAAAGCTTGGAGTTTTTGTAGCCGGCAGCATTCAAAGAGAAAATAGAAGCTCTGAGGATTTAACAGGCGATTATATATCGAGTGGAACTAATCTAAATCCTACGTTAGAAGTGGCGGACATTAATTTACAAGATGACTATCAAATTAGAGATCGTTACAGCGCTGGAATAAATTTAGATTATAAATTAAACAATGGAACAATTTGGTTCCATAATTTTTATAGTCAATATAAAAAAAATGAAATAAAAAGGCGCAAGAGATATCGATTAGATACTTTTACCACCGTTTATGATATTAATAATATTACTACTGACCAGACATTGAATCTAAACAGCCTTGGACTAAATTATACCTTTGGAAATTTAATTGTGGATGCACAAGGATCTTTTTCGATAACAAAACAAGAAATACCATTTTCCAATTACGCAAGATTTATAGAAAATGGGGCATTTAAAAATGGAATTGTTCTTAATCAGGGGCCGGAGGTTGTGCCAAACTACGCTTTTAATAATTTATCACAAACATGGTTTCAGTATGGAACGTTTGATCCTCAGGAGATAAATGACAAGGATTATTCCGGAAAAATAGACCTTAAATTACCCGTAAATTGGGGAGAAAATTTCTCCGGATTTTTTAAGGGCGGATTTAAATATAGAGACGAAAGCAGGATTAGAAATATTACGGAATATAGGACTGATTATGCGGTAGTTGACTCAATCGGGATGCAAAATAAAAATGAATATCAGTTATGGCAAAACCATATACTAATTTCAAATTTTATTGATCCAACGTTTAGCGCTGATAATTTTTTAGACGGACAATATGTTTTTGGGCCGGGATTGAATGCCGACATGCTTAATAATTTTTATCAGAATAATAGTTCCAGATATGCACTGAACCGTTTAATATCATTAGATACATACACGGCAGGAGAAAAGGTAACTGCGCTTTATATAATGGGGGAATTTAATTTATTCAAAAAGCTTATGATATTGCCGGGCTTAAGGTACGAGCAAACATCTACGGATTATAAAGGCTATGTAGGAAAGTTGACAGGTACATTAGGTCAAACCGGTACAGTTATAGATTCCGTGGGCGGTCAAAATTATGAAGACTATTTGCCGATGTTTCATATTCGTTATAAAATGTTTGATGATTTTGATATAAGATTTGCCTATACTCATTCTTTATCAAGACCAGATTATTTTAATCTTGTTCCTTACCAGTTAATAGATCAGGAAAATAAAATAATTACACAAGGAAACCCGAATTTAAAACATATCCAAGCTGTTAATTATGATTTATTCTTTTCATACTATAATGACTTGGGGCTTTATACTCTTGGATTATTTTATAAAAAAGTTAATAATATTGATTATACTTTTCAATCATTAGTAACAAGCGGTCAGTATCAGGGATATACTATTAATCAGCCGGTAAATAGTCCAGAAGCAAAGGTTTACGGAGTTGAAATAGATGTTCAAACAAACCTTTCTTTTTTGCCATCTCCATTTGATGGTATTGTTATAGGTGCAAACGGTTCAAGAATATATTCACAAACATTTTTCCCATTATTTTTAATAGGGCCAAGAAGTGCATTGCCGCCATATGCACCGACAATTATAAATACTTTTAGAGAAGGCAGAATGCCGGGACAAGCAAATTGGATCGCGAACCTGACAGTTGGTTATGAGAAGGGCGGTTTTTCTGGGAGAATTTCAATAAACTATCAAAGTGATATTCTCGAAACAGTTGGCAATACAAGCATATTGGACGGTTACAGTAAAGCATTTACAAGAGTTGATATTTCAGTTTCACAAAAAATATTTGAGCATTTAAGTGTATTTGCAGACGGAAATAATATTACTGACCTTTCGGAAGGTTCTTATTTAAACACTGAAATGTTTCCGACTTCAATTCAAATGTATGGATGGACAGTTGACGCAGGTGTAAGATATAAGTTTTAATAAATTTTTGTGATGCAAACTTGACTTAAATAATATATGTAAATCATATTTTTAAAATGAAAAAAATAATTGCGGAGAAAGGATGAGAACAATAAATAAAACTATTTTATGGATGGTATTTAACTTAATATTCATGATGGCTATTCCAAAAGTATATGCACAAAGGACCGTAAATATTCAGCCCGGTTTCGGTACATTTGGTTCAACCATAATGGGCGATACTACTAATTCCGGAGGACGTGATACAACGACAGTTTATTTACTAAGCCGAGGCGGTTTGTATATTTTAGACGGAACATTTAGTCCAACGTTTCCAGTTCATGTTCAAGCAACAGGGACGGGACCTATGCCAAGAATTATTATGGGACTTCCTACAGGAGGTATATTACCAAGCCAAGCTTTTCAGATATTTAACAGTTTATATATGAAGGGGATTGAACTCTCAGGGCAAGGCGAATTGGGCGGTTCGGTACTTAGGATTATTCGTGTTTCAGCAAACGAAGTAAAAGTATATATTGATAGCTGTCAATTAGATATTTCATCTCAATCAGCCTTTAGAATTGAATCAAATAATGTGGATTTTAGGTTAACAAATAGCATTGTTAGCAATATTGGTACTATGGTTGATCCAGCTAATGGTAGGGTGATAGATAATCGTGGAATTCCTCTTGATTCTGTGTTTGTTCAAAATTGTACTTTTTATAATGTAACTAGCACTATTTATAGAGATGGCGGTGGCACAGTAAATAGTTTGATTTATAACCATAATACTGCAGTAAATGTTGGTTTTAATGGTTTAAAATTGGGCGAAGCCAAGTTCTCTTTTATTTCAAATAATATTTTTAAAGATTGCGGTTTTTTAGGAGCTATTGGTTCACCTACAAATATTATTTCACTTTCACCATACCCAGATAATACTATTACGCAAGAAGTCATAATTAGAAATAATAATTTTTTTACTGATCCAAATATATCTGCAACTTATCTTACTCTTAATTCTGTAATTGCTCCATCAACCTTTGATTCATTAAGCAATGCGTTTGTTACTAAAGGAGGTTATACTAACACAAACATTAGCGAACAAATAAATTTTTCAAAAGAACCGACACTACCAATACAAACATTAAAAACTTACTGGAATAATCCTTCGGGTACTCAGGTTGACATGGATACAGTAGGTCAGGCAAATTTTAATTTTGCATATTCAAATTTATATCAATCTTATTCATCGTCAACAGATGGTCTACCGTTAGGTTCTGTTTCTTGGTTCGGAATGAATATAACCGAAATAGATAAGAACAAAAATTCGAACATCCCGTTGCAATATTATTTAGAACAGAACTTTCCGAATCCTTTTAATCCGAGTACAACAATACAGTATAATTTACCTAATCAAGAACAAGTAAAATTAAACGTATACAATGTTCTTGGTCAATTAGTAAAGACTCTTGTTAATAGTTTTCAATCTGCTGGTTTTCATTCTGTAATATGGGATGGTTCAAACAATAATGGACAAAAAGTTTCGAGCGGAATATATTTTTATAAGATTGATGCAGGTAAATTTATTAATATCAAGAAGATGATTTTGATTAAATAATTTGCGAATTAAAAATGACTTAATAAATTTTAAATAAAAAATATGAGTCAACTTAACAAAGGAAAACAGCTATGGCAGAAGTAATAGACTTTAACGATCCTACACCGCTTTATGAGCAAATTGAAAAGTCTGTAAAAAGAAAAATAGAAGCCGGTGAATTAAAGCCAGGCGATCCTATTGGTTCTCATAAGGAATTAAGCCTGGAATATAACGTTAGTATAATAACGGTCAAAAAAGCTTTGTCAAATTTAGTTAATGAGGGCATTCTTTATACACGGGTAGGTAAAGGTACTTATGTATCCGAACAACCTCAGAAAAAATTAGATATTTTAAAGCATAAAACAATTGGGCTTGTTCTTCGGGATATAAAACATCCTTTCTTTTCTATGATTGTACATGGAGTTGAAGAAAGAGCATATGAGTTAGGTTATAACATTTTATTATCGAGTTCTTCCAACAAAATTGAAAAAGAAGAAAGTCAGATTAACCATTTTAGAGAAATAGGGGTTGACGGTTTGATTATAGCCTCTCTTTCTCTGGAATACAGAGCTACAGATTACATCCAAAAAATACATAGAGAAAATTTTCCATACATAATGGTTTCTTACATGCATGACCCTGATTACTGGTATGTCGGTTCCGATCAGGAACTCGGTGGATTTATGGCAACCGAACATTTGATAAAACTTGGTTATAAATCAGTAGGTTATCTTCATATAGGAAAAGGGAATTTATTAAGTGAAGTGAGAAAGAATGGATATAACCGGGCATTGAATGAATACGATATACCTTTCGATTCAGATCTTGTTTTTTTCTTGGGAAGAGAAAATTTTGATTCTGGTACTGACAGATTTCAGCTCGGATACGAATTCGGCAAATCATTTAAGTCTTTGCAGAAAAAACCCGATGCCCTTGTAATATACAGTGACTTAACAGCTTTGGGCTTTGAACAAGCAGCTATAGAGGAAGGAATTATAATTCCAGATGACATAGCGATTGTTGGATTTGATGATATAACCCTTTCACAATATTCACCAGTACCTTTAACAACAATTCATCAACCTAGTGACAAAATCGGTAGAATGGCTGTTGATATCATTCAGAAAAGAATTGATGGAAGCGGTGTAGGTAACCGTACGATATTTAAACCTACATTGATAGTACGAGATTCATGTGGGGCAAAAAAAATCAAAGGTCTTAATTCTTTTTCTGAAATTTCTAATAATTAAAAATTAAGTGTTAAAAAACATGCTATATCCAGTACAGAATGCGTTTAGAAATATATTAGATTTATCTGGTTTATGGAAATTCAAAATTGATCCACAAAACCTTGGGGAAAAAGAAAAGTGGTTTAACGGTTTTAATTCAAATATGGACATCGCTCTTCCTGGAAGTTGGAATGAGCAACTAGAGGAGGCTGGTCTACTGCATTATGTAGGTTCTGCCTGGTACTATAGAAAAATTATTTTACCAACTGAATATAATAGGAAAAGAATTTTAATCAGAATTGGCTCGGCAGATTATAATTCAAAAATATGGATCAACGGAAAATTTGTAGGCGAAAACAAATTAGGATTTCTTCCTTTTGAATTTGATATAACTAGATTTTGCAAATTAGGTGAACAATGTGACATTGTAATACTCGTGAATAATGAACTTACAAGTAGTACTATTCCGCAGGGTATCCGATCATCTCAATATTTGGACGAAAACAGATTAAGAGAAGAAACTAATCCTCCAGCACGTTTTGATTTTTCGCCTTTTGGCGGAATACACAGGCCAGTTCAAATCATTACCACACCTTTGGAGTATATTAAACTAATAAAGATTGATACTAAAATTACTGGATTAAGAAAAGGAGAGATTCAAGCCGAAATTGAAATTTTTGGTTCGGCAAGTTCGGAAATAATAATATTTATAGATAATGTAAAAAATATTTTAAGAAGCTCCAAAAGTATTCAAAACAAAAAAGCAAAAATTAAATTAGAAATAAATAATTGTAAATTTTGGACTCCAGAACATCCATTTTTATATGAACTTAAAGTTCAGCTTAAAAAGGATTCTCAAATTGTCGATGAATACAGCCTTCCTATAGGGATAAGAGAAATAAAAATTGAAGGTAACAAACTTCTTTTGAACAACAAAATCATTTACCTAAAAGGATTCGGTAAACATGAGGACTTCTCTACTATCGGAAAGGGATTGCTTCTTCCGCTAGTGGTAAAGGATTTCGGATTGATAAAATGGATCAATGCTAATTCTTTTAGAACATCTCATTACCCTTATTCCGAAGAAATTATGTTTTATGCGGATAAGAAAGGTATACTTGTAATAGACGAAGTACCTGCTGTTAGTCTTGATATACGCTTTGCAAATGATGAAACACTAAAAAATCATAAGGAGTATATTACTAGATTAATCGATAGAGATTATAATCATCCATCGGTAATAATGTGGGCAGTGGGTAATGAACCCAACCTTGTTGGAGCAGAAGAATATTTCAACGGCTCCGGGAAAAGGTATTGGAAAGAGATATTCCTTCATACACGAAAATTGGATAAGTTAAGACCGATTACTGTTCCCAATTGCACTAGAGCGGGCATTAACGATCCAGTACTTGAGTTCTGTGATGTTATTTCACTTAACCGTTATTACGGCTGGTATGAATTTCCAGGGAATTTGGAATTGGCTTCGAAAATTTTAAGCGATGAAATGGATAAAATATTCAAAAAATATAAAAAACCTATTTTGCTTACTGAATTTGGTGCAGATACTTTGAGCGGGGAACATTCTACTTCAATTCAGATGTTTACTGAAGAATATCAATCAATGCTTCTGGAAAAATATATTGATGTGATTAGATCGAAATCATATACGATAGGTGAACAACTTTGGAATTTTGCTGACTTCAGAACACCCCAGCATTTCCGAAGAGTAGTATTAAACCAAAAAGGTATTTTTACAAGGGATAGAAAACCAAAACTTGCTGCCTTTAAATTGAAAGAAATATGGGCAAAAAAATAAAAAATAAAATAAGCTCTAAATTTGGGAAAACAACTAATTAATTAAAGTGTAATATCAATGATCTTCGGATTGTCGCCAATTGACCTTACTGTATTGATTGTATATGTAATGATAATAATATACATAGGGTGGAATACAAAAAACAAAGTAAAAAGCTCTAACGATTACTTTATGGGGGGAAGAAAAGCTAGTAAAATAATGATGATTGCCAATGGTTTTGGCGGTGCAACACATACTGATCAGGCAATTGGAGTTGCTGGTGCGACATATGAAATTGGGCTGGGTGGGATTTGGTATCAATGGATGTATTTATTTGCTACACCTTTTTTTTGGCTACTCGGACCAGTATATAGGAGAGTTCGTTATGTAACCACTAGCGATTTTTTCGAAGAGAGGTACGGAATCAAACATGGTATAGCATACTCTATAATGGGGCTGCTTTATTATATAATGGATACTGGATTAATTTTGAAAGGTACCGGAACTGCACTGCATGCTGTAACTCATGGCGCAGTGTCTTCTACTGTAATAATTATTTTTATTACAGTATTCTTTCTTCTGTATAGCGTTATAGGTGGGCTGGCTTCTGCTCTTGTAGTAAACCTTATACAAGGATTTTTCATTTTAATTCTATCTTTTCTTTTAATTCCATTTGGATTAGAAGCCGGAGGAGGAATTGCCGCGATAAAAGCACATCTTCCTCCTTATATGTTTAGTTTTGTCGCTCCAAAGGAAGCTACTCTATTTTTTATTTTTATGGTTGTAATCAACGGACTTGTGGGAGTTGTTGTGCAGCCTCACCAAATGGCTTTGGGCGGAGCAGGTAAATCGGAGAAAAGCTGCAGAACAGGATGGACATATGGAACTTTTACAAAGAGAATAGCAACGTTAGGCTGGGCTTTTGTAGGTGTACTTGCAGCTGCATTATTTCCTGGAATACCCAACAGCCATAGAGAAAATGCATTCGGACTTATGGTAGTTAAATTGCTGCCTACCGGTTTGCTTGGTTTAATGGTGGCTGCAATGATTGCAGCAATATTAGCTGTTCTTCATAATTATATGGTAGGCGGTTCTGCAATAATTACAAGGAATTTATACAAAAGATTTTTTGCAAATGACCTTGATATTAAAAAGGAATTAAGAATAGCGCGTCTCTCTTCAATTTTTTTGGTAATAGGCGGGGTTACAATTGCACTTATATTACCCAGCGTGATAGATGGTTTAGTAATAGTATGGCATTTTACGGCATTCTTTGGAATAGGATTTTGGATGGCCATAATGTGGAGAAAGGCAAACCGGTACGGTTTATGGGCAAGCTTAATTTCTACAACTTTGTGTACGCTTATTTCCGGCCAATATTTTTCGTTTGGGTTCGGATGGTCTACAGCATATCAAATAGCACTTTATCTTCCCGTTGGATTTTTAACAATGATAATAGTAAGCTATTTTACTAAAAGCGAACCGGAAGAAAATCTAAATAAATTTTACACATTACTTCACACTCCCGTAGGTGAAGAATACAAACTTGCTGAAAAAGGTTTTGATATGGTATTTGAAGGAGAAACTTCATCAGTAAATAAAAATAAAAACGAATCGTTAGAAGAAAATGGACACAGCTTACTTCTTGTAGATTTATTATCACTTCATCAAAAGTTTACATTTAAAAAATACCGCGAAGATATTATCGGTTTTATGTGGGCAACTCTCTTTGTAATTGCGATTCTCGGTATAGGGCTTTTAGCAGCAAGTATAGGTTAAAAGAATTTTAATAAACTTAGGAATAGAAAAGAAGTGAAAACCATAATAAAAAATTTTTATAGCATGCTATTAACTGCAGTAATTATATTTTTTATTTCGACAAAATTTATTAATGCGGGTAATTCGGATTCATTAAAAGCGAAGATTATAAGCGCTATAAAAGAGGAAGCTAATTATTCGTATAATATACTGTTAGATAAAGACGGGAAATCCCGTTGCGATTACAATATGGTTACCGGCAAATGGCAGCCCTACGAGCCTGCATGGCATACCGGGCAGATAATCGAAGCCCTTCTCGACGCATATAAAGTTACGAAAGATTCAAACTATTTAGCTGCTGCCGAAAAAGCAGGTGATTGGTGGTGCAGCTTGCAAATTAAAAATAATCCTAAATTAAACGGGATGTTAAACGCGGTGCATGGGGATTATATAGGTGATTATATTGTTTTTGCGACAGTAACCGACGGTACACCCGGATTATTTAATCTTTATAGGATTACCGGAAATAAAAAATATGCCGCTGTACCAACAGAAGCCGGCGAGTGGATGCTAAAGAATATGTATGTTCCCAAACAAGGTGTTTTTTATGATGCAATTAATGCAAAGACCGGTGAAATTATGAAGGAACATTCTCCCTTTTGGCCTGATAAAAAAAATCAAACTCTTTTTGATGTTGCCCGCCCAAATAATGAAGGATATATGTTCAAAGACATGTATGAATATACCGGCAATAAAGAATATAAAAAAGTATTTATAAACCTATGTGAAAGCCTTTTGAAGAAGCAGGGAAAAGAAGGACTATGGATGCAATTTACACCGAACAACGCAAAAGACGGCTTTATACATCCACGGTTTAATCTCTGGTATGCAGAGTCATTAATGGAAGGTTATGATTTAACAAAAGATAAGCGATATTTAACTGCGGCGCTTAAAACTTTAAGAACTTTTCAGAAAATTCAAAGACCGGACGGGACAATATATTATAAGAATTTTCTTAACGGTAAATATGAAGATAACTCAGTTACAGGTTCGGCTGTAGCGTTTGCAGCGCTACTCTGGATAAGGGCAGTAAATTATGGTGTTGGTGCTGTGTTTAAGCCGAATATTGAAAAATCTTTTAAGTGGATAATGAAGAACAGATTTTCCATTAAGAACCCAGATAAAAATTTAGCTGCTGGTATTCTTGACACAAGAATGAAGATAGTACATGGAAAAGTAAATCTTATTCAGCGCGATATTGGTACTTCATTCGGTCTAAGATTTCTTACTGCATATTACAATTATAAATTTGGTTCTAAATAATTAAATGGATTCGCAGAGTGTGAGAAAGTTTTTTTGTATAATAATTATTATCCTTTTTTCTCTTGTAGCTAATTTAGATGCTCAGATAGGTAATTCAAACACTCTTCTAATTGCAAGAACAATAGCCGATCGAATAATTGAAGAAACGACTTTTGCATTGACAAATGCAGAACAAAAACCAGTTCTTAATATTCAATTGATCGATTTTCAAAAAATTAATAGTAATCACAATGAGAAATTCTTATTTGCTTTAGCTAAAATATCTGTTCATAGAAATATTAAATTAAATTTTGGTATTAGTTATAGTCAACCTATAAAAATATGGATCAATAATAAACTCGTATTCTACGGAAGAGCTAAAGAGAAATTTTACTTCAAAGAAATTGGATATTCAATATTTTCCTTCCAAGATACATTTTCCGTTCAACTAAATAAGGGGATGAATCGGATTATTGTTGAATCTTCAACAAACAGTGAGCCGATAGTCTATCTTCAAGAATTAACCGGTCCTGGAGAAAATCCCAATTCGAAATTCTTATCTATTGCAAAGAACAATCACTCTCCATTTGTGTGGGCTTATATTCTCAATTTAAAGAAAAGAATAAGTGTTAGAGAGAATCCCGGTTCAAAGAATAATTTAATAGATAGTTTATTCTCCGATGGATTTCTTTCGAAGCTTAAAATGGTATTTCCAAAAACTAATATTATTAAGAAACTATCAATAAATTCATCAGCTGCTTTTAATAAAGATTCTTTTGCGGATTGGAATTACCCTAACGGAATTTTGATGATGGCAATAATGGAACTATCTAATGCAACGGGTGAGAAATATTATCACTATTTCGTAAAAAAATATTGTGATTTTATTAAAGACAATTTATCTATATTCAAAAAACAATATTTTGAAGATCATGATTTGCGTACAAGTTATTATCGCATTTTCAGGAAAAGTATGCTTGACGACGGAGGGGCACCGGCGCTTCCATTTGCAGAAATAAGTTTATATGACAAAGTTCATAATTATGATTCGCTACTTTATGAAATGGCTAATTATGTTTTGTATGACCAATCAAGATTACCGGATGGAACATTATGCAGACCTGAACCGGAAAAATGGACAATTTGGGCCGATGATTTATTCATGTCTGTACCGCTGTTGGTTAGAATGGGAAGGATAACAAATCAAAGTAAATATTTTGATGAAGCTGAAAAGCAGATTATTAATTTCAACAAATATCTTTTTGACACTAAAAAGAAACTATACAAGCATGGCTGGTACAGTTCATCTAATCAAAAATCCAAAATATTTTGGGGAAGAGCGAACGGTTGGATATTATGGGCGGAGTCAGATGCTCTAAATTACTTACCTAAGAATAATAAATATTATAAGGATATAGAACGGATTTTTGTAAATCATATAAATGGAATATTAGCCTGCCAGGATAGCAACTGTATGTGGCACCAAGTGCTTGACTATAAAAATTCTTTTGAAGAAACTTCTTGCACTGCAATGTTTATTATTGCGCTTTCAAAAGGAATAACAAGCGGTATTCTTGATAAAAACTTAAGTAAAGATGTATTTAGAGCATGTTCAGCCCTTCAAACTAAAATAACACCAACCGGAACTGTAAAAGATATTTGCAGTGGAACAGGAATAGGCGATAGCGAAAATTTCTATGAAACAAGAAAAAGATATGATAATGACCCTAGAGGTTTAGGAGCAATCATTACTGCATGCGTTGAGATTGCAAAGTTAGAAAATTATTTAAAAAATAAATAAGATGATTTCACTCAAAAAAGGTTATTACTGTGAAAACATGGATTAAAAAATATATTATTTGAAATGGATTTCTAATTTAGTTGAGATGACATTTACAAAATTTAGTTTTTAGTACGCACTAATAAGATACTTTTTCATAACAATGAGCGTCGGGTTCTATCAAATGAAAATATTTTTAAGATTTGAATAAGAAAAAAATAATAGAATAATGATTAAAAGTATTATACCAACGGACGAAGGAAGAATATTCACTTTTGAAAATTTAAAAGTTATTGTAGCCGAAAACAGAGAAAACCTTGGTAAATATGCGGCCATAAAAGTTAGTAACCTAATCAAAGATATACTTAAATATAAAGATGAAATCAGAATGATATTTGCTGCTGCTCCGTCGCAAAATGAATTTTTACATGAATTAGTGAATGATAAAAGTATTGATTGGACAAAAATTGTAGCCTTTCATATGGATGAATATATTGGGCTTTCTAAAAATACAGGGAAATTATTCAGTGAATACTTAGAACTCCATTTATTTTCTAAAGTTAAATTTAAAAAAGTTAATATCATAAACTCTTATTCTGATAATATTAATAAGGAATGTAATAGATATGAGGCGCTTTTAAGAGAAAAACCAATTGATATAGCATGTATGGGAATTGGTGAAAATGGACATATAGCTTTTAATGATCCGCCAGTTGCTGATTTTAATGATAATAAGTTAGTTAAAATTGTTGAGCTTGATAATAGTTGTAGAAGACAGCAAGTAAACGACGGTTGTTTTTTAAAGCTTCAAGACGTTCCAGAAAAGGCAATTACTTTAACAATTCCAGCCCTATTAAGTAGCAAATACTTATGTATAGTCGTTCCAGGTTTAAGAAAAGCTTATGCAGTTAAAAATACATTATTAGGAGATATATCAACAAAATGTCCAGCATCCATTCTAAGAAGACACAAAAATGCATACTTATTTTTAGATTCTGATTCTTTCAGTAAAATTTAAAATCAACAAAATAATTATTATGAAAAATATTTTATATTTTATTTTTTTATGGACGATAATTATATTATTTCCTATTATGAACGGTAAACCTTATACTTTGGATAAAAAGGATCGAAAAATACAAATTGTTAATGGGTATGTGGGTAAAGTTTGGCAAAGTGAAAAATATACTTGGAAAGATGATTCAACCGGATATTACATTACCCAATGGACAATTACGGGAACGAATTGGCATCTTTATTTTAACAATGAATCTTTTATTGACGACAGTACAGCAATAATTTATTCAGACCGCACCGGAAAAATTAATTTATATAAATTGAATCTTGATAACGGTACGATGACGCAAATGACTGCAGATTTGCGTATAAGACCAAACGTGTGGTATTTAAAAAATATCAAAACCTTATGGTATCTGGATGGTGATACACTAAAAGAATTAAACACCGAATCTTTAAAGGCGAATCCTGTTTATGCATTTAAAGAATATAAGCCTGTATCATTTTCAGTTACATGCGATGGAAAGTATTTTGTGTTTGCAACTAATAAGAACCCTCGATATTCAAGTAATTGCAGCTCAGGTCCTTATGCAATTTTTAGGCTGAATTTAGTGACGAAGAAATTGACACAGATTAGTCCAGATTACGGATTTAGAATAAACCACATACTTTGTAATCCTGTAAATCCTAAAATTATATCCTATTGCTGGGCGCATGTATTTGTGAAGAATAAACCGGGAATATTTGGAATACCGCCAATTCGTATCTGGTGGTTAAACATTGATGGAACCGACGGAGGTCCGGTTGCGCCGCAGGAATATGGTTTGCATAGAACGCATGAATTTTGGCTTCCCGATGGAAGTATGCTGGGCTTTACTGCGCGCTATAAATTCGGTGCAAATAAAGGTAAGCAATTCTTAGGAGCAACTGATTATAAAGGAGGAGATCATTTTATGATTCCTTTAAATGTTGAAGCAGCACATCCGCAGATATTTAAAGATATGGAAACATGGGTAACTGATTTATACAACGGGCCATATTTGGCTATATATAAAATACAGAACCGGCAATTGAAGGATACAAAAGTATTATTCAAGCACAATTCAAGCTGGAAAACGGGAGCTTCAGAACCATGCCCTGAATTTAGTCCGAACGGTAAATATATAATTTTTAATACGGACAGAACCGGAAAGCCACAAGTATATACGGTTCGAATAAATATAAAGTAATTCATTTATAAACATAGAATATTGTTATGAAAAAGAAATTAGTTATCATTTTTTCCATTTCCTTTGCATTATATGCGCAAACAAAAAATTCTGTTTATAACATAAAAGATTTCGGCGCAAAGGGAGACGGAATTACTCTAAACACAGCAGCAATTCAAAAAGCAATTGATGAATGTTCTAAAACCGGCGGAGTTGTGTTAGTTCCTGCTGGGAAATATTTAACAGGAGCATTGGAATTAAAAAGTAATGTGGAAGTATATCTTTCTACAGGAGCAATTATTTTGGGAAGCACAAACATAAAGAATTACCAAGCACATAAACCAAAACTGGAATCTTATAACGATTACTTTCTAAAGTACAGCTTATTTTATGCTGAGAAAGTAAGAAATATTTCAATTGACGGAAATGGTACAATTGACGGACAAGGCAAAGCATTTAAAGTAAAAACTAAAAAGAAACCGGAAAGATATGAAAACCGTCCTTTTATTATCCGTTTTGTTGAATGCAGAAATGTTTCTGTACAAAATGTTACTTTGAAAAATTCAGCTATGTGGATGGAACAATACTTAGCTTGTGATGGTTTGACAATAAGGGGGATTAAAGTTTTCAACCATGCAAATCAAAATAACGATATGATGGATATTGACGGATGTAAAAATGTTATTATTTCTGATTGCATAGGCGATACAGACGACGACGGTATAACATTAAAAAGTACTTCACCTGAATCAGTTGAGAATGTAGTAATAACTAATTGTATAATTAGCAGTCATTGTAATGCAGTTAAAATAGGAACAGAATCTACCGGCGATTTTAAGAACATTGCGATTTCCAATATTGTTGTAAAACCTTCTTCTGTTAAAAAGGTAATCTTTGGTGCACCGGAAGGAACAAGCGGTATAACACTTACAACAGTTGATGGAGGAAATATTGACGGTATTACAATCTCAAATATTAGGATAGATGGGCCCGAAGTACCTATATTTCTTCGATTAGGAAACAGAGCGCGGAAATATAAAGAGAACGCTTCTTTGCCAACGGTTGGAGAATTTAAGAATGTAAATATAAACAACGTAGTAGCTGACAACGTAAAATCAATTGGCTGTTCAATTACAGGAATACCGAACCATTTTATAAATAATATTTCGCTCAGTAATATCATAATTAATTATAGCGGTGGTGTAAATAGGAATGGTTATAAAGATGAAGTTCCGGAGCTTGCAAATAATTATCCTGAAGGTAATATGTGGGGCAACTTACCTTCGTATGGTTTTTATGTCCGTCATGTGGAAAATATATCATTTAGTAATATTGAGTTGAATTATAAGGAGAAAGATGTTCGCCCCGCATTTGCATGTGATGATGTGAAGGGAATTTATTTAACCGGTATAAAAGCTGAATGCGATTCTGATGCAAAATCATTTTTAAGTTTTTCTAATGTAAGGGATGGCAAAATTTATGATTCTGAGTCTAAAACTGGGACAAATCTATTTCTTGATTTGGAAGGCGACCAAAATAATAATATAAAATTATTCGGTAATGATTTCACTAATTTTAGAAAAATTTATAATGAATCCAAAGGAACAGTAATGCTCGAAGGAAATTTTCAATGAACAAAAACAAAAGCGCTTCAAAGGTAAAAAAATCAATTCCAAATTTGCGCTGGTGGATAGGAGGGATGTTGTTTGCTTCTACCATCATAAACTATATGGATAGGCAAACATTATCAGTGCTTGCGCCTTTTCTTGAAAAAGAATATAGATGGCGAAATGAAGATTATGCTTTAATTGTAATTGCATTCCGGATAGCCTATACAATTGGGCAAACTGCATTCGGCAGACTGATGGACAGATTCGGAACAAGAGTTGGATTAACCTTTACAGTAACATGGTATTCTATTGTTGCAATGTTTACCTCTTTAGCAAAAGGATTAAGAAGTTTTATAGGATTTCGCTTTCTTTTAGGTTTAGGAGAATCTGCAAATTGGCCTGCAGCCACTAAAGCCGTATCCGAATGGTTTCCCAAAAAAGAGCGGGCTCTTGCTGTAGCTTTATTTGACAGCGGCTCATCAATAGGAGCAGCTTTATCTCCTTTAATAGTAATTGAATTATATGCACATTTCGGCAGTTGGCGCCCGGTGTTTTTAATAACCGGAATATTAGGTTTTGTTTGGCTATTATTATGGCGAAAAATTTATCATTCTCCGGAAGAACATCCGCGTATAACAAGTAAAGAACAAAAAATGATTTTGGATGATAGGCATGAAGATATAAATGTAAGTGTTGATAAAGAAAAAAAACCAAAACTTTTAGAGCTGTTAAAAATACCGCAAGCATGGGGAATTATAATTGCCCGTGCAACTACAGATCCGGTTTGGTTTTTTATAGCAGATTGGTTTATGGTTTATCTTGTGTCCAAAGGATTTAGTCCACAAAACACGCTAATTGCATTTTGGATTCCTTTTATGGCGTCTGATTTAGGAAACTTTGCCGGCGGCGGTGTTTCAAGTTACTTAATTAAAAAAGGATGGCCGGTAGGAAAAGCTAGAAAAGCTGTTGTAGTTTTCGGGGGATTAGGAATGTTGATGCTGATTCCAACCATCTTTGTTAATTCATTATTTGCAATCGCAGGATTATTTGCAGTTTCTACATTTGCATACGCTACTTTTTCTACAATGGTTTTAGTTTTCCCATCGGATATTTTTCAAAGTAGTTCAGTCGCTTCGGTTAGCGGTATAAGCGGTACGGCAGCAGGTATATTAACTGTTGCATCAACATTTCTTGTCGGTTGGATTTCAGATCATTATTCATTTGTACCGATTGTGATTGTTGCAAGTTTAATTCCATTAATAGGAGTTGTATCTGTTTTTATGTTGATTAGGAATAGTGATAAAAGCAGAGCAATTACTTTGAAAAGAATTTAGTGTAATTTAATAATACGATCGTTAGGACTAATTGCAAGATGAAATATCGTAAAAAAAATTCCGAATGAGAAAACTAATTACATTTAGATTATATTTTTTTTGCAGTTAAACTTTTATAGAATAAAACCATGAAGATTCTAATAGCGCCAAATAGTTTAAAAGAATGTGTTGATTCAGTAACCTTAGCTGAAATATTTTCTTCTAATTTATCTAAGTTTGGATTT
>Ga0207433_10005896_pt1 | contig 21613 bp, 16 predicted proteins | sample YelNatPaOPGAMG01_FD_187559 | JGI IMG/M metagenome (GOLD analysis project Ga0207433, IMG submission 187559) | Hot spring thermophilic microbial communities from Obsidian Pool, Yellowstone National Park, USA - OP-RAMG-01 (SPAdes) (version 3) | ecosystem: Environmental > Aquatic > Thermal springs... | reverse complement strand
AGGGACCGATATCGTGGATAAGCTCGCTAAGGACTGCGGCGGTAAGGGGAAAATCGGAGTTATGTCCGGCGGCCAGGGCGCGCTGAACCTGAACCTGCATGTGGACGGTGTGATGAAGGGCTTGAAGAAGTATCCGGGAATGTCGCTCGCAAAGCCGATCATCTATAACAACGATCAGCCGCAGCAGGCGCAGTCCGGTGTGGCGGGGCTCTTGCAGGCTAATCCCGATCTGGTAGGAATAGCGTGCGTGAATTCACCCGGACCGCCCGGAGCGGCGCGAGCGTTGGTGGCAGCGGGGAAATCCGGAAAGGTAAAAATCTGGGGACTTAGCATGCCGAGTGAGAACAAGCAGTATTTGAAGGACGGCACGGTGAATGGGCTCATATTGTGGGACCCCGCGAAGCTCACATGGGTCACGGCCAAGCTGGTAAACGATTATCTTGACGGCAAGCAGCCGGTGGATGGAATGGACGTTAAAGACGTTGGAAAGCTGAAAGTCGGGAAGAACGGTGTAGTAATTATGCCGGGTGTCGTGATAACCAAGGATAACGTGGACCAGTTTAATTTCTAATTTATTTAAGTCAAGGGCCGGAGCATTTTTGCTTCGGCCCTTTAGCAATTGCTTTCCTGTATGGCGACTACTAGTCGCAATACTTTCTGCTAGTCGTTAGCGCTCGACCGCTGTTGCATGGGTCGGTTCCTCATCTTCCTCAGGCGGGTTCGCACCAGCAATAGCGCCGAGAACAGCACCCGCGAGGATGCAGAGGAATCCGCCAAAGAACCACCATCCAAAGCCTGTCACCGCGGCGGTAGAAACCGGGGCCGCAGCAGGCGCAGCTCCAGGAGTAGCGAGCACTGCAGCAACAATGCCGCCACCGATGTTGCCCATCGCAACCACATCAAGGAGCATGAAAATGGCCCAAATGATCACACCATGAAAGATCGCGGGCCACATGGGGGCTTTGGCAGTCCTAGCGGCAAATAACGTGCCCAGGAACGTGCCCAGGGCCGAGAAGCCGACGAACCAGTATAGCATTCCAGGGATGCCGAACCCAAGCGCGATACCGAGGCCCGACCACAGAACGACTGTGGCCAGAGCTATGAGCAATCCTGCAAATATCGGACCCCACTGGATCCTGCTTGCAGGAACGACAATATCTGTAACCGCCGTAATGAGCGGTTCATAGAATCTTGCTCGTCCCTCTACCGGATGCGCGCCCAAATAATGCTCGGCAGCACCACCCTTTCGGCCAACATCTTCCGGTTCTTGTTCTGCCATCGTAAATCCCTCCTTGTCCAAGCAGACCAAGTAAGTGGATGCTTAGATACAGATGCCATCTCAAGCACCCGTCCTAGTCATCCATGGTCTACTTTCCCTTGACCTATATTATCTAAACCCTGGTCACATGTTGTGCAGATCAGGAGGAAAGGAAATTTTATCACGAAGGGGCGAAAAAACAAAAATGGCAAAAACGCCATTTTTAAGGGAGTAATGAGTAGGCCAGCCATTGCTATAACAAATCCATAGCCAAGACAGGCCTACTCAGCACTAGCGGGTATCTCTATGGTACATTTTCTCAGTACAGACCTTCACCCACAACCTATTCAACATTAAAAATTGAGAATTTCACTCTCACCTGCCGGCGGGAGCTAGAGTTGGTTTGTCGCCGGGATAGATGGTTAAGTCGAATATTTTTCCGTGCCACTGGATTCCGGTGATTTTAAGGCTTTTCCACTGCTTTGGCAGGCAAGGGGAGAAGTGGAGCTGGGTTTGCGCGGGATCGGAGGAGAAATAGTCTATTTGGGCTCCGGCCAAGCCGAAAATGGCGGATTGGAGCGGGCCAGCGGCTCCGGTCAGGAAGCACATATTAGTATAATAGCGGCTGCGCTTTTCGTTGAAGTAGTTCATCGGGCCGCGAAGGAATGGCTTATAGCTGGCGGTGAATTCGGAATAGGCGCGGTCGCGGTCTCTAAGGCGGGCGGCGATTATGCTGTAGGCTGAGGAAGTCATAGCCGGACCGTTGCGATCGACCTTGGTTGAATAAAACGAGAATGTGTTCTTGTATATATCTGTCATAGATTGGCTGCCGAACTTATACTGCAGCGGATAGATCAGGAGCTCGGTATCTGCCTGCTTGGACTTTGTTCGCTTGTAACCATCGAAGGGAACAAGTTTCTTTGTGGCAGCATTGAGCTGGCTTTCGAAGGCATTGAAGCGCTTGGCGGTTGAGTCGAAAGGTATATATAGGCCGCTCGATATTTTAGACCATGCCGGATCGGGCGATTGACCGGTGAGCTTCGCGGCGCGGACGGCGATTTCAAGGCTCAATTGAGCTATGGCATTCGTATAAGCGCTGTTATTTACGAGTTCAGCGTTTTCGTCCGGCGGGACCACCAGTTTGATCTCATAGCGATCTTTCGCGGTGTTAAAAGTCGCGCGGCTTGACCAATAGTCGGCGATGGCTTTGATCACGGGATAGCCGCGGGTTTTCAGCCAGTTCAGATCAGCGGTGGCGAGATAGTACTGCCACTGCGCGAGGGCTACATCGCCGTTAATATGGCGCTCGTTGCGGTAGACGAGACCGGGGGGGGTGTCGTCCTTGCCCGTGTAACCGCTCTCCCATGCGTAATCCGCGCCTTTATAACCGTTGACTTTTGCGTTAGCTATGGCGCCGGGGAGGGTGTTATAGCGGTAGTCTACGATCGAGCGAGCAAGCTCGGGCCGCTGGAGAATGAGCGCGGAGAACATCCATGTGTCCGCATCCCAAAAGACATGACCGCTGAAAGCGTTGTCAGAGAGCCCCATCGGAGGAATGCTCCATTGGCTGCCCTCGCGGACGCTTTCGAGAAGATAGAAGAGGCAGGAATGAACAGCCTGCTGATCGCGTTTGGAGCCGTCGATGATGATATCGCGTTTCCAGAGGTTCGCCCAGGCGGTTTTGTGGGCGGAGATGAAATGATCGCCTGCACCGACTGCGGAATGTAATTCAGCAAGCGCTTTATCTTTGGCTATATTCGCGGTAGGACCAGTCGCAATCGCGGTATAACTCAAGACAGTAATTGGTTTTCCGTTTTTAACATATAGAACATTAAGTGACTGCGGATTCACATCGTCAAGTTTTGAAGAGGGTCTATTCAGTATAAGTGTATGGGCTATGGCAAGGGTAATCTTGCTATGCTTGGTTGAATAGATTTCGTATGAGGTATCCGCATTTAATGCTTTGCTGTCTATTTTAACTAAGTTACTGTCTATTTCTCCCGAATGACTATCGTAAGCTATAAGCATGCCATTATATTGTGGCCAAAGCTTGGCACGTACCAACGCAACATTTGGCTGCGCACGTGATACGATTACCTCGACTCGACCCTTTAATATCTTCTTCGTGGATTCTTCCTTCCAGGCAGCTTCGGTCGTGAGCATGCCTGTTCGCATATCTAAAGTCTGCTTATATGGAGCAGTTTTGTCTATCTTAAATTCACAGCCATTCATGGTACTGGCATGAAAGGCAAGATCGCTCCATGTGGGTGTGGGGATCAGCTTTTCGTTATCATATAAGCCAGCCATAAAACATGGGACCGGCTTGCCGTCATGATTGCCTACGCCCTCGCCGTAGATTCGGGTGGAGATGAATCCGTTGCCGAGGTATGTGCCGTATTCGTTATTCGGATCGTAAGAGACGAGGAGCCACGGGTCGTCGTTGGGTGGGTGCGTGGGCTTTGGGGGCTGTGGAATTAGAATTATAGCTGCGATAATGGCTGCGGAGATGAGAATAATCGCCGCTCCCCTGAAAATACTTCTATCCATTCGCTTCATTTCGGCAGTTTCCTGGCTACGAAAAAGACTCTATCCGACCTGCGTGTCGGCTTTCTAAATCTATACGCGTGGAAGGTTTCTACCACCTCAAACCCCGCATCGAGGAGCCACTGGGTAAGCTCTTCGAGAGCATGCCCGCGTTGAACATGAACCTCTTTGAACTGGCGCGGGATTCCATCTTCCATTACTTCAAATGTCATATTGACCCGGCAAATACGGGTGGAGTGGTCATATTCGCTGTTCCAGACATAATGCGGATAGTGATCGGATGCGATATTAGCCTGGTCGAAGAAGTGGTGCGAGAGGGCGTAGATAGTGTTTACATCGAAAATGAAGTAACCTCCATCGACCAGGTGCTCCCCTACCCGCTTGATCGCCTGTGCGAGCCTCTCGGGATCGGTTACATAGTTAAGGCTGTCGAAAAGGCTGATTGCGAGATCGAACTTACGGCCCTCGAGGTCGAGCTCGGCCATATCCTGCACGTGGTATTCGACCTTACCGTGTTTCGCTTTGGCGCCCTCGATCATTCCCGGTGATATATCGACGCCGACCACTTCGTATCCAAGGTCGGCGAGGAGTTCGCTCACATTCCCCGTGCCGCAGGCGACATCGAGAATGGTGCTGGGATGAAAGTCCACACGCTTCAAGAGCGCCTGGAGATACTCGACCCAGAGGCTATATGGCACTCCGGCCATAAGATCATCGTAGTAGCGAGTAATTTCGGTAAACTGCTGGTTTTGCATAGTCAATTTTACATACGGCTCCGGCTAAAAGTATAGTTGCGGAGCGGGAGAGAGTCAAATTTGCCGGCGCGGAGGGGAAGGAAGTTAATTCTTAATACATGTCGGTGGTAGTCTGATCAGCAGTTATAGTCTTCTTTGAGCGAAAGGCCGAAAGATAGAAATAGCGAAAGGAGAATCTACTTCTATATTTTTGATGGGTAGGAGTCTCAATGTTTGATGAGTAGGGATCTCCGAATCAATCTTATCGAAAGTTAGGAAGAACCGGAGTTGTGATCGGCGGGGAAATCCGTTCCCCCGCCGGAATGTATGGCGGAAATCTGTTCCGCCAAAGCTCTCTGCAAGCGTGAAGCGTGAACAAATTTCCCGCACAAGAATTTATCCTCCGACGTACGCGCGATGGCCGTGGGGGAATACCCTCACGGCCATCCTACACTGAAAGGAAGGAGATATGAGTCAGCCGGCGCCAGGGACAGTCCAATATTGCTGCGGCGTGCTGGCAGGTCACTAAGTCGCGATAGGACTTACCTGGTTCCGAGTTCGACTCTGCGGGCAGGCAGATTTGGGAAAGTCTCACCCGGATGGCTCTATGATCTCGGTTACTCCGCCTCAGTTCCCTTAATCATACCGTCCAATCACCGGCTAATCATAGGATACCCTCATGGGTTCGCCATCACAATTAGCTTTAAGCTGTATTTTTAAGTGCTACCGGGGTAGTAGGGTGGAGTAGTGCTTAAGTATTACTGGTGATGGAAGAGGGATAGCTGATAGTAATGAGTATTGGCTTTAGGTGATGGTCAGTGGCGTATGCTTCGGTGAATAGAGCTTCCCGAAGCATAGTCTACTGCTGTCTATCAACTAAAGCACAATGCTCTCTAATACCAGCGAAGCGCCTTTGGAGTGCGCTGTGTCCGCCGCACCCTAAAGGCGCTTCGCTAATTATTGATACCACTGCTGGTATTCGTTCAGGATGATATGATTATGAATTGGCTTGTCACATTGTCCAGAGGGGAGATTTCTTGACCGGGGGCGGAGCTGGGGGTAGAATGAGCGTGGCGAAAGAGCGTTGAATCGATACTTGATATATGTGATTAAAGCTTTGATACACCAGGTAAGCAGCGAGCGCGGTACGCGTCTATCAATAATACCACGGAGGAACGGATGGCTCCCGGGAAAGAGACCAAGCACCTCATAGTCGGGACAGCGGGTCACGTCGACCATGGCAAGACAACCCTCATCCAGGCTGTGACCGGAACAAACCCCGATCGCTTGAAAGAAGAACAGGAACGAGGTCTTACAATAGACCTTGGTTTCGCTTTTCTTACACTACCGAGCGGGAGACTAGTGGGGATAGTCGATGTCCCCGGGCATGAAAGGTTCCTTAAAAACATGCTGGCTGGGGCGAGTGGAGTCGACATTGCTCTACTCGTAGTCGCCGCGGATGAAGGCGTTATGCCCCAGACCAGAGAGCACCTTGAAATACTTGAGCTCCTTGAAAGCAAACAGGGAGTGGTTGCGCTCACCAAGATCGATATGGTGGACGATGAATGGATCGAGGTGGTGGAGGACGATCTTCGCGATTATCTTAAAGATACATTCCTTCGTGATGCGAAGATCGTGCGGGTCTCGGGAGTGACGGGAGAAGGCGTTGACGAGCTCATCAAGGAGATCGATAAACTCGCGGAAGCCGCGGAGCAGAGACCCGTGGAAGGTCCGTTCAGATTGCCTATCGACAGGGTGTTCACTGTTATGGGATTTGGAACCGTCGTAACAGGAACGCTGGTATCGGGGACGCTCAAGCCGGGCGATCCGGTGAGGATCCTTCCGCAAGGACGTGAGACGAGGATCCGACAGCTCGAAGTCAACGGAGAGAAACAGGAAACGGTGCCGGCGGGGACGAGGGTCGCGGTTAACCTGGCAGGAGTCGATGTAGAGGACCTCGAGCGCGGAGATGTGCTCGTTCCGCCGGGATATCTGCAAGCAACGACGAGGCTGGATGCTTCGATAAGGGTCCTAGAAGAAGCCCCGAGACCGCTCTCGAACAGGATGCGGATAAGGCTGCACCTGGGAACAGCCGAGGTGCTCGGAAGAGCTATGATCCTGGGAGCGCAGGAGATCGAGCCGGGGAAGAAGGGGTTCGTGCAGTTAAGGCTGGAGAGCCCCGTCGCAGCCGCGAGAGGCGACAGGTTTGTATTGAGATTCTATTCTCCAATGAGAGTGCTCGGAGGAGGAGTGATACTCGATCCCAATGCGTTAAAACACCGCGTCAGCGAGGAAGATGTGATCGAACGGCTCGAGAGGAAGCTGAAGGGCGATCCGGTGGATATCGTGGAGGATGCGCTCAGTGTTCGTGAGACGGGGCTCGTGAAAGATGAGCTTGCAAAGATGCTCGGGCTGGAAGTGAAGGTCGTCGAAAGCACTCTGCAAGAGCTTATGCGAGATCAGCGGGTGATGCAGCTCGGTGGAAGGTTCATACACAAAGGCGCTTACGAAGGCGCGGTCTCCCGAATCAAATCGGCTTTGGAATCATATCACAGAGCGAACCCAATGAAAGCAGGAATGCCCAAGGAAGAGCTCAGACGGCAGTTAGCGATGGATCAGAAGGGATTTCAGACGGTTTTATCGGCGATGAGCTCCGGCGGCGAAATTGCAACCGCGGAAGCGACTGTAAAGCTGCCGGGACACGTCCAGACCCTGAGCGAGAAGGAAGAACAGCTTGCGAAGAGCATCGTGGAAGATTACCGGCAGGCGGGAGTAAATCCGCCGTTCCTGCCGGATCTGGAGCAGCGATATGGCGCGGTAGCCAGAGATATCACGGCGCTGCTTACGGAGCGAGGAGAGCTGGTGAGAATCACGCCGGACCTGCTCTTCCACAGGGAAGCTATGGAAAGGGCTGAAAGCGGCCTGCGTAAATATCTTTCGGAACATGGGCAGATGACCGTGGCGGAGTTCAGAGATGTTATAGGTTCGAGCCGGAAATATGTCGTGCCGCTGCTGGAGTATTTCGATGACAGTAAGGTCACGCGCAGAGCTGGGGATTTAAGAACATTGTGGAAATAAGCGTCGGAATGATTGGAGGTAACGGAGATGAAACAGGCAAGATGGGCTGTGATGGTGGCTGTGATTCTATCTCTCACACTCGCAGTAGTGCTCCTCCCGGGGTGTGGTGGAGGCAACGAGACGCATACGATCGATACCACGTGGCAGGGTGATCTCAGAGGGATGGAGACTGAGCCCCCGGACAACGATACCGGCGTTGGAACGGACACATGGATTCATGTATTTTGGCCGTATTCGCAGTATCAGCCGCCGGCGACGTTCCATGTGAGGGTCGAAGAGCAAGACTCGACCGGACAGTGGAACGGCATTGTGACAACGCTGAGCCAGGCGGATTCGGACCCGCAGGGTGGAAGCTGGTGGTTTGTGCCGGATAATGCGCTCTCACCAGGGACATGGTATAGGATCGAAGTGATGGCGCCAGGAGTAGTTCACGCCGCGATAACATATTTCAAAACCGAAGGAGTAAAGACATCATCGTTCGGCAGCATCGCGATGAACTCGAAGCCAAAGTCATATAAGCCCGCAAATGCCAGCGCGGGTACGAAACCGAGCGGCGAGAGCAGCATCGAGCATGTGATTGTAAGGTAACTGGCTATTCACCTGCTGTGGGTAGGGTGGCGGTGGCTTTTCTTTGAAGCTTGCCCCACCCTACCAGTTCGCCGCGAAGGGCGGCGATGATCGATTTTATTATCACGTAATACATAAACTGCCTGTAGAAAAACCTCTGCCAGAAGAGCCAGGCCAGCTGGCGCGGATCCTCTACATCCAGCTTGAACGCTACCCACGAAGCCAGGAAATCCAGCGTGAAGAGCGCCGCGAAGTAACCGAACACCGGCAGGAGATTGTGGCTGAAGAGCGCTATCACAACTGCGACATCCACTACCGGCGAGAGCGCCTGGAAGATGATATTGAAAATCCACATCGCGGGAACAACAAACATTCCGAATGCGCCGTATCTGCGTCTCAGGAGTGTGTCTTTATGCTTCCAGAGAGTCTGCAGAATACCGAAAGCCCAGCGGAAACGCTGCTTGGCGAGAGTTGCGACTGTGTCGGGAGCTTCGGTATAAGCGTAGGCGTCGTTCTGGGTACGGGTATCGTAACCAAGGAGCCGGATTCGGAAAGTAAGGTCGGCATCTTCAGCGAGAGTATCGGTCTGATAGCCGCCCGCACGCATCACAACCGATTTTCTCCACGCGCCTATCGCACCAGGGATAACCGCGACCGAATTCAGAGCCGCATAAGCCCGGCGATCGAAATTCTGACTGGTGATGTATTCCACGCTCTGCCAGACCGTCAGCGGGTTCATACGGTTGCCCACTTTCACATTGCCGGCGATTGCGCCTACCTTCGGATCGGTGAACTGGCGGACGAGATGACGGATTGCATCCCTTGCAAAGATCGTGTCGGCATCGCAGCAAACCACGATCTCGGTCTCAGCCATCGAGATACCGAGGTTAAGGGCTGAAGCCTTACCTCCATTCTCTTTATGGACGTAAGTGAGCCGCTCTTCATTAGCGAAGCTGCGGCGGACCTCTTCGGCTGTATCATCGGTAGAACCGTCGTCGATAACAAGCACACGAATGTCGAGATAATCGCTTTCGAGAATACCACGGATCGTACGGCAGACGACTTTGTCTTCGTTATACGCCGGAACGATCACCGTGACGGGCGGCGTGAAGTTCTCGTTCTCCATTTGGCGCGAGCGGCGAGACTGGATCAAAGCCAGCGGCGCTACCAGAAGGATGCGGAATATACCAAGCGCCAGAGCTGTCAGGAAGATAATTTGCAGGATTCGAGTGAGAATGAAGCCTCCCTCGAACACAACCCTGTCGATACCGGCGATCGTCTCTTCAGCCCCCTCTACAGGGCTGAACATCCGGCTGTGACCATTCTTGCCAATCAGATCGGACACCCTCACGAACTGATAGCCCCTGCTCCTCAAATCCTTGATGATCAACGGGAGAGCAGCGACGGTCTCATCGCGATTGCCACCTGCGTCATGAAGCAGGACAATGTTGCCCCTGTTTAGCTGGGCATTGACGCGTCGAAGTATCTCACTCACACCCGGACGCGAGAAATCGGCGGGATCGATGTTGAAACCGACGGTAATGTAGCCGAGCTTCTGCATCCGCTCGAGCATAGACACCCCCCTGGTATCGGTTGCGTTCACGTCGGCTCCATCTCCGTAAGGCGGCCTGAAAAGACGGGTGGAATAGCCGGTTATGCTTTCGATCAGGCGCTGGGTGGCGTTGACCTCGAGTTCCGCGCGCAAGGCGCTTGCGTTGATAAGGATCGGGTGAGAATAGGTGTGGTTACCGATCTCGTTGCCATCCTGCCAGGCCTCGCGGACGATCTCACGATTATTCTCGGCATTCTTCCCGACAACAAAGAATGTGGCTGGAACCTTATATTCCTTGAGTATTCTTAAAATCCGCGGTGTGTAGTCGGGATCTGGACCATCATCGAAGCTTAAAGCGATCTTCTTCGCTGCGTCGCCGGTGTGGCGGAGAATGAACGGCCTGGGATATTTCACGAACGGTTCGTCGACTATCAAACCATCGTTATCGAGCTTTATCTTGCGAAGTCCCGGCTCCGGACGAGCAACAACTTCCTCGATCTCGCCGCTGCCTTCATCCTGCACACTGTGATAATTCACCTCAGAAAGCGCCGATAGCTTCGCAGGCTTCCCGAGCTTGCCTTCAGCAAAAAACGACCATATACTAGGGTCTTCGGAGCCCAGGCGCCACAGAGCGGCTCCACGAGGCTGGTAACCCTTGAGAGCGATTATCTGGTTATAAGCAGTGACCGCATCGAGCATATAGACGATATGATCGACGTTATTATTGTCGCTGTATGTGAAATATGGGTTGAGGTCGTCGGGATCCATTTTAATGGTCGCTCCCGCGTCATTGGCTCTCCCCAAAGCTTCTGATTCAGACGGCTGGGAATTACTATCCGACATAGCCCATGCGCCGCCAAGCGAGTGCATATTGCCATCGGAATCGGTGGTAAAGCGCCAATCGTAGCAGAAGTTACCGAGACCGAGTACGACCTTTTCCGAATCCATTTTTGAGAAGACCTTATCAGCCATCTGCTCGATCCACTGCTGCGAAGCGATGGGACCGGGGTCTCCGTCCTTTGTGTTTTGATCGTAAAGCATGACGACCACGAAGTCGTTTACATCGTCGAGCTTATTGTAGTCGAACTTAGGATCATCCGGCGGAATATCCTGGGTGACCAGAAGGTGGGCAGGCTTGAAAGTCTTCATAAGAGTGCCCATAAGGCGCGGGAGGCCATCGTGAACGAGCCGCTGCGCATCTCTCTTTTGCGCGGGAGTCAGGCCATCGAGCGACGGGACTTCGAGGTCGATGTTAATACCGCCGAAGTGTTTCGCGAGTAGATAAGTCTTGAGATTCCGCGCGAGTTTCTCCTGAGCCGAACTGCTTGCGAGCAGAGTGCGAAGGCGATCCCAATTGAATGCATGATTGGCAACATTGTCCAGCATCGGTATAATCGGAACACCGTGCTTTTTCGCCAGATTAACGACCTTCCAGTCATCATGGCTATCTCCATAACGAGAGCTGAAGCTGCTCGCATCGGGGTTCAGATAAAGCCACTCGGGCATTATATACGTGAGCTTATCGATGTGCATGTTAAGGCTGTCAAAGCTCGCAGGATTCCAGTTCACATAAAAACCGACGACGGTGGAATATGGCGCTCCGGAGCTGCGGATATGCTTCTTGTGCTTGAACGTCTCTTCAAGAGCGATAGCTTTTCGGAGTTTTGCTCGAGTCCGATTTGCAACGAATCGACGGGCAGCCTCGGTATGTGTTTCAAACCTGGGTATAAACCGATGCACGTAGCTTGGATATTTGATAGACAGCGGAGATAAGGGCAGAGCTATAACGCTGAATGAAAATGCTGCTCCCAGGATAGAAAGCAGAAGCGCGACACCGGTCATGAAATGGACCAGCGTCTTCCAGCGCTTACCGGTATGATCATGAAAAACAGGTTTATTGGGATGGCTCATCCGTTGCAGGCTACCTCATTTTATTTATATACGCAAAATCAATGTCTTTAGTGCACTGTTATTTCCAAGTTAATCTAGCTCATGCATAATACCCGGGAGATGGGCAGTTGAAACAATGGTGATTTAAGACTGGTGCTGAATCGGTATGGAAATGTCTGCATTGACAATGGGAGCTTGCGCCGGTATACTCCCTCAGAGGGTGATAATATGGACTTTTCTCGTTCGATTGAATTATTCGCAAAAGCACAGCAGGTGATCCCGGGTGGGGTCAACAGCCCAGTCAGGGCTTTCAAGTCGGTCGGAGGTCAGCCGCTTTTCATTGCGCGCGGCACGGGCAGCAAGATCATCGATGTAGATGGTAACTCGTTCATCGATTATGTTTGCTCGTGGGGTCCGCTGATACTCGGGCACGCGCACCCGACTGTAGTCGAGGCGATTGCACATGCAGCAGCAAACGGAACCACATTCGGCGCTCCCACTGCTCTGGAAGTCGAGCTGGCTGATATGATAGTCGAGGCGGTGCCGTCGATAGAGATGGTGAGGCTTGTAAGCTCGGGGACCGAGGCGCTGATGAGCGCGATCAGAGTCGCGCGAGGATATACGGGCAGGAACAAGATAATCAAATTCGAGGGCTGTTATCACGGTCACTCCGACAGCCTGCTCGCAAAGGCGGGATCGGGAGTAGCCACGCTCGGGATACCGGACAGCGCGGGTGTCCCGGAGAGCCTGACAGCCGATACGATCGTTCTGCCTTATAATGACGCGGGTGTAGTATCGGATACCCTGAGCAGGATCGGTAACGAAGTGGCATGTATTGTTATCGAGCCTGTGGCTGGGAATATGGGAGTCGTTCCTCCGAAGCCGAATTACCTCGCGGATCTGAGAAAGCTGTGCGATCAATACGGGATCGTGCTGCTCTTTGATGAGGTGATTACGGGGTTCCGCGTGTGGTACGGCGGCGCGCAGGACCTTTATGGAATTAAGCCCGATCTTACGACTCTAGGAAAAATTATCGGCGGTGGTCTGCCGATGGGGGCGTATGGCGGGAGGAAAGATATAATGGAGTGCGTAGCGCCGGTCGGACCGGTTTATCAGGCTGGGACGCTTTCCGGTAACCCTCTCGCGGTGAGTGCCGGGATTGCTACGCTGAAGATATTGAAGGAGCCGGAATTTTATTTGAAGCTCCAGCGCAGAGCCGCGGTGCTTGCGCAGGGACTACCGCTCGCGGCTGCCGACGCGAAGGTGCCGGTGCATGTAAATACGGTCGGCTCGATGATGACGGTATTTTTCGCGCAGGAGCCCGTGCATGATTATCAGAGCGCGAAAAAATCGGATACGGAGCGTTACGCGCGATTCTTTGGCGAAATGCTCCGGCGCGGGATTTATCTGGCTCCGTCGCAATTTGAAGCGACATTCGTCTCATGGGCGCATTCGGTGGAAGACATCGATTACACGGTGGCAATGGCTCGGGAGGCAATGAATGCGATTTGATTTTCAATATTGAGTAATGAGTATTGGGCGTAGGTGAAGGTCTGTGCTTATACAGGTGCTATAGAGATACCCGATAGTGCTGAGTAGGCCTGGCTTGGCTATTAATTCGGATATCTCTTTGCCGATATCCCTGTAATTGAATCTACGGCAATTGTACCCCTGCGATTGAAATCGCGGCTGATACTACGCCCAGTCCGCCTTCGCGGACTGGGACTATTCCCTATTCCCTTGCTAAAAAAAGCGCCCGGGAGATCCGTTCTCCCGGGCGCTCAGTCTTTACCAGCCTCTGCCACGACCGCCGCCGCCACCGCCGCTGCGACCGCCACCACCATATCCACCGCGGCCGCCTCCGCCGCCACGGCCTCCACCTCCGCCGAACCCCCGGCCACCGCCGCCGGTTCGCTCGGTGCGGGGTCGAGCTTCGTTGACTGTCAATGTTCTGCCGCCGAGTTCTTTGCCGTTAGTAGCTTCGATAGCCGCTTCCATGTTCTCCTCGGGTACATCTACAAAGCCGAAGCCCTTGTTCTGTATAACCCGAACTTCCGCGATAGGCCCGTAAGGCTCGAACATGTCACGCAGATCATCCTCGGAGGTGCTGTAGGGCAGATTCCCCACATAAAGTGATTTCGTCGCCAATTGCTTACCTTCTTTCCGGGACATCTCCCAGTTTGAGTCTTCAACAAGGCACGCGTCCGTATTACGGAACAGCAAACGATCGGTCGCAGGAAGGTAAAGCAATCCACACGATGATCTAGCCCGCTATGAGCCTACGTTGAATCTTAGCAATTTTGTTTACCCAAAACTCCAACATAGCTAAACATTCTGATGTTTACAACTCGCGAATCTTGATATTCTTATACCAGACTCTCCCGCCATGATCCTGGAAGCCGATGTGGCCCGGCTTGACCATATCCTTATACGCCTGATCGAACTTATTCTCCGTTCCGTCCGGGTTCTTGTGAGGCTCGGTCCACCTGTTCAGATCCAGCGCGATGATCCTCTTACCATTCATCGTGATAGAGATCCAGTTGTTCAGGCACTTGATGTCGACGCTGTTCCACTCCATCGCCGGCTTCATCATATTCTCGCTCGGCGCCATTATGTCATACACCGCGCCGCAGTCATGCTTGTCCGGGTTCGCTTTACCGGAAGTATCGTATACCTGCATCTCGATCCCGGTCTGAACGGGATCGGCGGGATTCGTCCAGCGGAAGAAAATGCCGCTGTTGGTGCCGTGGTCTACTCTGAAGTCGCACTTGAGCTCGAAATTACCGAACATCTGCGGAGTATAAAGATACGCGCCGGTCTTGCCGGTACATGCCAGGGCGCCGTTCTCCGCGGGCCAACCGTCCGTCTTACCGGATGTTGACTGCCATCCGTTTAAGGTCTTTCCGTCAAAGAGAAGCTGCCAACCGGCTGCTTTCTCGGCCGGAGTGAGGGTGTTATCGGGTACGGCAACAGCCGCTACAACAGGACAGCACGCGCTCCCGCCCGCACAGCATGCAGCAGCGAAAGCGGTCGCCGTGCACGCAAACGCCAGCGCGAGCGCGCACAAGATAATAGAAATCGGTTTCAAGGTAATCCCTCCTTACTGCTCATACCCCTTCAGGGGTTTGGTCTTTATATTAGAGCTGTCAGCATTATGCATACCGCAGCTTTCAACAGAGTTTCATGTCGATCTTTCCTCTGTTTCCTGCATGGTATAATAATGTAACCGTAGGGTGGGCGCTTGCGGATCCCCCCAACATAAGATTTCGACGAACATCCGCGGACCTCCTGAAGGTTCCGCTCATTTTCTTGGGCTAATAGAGGATATTATATGCCGTTTCCTATCAATCGAATGAGAAGACTTCGCCGCACGGAGACGATCCGGCGGATGGTACGAGAGATCGAGGTAACCCTGGACGATCTCATCTATCCGTTATTTGTAGCCCATGGGCTCGATGTGAAGCTCCAGGTGCCTTCGATGCCGGGAGTCTTCCAATATTCGATAGATACGCTCGTCAAAGAAGCGCGCGAAGTAAAGGAATTGGGAATACCAGCTGTGCTGCTATTCGGCATCCCCGCCGATAAAGACGAGCGTGGTTCCGAGGCTTATGCGTCCGATGGAATAGTCCAGCGCGCAGTACACGCAATCAAAGAAGCAGTCCCCGATCTCATCGTCATTACCGATGTCTGCCTGTGTGAATATACTTCACATGGGCACTGTGGAATCATCAAGGGCAAGGAAGTTGCTAATGACGAGACTCTCGAACTGATTGCGCGCACGGCTGTTTCGCACGCCTGCGCTGGTGCCGATATGGTCGCCCCATCGGATATGATGGATGGGAGAGTACTTTCAATCAGAGAAGCTCTCGATGAGAGTGATTTCTCCGATGTTCCGATAATGTCATACGCGGCTAAGTTCGCGTCAGCGTTTTATGGTCCATTCAGAGATGCGGCCGGATGCGCCCCCCAGTTCGGAGACCGGTCGAGTTATCAAATGGATCCTCCGAACCGCAGGGAAGCCCTGAAAGAGATTTCACTCGATATCGAAGAGGGCGCCGATATCGTGATGGTAAAGCCCGCCCTTTCCTACCTCGATATAATCAGCGACGCGCGCGGCACATTCGATGTGCCGATCGCGGCTTACAATGTATCCGGTGAATATTGTATGGTAAAAGCCGCCGCGGCAAAAAATTACATTGATGAACGTCGCGTTACAACTGAAATCCTCACCTCAATTAAGCGCGCCGGCGCGGATCTTATTATAACTTACTCCGCAAAAGAGTTTGCTTTATGGCAGGCAGGCGTTTAAGAATTGCAAAGTTAGGGTAAACAGCCGCTACCAGTGACACTTGTTATGGAGAGGCTGGAAAATGCCCAGAAGGCGTAATGCTAAGGTTGTAGTTCTTAAACAAATGGAACAGCGCGTACAAGAATTCCATAGATACGCGGCTCGTTTAAAAGCCAGAGGCCATGTGGTAAACTCAGGAGACCTTCTGATCGCTTATCGGGTAGATGCGACAGTCCCGGAAGGCCCCGTGCTTGTCACCGATTCTACAGAATTCGTTTTCGCAAACTGACAGTATCGCTGAAGTTGCGCCGGACGCGAGATACTAAGCTCTCGCAAAATTATGCAGGTTGGGTGAGGAGAGTAAATGATTACTAAGCCGGATGCGAAAATTATCTTCCTGAAGCAGACAAGGGTAGGCGTATCGGAACTGATTCGTCTCGCGGTTCAACAGAGCGCAAAGGGATGCGTTGTGAATCCGGGTGACAAATTCGACGCTTTCCAGGTAGATACAACCGTTCCCGAAGGCCCCGTGCTCGTTACCGACAGTACGAAATTCGTTTTCGCTGGTTAATCGGGTAAGAGCGAAGATGGGCAATCAGATTTAAGCTGCCTACTGTCAGCTTGCAACGGTTGGCAGCTATCGTGTTGTACAAATATCAGCCGGCTTTCACGGAACCCACAGCAACCGGTGAATGCTCATTCATAAATCGCACGACTCGCTCCCTTACTTGCTCACGATTCGTGAAGATAGATACGTGCTCGCCACCTTCGATGGTCAGAAGCTCCGCACCTGGTATACGAGCTTCGAGCGTCTTCGCGTGCTGCGTATACGGCACCATCTTATCCTCGGTACCATGGATAATCATTACCGGCACCGCGATCTTCTCCAGCGGATAGTCGATAGTACGGGTAATTGCTATATCGTTCGCGGTCCCGGGCATTCGTTGATCCATTCGGTCGCAGGTGCTTTCTATCAGCTCCATAAAGAGCGGACCCGCTTCGGGATCCTGCAACGTGCGCGCGCGCACTACGGGATCGGAGATCGACCGGTTCACCATCTGCTCCATATTCGCCAGTGCTTTCTTCTGCATCGCGTTTGCAAATCCGGGCAATCGCACCAGCAGCATGGTAAGCTTGAACGAGAACGGAATAGGCGTATCGACCTTTCCACCGCAGGTTGAAATGAGCACCAGGCACCGGCATCGCTGTTGATAACGCAGAGCAAAATGCAGAGCGCAGGGTCCACCACCGGATACAGCCACCACTGCCGCCGAATCTATCCCGAGCGTATCGAGCAGAGCCGCACACAGGTCAGCCTGCTGCTCGGGAGTCTTACCGCAAGCAAGCGGAGTGCCCAGGTATCCGGGGCGAGACACTCCGATATACCGGTAACCATCACCGCCGACCGTCCGCCCGAGGAGCAGGCTCTGGTCGTAACCGCCCATCGCTCCGTGCAGCGCGATAACGGCGGGACCTTCGCCATATTCGGCATATTCAACGAGACCTTGCCGGGTATTTACGACCTTCGGCTCCATTTTAATATTAGCATTCATTCTATTCTCCTTAACTCCAGGCATACTCATTCATCTGTAAAGAACATGCTGGTGATTATATTCACATCAGGCGACTTATACGCCGCGCCATATACGGCTTTATGGAGCGCAAGCCCCTTGATCGTGGTCCAGAACACCAGAGATAATGCTTTGGCATCAGCCTGCTTGATCGTGCCATCCACCTGGCCCGCCTTTATAATGCGCTCAATGACACCGTAGGGCACACCGCTTTCCCTGCTCAAAATCTCCTGCGCCTCCGCAGGGGTGACATCCGATATCCCCGCCTGCGCGTTAAGCAGCACGGTAGCCGCGAAGTCCTCGTTCTCTTCGATGTCGTGCAGGAGCTGGGTGAGAGCCATTCGGATCTTTTCTCGCGGCGCCATCGGCGATTCTTCCAGCCCGCGCGCCGCGGTATTCATCTTTTCGAAAGCGTTTCTTATCAGCTCGGTATATATTTCTTCCTTCGAGCGAAAATAGTGATATAGCAGCCCTTGCGACATCTGTACCTCAGCAGCGATGTCGCTGACCTTTGTCGCATATAAGCCCTTAGTCGAAAAAAGCCTCAGGGCATGGTGCAGGATATTTTCTCTGCGCTCATCCCGCATTCTCTGGTTTAGCTCAGTGCTTCTACTCACATATACCCCCAAGATTGATTGAGCGTTCATTCAATATTATAACACCCATGACAGGATGTCAAGTATTGGCAGGACACTTCCACCCGCCTGGCGAAACATTAACCTGTTGACCGTCGTAAATTAAAGTAATATGTCCGGCTGTGTGGAGGCTTCTTTGCTTAGGGTTGAGGGACTGGTCAAGTATTATAAGAAGACACTGGCTGTCGATGAACTTTCTTTTGAAGTGGGTAACGGCGAGATCGTCGGTCTACTCGGACCAAATGGAGCGGGCAAAACCACTATCCTGCGGTGCATAACCGGTATCGTCCAGATGACTGACGGCAGGGTCGAGATTGATGGTTTCAATCTCTCGACCAATGAAGAGGATGTAAAGCGCCGCATCGCTTTCGTCCCGGAAGTGCCGACTCCTTATGAGATGCTGACGGTCTGGGAGCATCTGCGGTTTATCGCGATGGCTTACCAGACGATGGACCACTTCGAAGAGCGCGCGGAAGCGCTGATGCGCAGGTTCGATCTCTACGAAAAGCGCAACGACTTCGTTCTCAGCCTCTCCAAAGGTATGAAACAGAAGCTCGCTATTGCGTGCGCATTCGTTCACGATGCACGGGTGATCCTGCTCGACGAACCTCTTATAGGTATCGATCCAAAAGGCGCGCGCGAGCTTAAAGATATGATTGCCGACGCGAAAGCCGCAGGTGGGTCGATTCTTATCAGCACCCACATGCTCGATACCGCGGAGCATCTGTGCGATAGGATCATCATCCTGAGGAAAGGTAACATCGTCGCGGAGGGAAGCCTCGCGGAGCTTCACGAACGAGCAAAGATGGGAGAAGACGCATCCCTCGAAGATGTCTTCCTCACTCTTACGGAAGAGAGCGGATCAGTTGAAACCACTAATTTATCTTGAGCTGCGGCAGTTTTTGAACTCGATAAAGAACACCTTCCGCACTCCCAAGCGGCTGATTCCGGCACTGTTCATCGGGGCATGGATGTTTTCGTGGTTTATGCAGATGATGTTGTTCGTAGGAGGAGCGACACCATCGCGCCGAGGATTCGGCATGACCGCGATCCTCAAGCATGTGCCTGTCGAGATGATCATAGCCGGAACGTTTATCCTGCTCAGCTTCGGGAGCCTTGTGGTGGTCTACCAGGCGTTCTCGTCCGGTTCACTCATCTTCTCGGTAGCCCATATCGACTTCCTGTTCCCGACGCCGATCCCACGGCGCACGGTCCTGCTGGTTAAACTGATAAAAGACTATCTTAAATACGGCTTCTGGGTCGCATTCTTCTTTATATTCTTCGGAGCTCCGGCGCTTTGGGGCCTCAACCTGAGTCTCTTCCCCTACGGACTGGTGAGCATAGCGGCTCTCGTCGCATACCTGCTATTCGTCGTGAACGTAGCGCACACGGTAAACCTGATCTTTACATTCGGCTTCGAGCGCCTTAAGCAGGCGGGGGCGGTGATCAAGGTGGCGCTGTTGATCGGATTGCTCTCGGCGGTGGCATTCGGGATTTATCAATATGTGCAGACCGGAAACAGCTACGTAAGCGTGCTCTGGGCTGCGAATTCACCTGTAGTGAAAACTGTATTCGCGCCCGCGGACTGGTGCTCGGTGCTGCTGCTTTCACCGCTCAGAGCGATGACCCCGGACGATTATTTCCACCTGGCCGCGCTGTGGATACTCGCGGTTATGAGCTTCGCGCTCCTGCTATCCCGCAACGAAAATATCTACGAACCTTCGCTCGGGGTGAGCATAAAGTTCGCAAAGCGTAAAGTGGCGATGCGTTCGGGCGATTATACGGGAGTGCGGCTCGAAAGAATGCTCGAAAAGGGAGCTACGAGCGCGGGGGGTTTTGCGATCCCGCCGTTCGGCAAAGGGGCTGTAGCGCTCTTATGGAAAAGCCTACTCGGGAAATACAGGATGTCGCGGAGCCAGTTGCTCTTGATGCTTGTATTGCCCGCCGTGGTGGTGTTTATAATCCAGAAATTCGTCCCTTCATCGGCGCTTCTGCATAATATCCCGTTCGCGCTGCTCTATATTACATTTGTTCTCTCGATGACCGCTCAGCCCGAAATGCGCGCGGAGCTTAAGCATGCCAATATACTGAAAGCGATGCCGATAGCTTCGTGGAAAGTGATGCTCGCGCAGGCCCTTTATGGGGCAACTTATCTCGGCGCGGGAGTAATTATGTTCGCGATATCGATGTGGACGCTGGTGCCTCAGACACGCGGTGATCTGCTCGTCATCTGCACGCTGGCTTCACCGTTCATAGGTTTTGCATGCGTTTCAGCGACGATCATCCCAGCGATTCTTTATCCTGATACCCGCGATGTCGCCCAGAACTATATCTGCAATCTGCTCGGTTTCGCGTTGGTCTCGATCGCAATTATTCCTACCCTGGTGCTAGGTATTATGCTGCTGGGGATTGCCGGAATCTCATACTACCTGGCATTGATGATAATATGCGCGGTGAATGTGATAGTGGGAGCGGCTGGGATCAGCATAGCAGGCGCGGTTTTCGGTCGCTTCGACCCGACAAACGAATGACGCGGATAAATTTAACGGATTGATAAAGGCGGCGGGCGTTTGCCCGCCGCCATCCGCGGAGGTTATATTGACGCCGCACCCACTCCGGCGTGCTCGAAAGTAAGCTCACCTTCGGAATCGGCGTCAATTATTATCCTGTCTCCTTCTTTGAACTGCCCTTCCAGCAGTTTCAAGGCCAGTTTATCCTGTATCTCACGTTGAATCGTGCGCTTCAACGGTCTCGCTCCATAGACGGGATCGAACCCTTTCTTCGCAAGCGAATGTTTCGCGGCAGAAGTCATCTCCAGTTCCAAATGCCTGTCCGCCAGCCGCTTTTGCAGGTTCCTCACTTGAATATCGACAATCTGCTCGATATCCGCTTCGGTGAGCGAGTTGAATACAATTATCTCATCGATCCTGTTCAGGAATTCCGGCCTGAACTGTAATCGCAGCGCCTCCATGACCTTTCTCGAAAGCTCATCCTGACCATCTCTTGCCTCGATCCCCTGTCTAAATCCGAGCGCGCCGTGCTCTCGAAGCATGTCCGAGCCCACGTTGCTCGTCATCACGATCACGGTATTGCGGAAATCCACAGTCCGCCCCTGACCGTCGGTAAGTCTACCATCGTCCAGGATTTGCAGTAGAATATTAAACACATCAGAGTGCGCTTTCTCGATCTCATCGAACAGAACCACGCTATATGGCCGCCGCCTGACATGTTCCGTAAGATATCCGCCCTCTTCGTAACCTACATATCCGGGCGGAGCTCCTATCATCCGGGCTACTGAATGTTTCTCCATAAACTCGGACATATCTATACGCACCATCGAGCGCTCATCATCAAAGAGGAATTCAGCAAGCGCGCGGGCGAGCTCTGTCTTACCCACACCGGTAGGTCCCATGAAGATAAAGCTCCCTATCGGCCGGTTCGGATCCTGCAGGCCGGCTCGAGCCCGCCTTACGGCGTTCGATACCGCCACCACAGC
>Ga0207433_10005888_pt1 | contig 21622 bp, 19 predicted proteins | sample YelNatPaOPGAMG01_FD_187559 | JGI IMG/M metagenome (GOLD analysis project Ga0207433, IMG submission 187559) | Hot spring thermophilic microbial communities from Obsidian Pool, Yellowstone National Park, USA - OP-RAMG-01 (SPAdes) (version 3) | ecosystem: Environmental > Aquatic > Thermal springs... | reverse complement strand
CCGCCTGGCGCCGCCAGCGGAACGCGAAAGACCCGAAAGGCAAACCGAGCGTTCCGTCTGGCTCCGCCAGCGGAACGCGAAAGACCCGAAAGGCGAACCGAGCGTTCCGCCTGGCTCCGCCAGCGGAACGCGAAAGAGAAGCCCCCTCCCCGTTCAGGCGACAAAGCCCTTCCCCCATGTGCGACCTGCACCGCCGAAGGAGGGACCATTCGATCGCGGAATTTGGGTGTACGAGGGTAGGCACGTGGCGAAGAGATCGCAGCTTTGGCGAAAGCTACCGGAAATTCACTGCAACAAAATCGCAAGTTTGAAATCGTTTTCTGGGGTTTTGCCGGGAAACGCTGGGCCGAGCCGAATCCTGGCAAGGCCTTATAGAATGGGTCTCTGGGAGCTTTCTCGGCATCCTTGGGAACCCCTGGGCAATTGCTCTTTTCCTTCTCGGGGTGAAAGGGGTCGCTGCTTCAAATCCAGCCGTTCCGACCAACTCTTCGAGACCAACGGATCAAACTGGACCCAGGCCTGGTTTTTTCCATCTCTGGATGATCCTGCGCCGGTGGAGGGCCACGGCTCATGAATTACCACGAGCTGTTCCGCAAGGTAGAAAAGCAGCTAAACGAGATAGAGAACCAGGAAAGCCTGCGGGAGACCCTGGGGCTTATCATCGAGAGAATCCTGAAAGACTTCTCCGAGGATTTCGGCTTTTCAGGGGCCCGGTTGTACGGCTACGATTCGGATGAGCAGGGCTATCGCCTCGAGGCCAAATTTGGTCAGGGCACGTCGGTGCCCATTGGATACCTCATTCCCCAGACCTATCCGCCCATCCAGGTGGTTCGCCACAAGGGATTCATCTTTATGGGACTGGATTCGGAAGGGGTGGACCCGGCGCTCGAGGAAAAACTTGGGGTGCAGCACTTCGCGGCCCTTACGGTGGGGTCGAACCACGCCTATCTCATCGCCTTCACCGTCCAGCGTGAGCGGCTGGAGAATAGGGACGACGTGCTTTTCGCCCTTTCGACGGTCCGGCACGCCATCAACCTGAAGCTGGCCAAGGAACAGCTCGAAGGGCTCATCTTGCAGAGCCGGGAGATCCAACTGTCCCTCTTGCCGGACGAGGCTCCCAAATTCCCGGGGTTCGATATTTTCGGGCGCTCGGTGCCGGCTGAATTGGTGGGGGGTGACGTCTACGACTTCATCCGCATCAATCCCAACATCCTGGGCGTGGCCATAGGGGACGCCACGGGTCACGGACTGCCGGCTGCGCTCCAGGCGAGGGACGTGGTGATGGGTCTGAGGATGGGGCTTTCGGAGGATCAGAAGATGGTCAAAGTCCTCGAAAAGCTGAACCGTGTCATCAATGGATCCCGTCTCACCTCCCGGTACGTTTCTCTGTTCTACGGCGAACTGGAGCAGGGCGGGGGGCACTTCATCTACTGCAACGCGGGCCACAATCCTCCCTTCTATTACAGGGTCAAGAAAGACCGCTTCTACCCCATGTCGGAGGGCGGGCGGGTCCTCGGCCCCACCTCCGACAGCACCTACCGGAGAGGTTTTTACAAGCTGGATCCGGGAGATAGCATCATCATGTTTACGGACGGTATCAGCGAAGCGGCCGACGCGAGTGGTAAAGCATTCGGAGAGGAGGGCGTGCAGGCATTCGTGCGGGAGAACTACGATCGGTATGACGCCCGGCAGATGGTCTGCGGCCTCCTGGACCTGGTGGCCGCTTACAGCGTAGGCAGCAAATACACGGATGATCGCACCGCCGTGTACATCCGCCGTCTGGAGTGACTGGGCGGGGCGACGCCCGCCGGAACCACCCCTTCTCATCCGATCCGTTTTGGCTTAAACTCGACAAATGGCGGGGAAAGAGCGGTACCGAGGCCTTTACGAATGTGCACAGTTTGCCATGGGCCTGGCGCTCTGGATTGCCATCGGTTTTTATGGCCCGCCTGGAAGCCTCACCGTCCTTCACGATCCCCAAATCCAGATCGGGGGGTTGGGGGAAGGAAGCCCCTGGGTCCTGCTGGGGCTTCTTCTGGCCGCCTCCTTCCTGGCCATGCACTTCAAATTCGGGATGGGATCCAACAACTACTACGTCTCCTTCGACATCTCCTTCGCCCTTGTGGCCCTCTTCCTGGTTTCGCCGGCGGCGGGCGCCGGACTGGCCCTCCTCTCGGCGGGCTTCAACTATTTTGATCGCCTCAGGCGGGAAGAGGCCCCGAAGAGGGTCATCCGGTATCTCTCCCTCGGGACGTCAGGAAACCGCCTACTCAGGATTGGGTTCGCCTGGATCGCTTACAGCGCGGCCGGCGGCAGAATCCCCCCCCAGGGCCACGCGTCCGAGCTATGGGCGGCGCTGCTCGCTTTTGCTGTCTACGTGGGGGTCAACAACCTCTTCTTTGTGCCCAGCGAATATCTCCGGCGTTCGGACCTGAAGCTGTTCTGGCGCGAAGCGCTGACGGTGGACTTGGCCTACAGCTTCGCCATCTGCACGCTGGGCTATCTACTGAGCATTGTGGCCATCAAGGTCGGGATTTTCTTCTTTCTCGGCCTGGGAGTCTTCGTCCTGGCGAGCTCCTGGCTGCTGAGCACGCTGACCAAGACGCAACAGGAACTCAAGAACCGGGTCGAGGACCTGACCATTCTGAGCCGCGTTTCAGCGGCCGCCAGTTCCGACCTGGACGTCATGCCCATGGTGGAGGCCTTCACGCGTTCGCTCGCCCAGTGGCTTCCGGCCGACGGGATAGGGGTGGTCTTCTACCAGCGGTACGCGACGACCATCTACCTGGTTCAGGTCGAGGGAGAAAAGAGCCGCTCCACCTATCTTCCCGAGGAGCGGCGATTCCAGTACGACCAGCTCCCCTTGAGCGAGCCCAGCAGGCGCCTCGGCGAAAGGCTCTTCGAGTTCCTCCAGCCGCTCGAGACGGCTCCCTTCACGATCCCGCCCTCCGTTTTCGGTCTGCCCCTGCTCCACGGCGGGGAGCCCTTCGGCGGCATCGTCGTCTACTCCTACCAGTCCGAGGTCCCCCTGGAGAAGAAGCAGGAGCTGCTTGAGCTCTGCGCGCAGTCCCTGGAGGTGGCTCTGGAGAACTGCTTCCTGCACCTCCAGGCCATTCAGGATCCGCTGACGGGGCTATACAACCGGTCTTACTTCCTCTACCGCTTGGAGGAGGAGCTCTCCTTTTCCAGCCGCCACAGGGCGCCCTTCGCGCTCTTGATGATCGATCTGGATGACTTCAAGGCGGTGAACGATCACCTGGGGCACGCCATGGGAGACAAGGTCCTCCGCCGGATCGGAGATCTCTTGCGGCGAACCTTGCGGCGGGAGGACGTACCGGCGCGTTACGGAGGGGACGAGTTCATCCTTCTCCTCTTGGGCTGCAAGGAGAGGGCGGCGCGCGAGAAGGCCGAGCGGATCCGGTCGAGCCTTGCGGCGGAGGCGCTTCCCAAGGAGGAGGCGGGAGGGCTGGCCATGGGATGCTCCATCAGCCTCCTCCACTCGGACCACCTCAAGGGGGAGCAGGACCTGCCGACCCTGCTCCGAAAGCTGGATGAGGCGTTATACGGGGCCAAGCAGGCGGGCAAGAACAGGGTCAGTGTAGTCCACTGAAGCCCCCAGGGCATCCGGTGCCAGGTACCCCAATCCCGCGATGGAACCGGAACGGAGCCCCCAAATGTTGATGAACAGGTGGTTTAGCTCCAATGCTCTTTCACCTGATAAGGGATTGGGGGCCTTTGAGCCGAAGGCGAAAAAGGCATCCAAGGGTGGGGGTCCCTCCGTCTGGCTTTGCCAGCGGAGGGGGAGGGAATGGCCCTTCCTCTTCATCCATAACTTCTTTTCTTTGGGCGTGGCACAACCGTCGCCGAAGGCACCCCGCTTCCATCGCGGAATTTCGGAGGTAGAAGGCGCGCCCCGTCGGCTGATTGACCGCCGGAGCGCCGATCTCTATAATTCCCACTTCGGAGGGAAGGGAGAGCTCTCATGAAGCTGGCCGATTCGACGTTGAATGCCGGCAAGGGGGCGAGCCCGGCGCCATCCCGGCGGGAATCCCTTCGGATTTCCATCCGCGTCCACTCCCACTTGAAGTACACCGATCTCTTTCATACGGTCCTGGCCCAGGTGGCCCTCGAGATCCCCATCCCCCCGGAACGGATGGACTGGGTGGCGCTGGCCCTCAGGGAGGCGGTCAACAACGCCGTTCTCCACGGGAACAAGAAAGAGCCCAGCAAGTGGATCGAAGTGGAGATGGTGGGTACTCCCGGCGCTTTCACGATGACGGTATGGGACGAGGGCCCGGGATTCAACACGAGCCAGCTTTCCGATCCCAGGGATCCGGAGAACCTTCTCAAGCCTAACGGCCGGGGGATCTTTCTCATCCGGCAGTTCACCGATAAAGTGCAATTCGTTCGAGATGCCGACGGGAGGTTCGGCCTCGTGATGACGGTCCATCTAACAGAGCGCGGTCCTAAGGAGGAACCGGAATGAATCATCGCACCTATGAGAAAGACGGGGTTAGCGTGCTCGAACTGAAAGGGGCCATCACGTTGGGCGCCGGGGATGTGACCATGCGCGACGTGATCAAAGATCTGCTAGGCCAGGGAAAGAAGAGCATCGTAGTGGACCTGGGCGAGGTGTCCTTCATGGATTCTACGGGGCTTGGCGAGCTGGTGGCGGCCTACACCACCGCGCGGCACCAGGGAGCGACCCTGAAGCTGGCCAATCTCACCAAGAAGACGAAGGACCTCCTGTCCATCACGCAACTTGCCGCCGTGTTCGAGTCCTATGATTCAGTGGCGGAGGCCGTCAGATCCTTCCGGTGAGCCTCGGCGGGGAACGGTTTCGAGAGGGCCCTTCTGGCCAAGCGGCCTCCATGTCCGTCCGGTTGCATTACGGCGGCTCTCCCCGCGGAGCGGGGAGGGCCCGATGGGCAAACCGAACGTTCCGGCTGGTGTGCCAGCGGAGCGAGAAAAAGAAGGGCCTCCCCCTTGTTCTGCCTGCTTCGCCGAAGGAAGAGCCATTCCATTGCGGAAACTGGGGGCCTGGGCAACCTTGACAGCCGTGCCAAAGCTCTCTATAGTGCCGCTTTCACTTGGTCTGGAGGAACGGTAATGATCAAGGCCGACATCGTTGTAGAAGTGGCGAGGACCGCCAATCTCCCCAAACTTAAGGCTCAAGAAGCGGTGGATACGGTTTTCGATGCCATCAGAGACGCCTTATCCGAAGGGCAGCGCGTGGAATTCCGTGGCTTCGGGGTTTTCCTGGTCAAGGAGAGGAAACGCGGGGTCGGCCGGAACCTGAAGACGGGCGAGGCCGTCCAAATCCCACCGGGTAAGACGATCAAGTTCAAGCCCTCCAGCCATTTTTTTGACTGAGTCTTGGACCAGATCTACGTAGTCCAGCTACCCCGTCCCGAGCCCTTCAGGGTTCGGCAGGGTGTCTTGCTGGCGGTGACACTCTGGACCACCCTTTACGCCGGCGTGCTCCTGCTACCGGAATTCTATGACATGGGGATCCTGGAGCACCTGCGCTACATGCTCCATCACCCCCTAGCCATCTTCCTGGGGGCGCCCTTCGCGGTGCCGCTCCTGTTCATTCTGGGCGTTCACGAAATGGGCCACTTCCTGACGGCACGGCGGTACGGGATCCAGGTCACGTGGCCCTACTTCATTCCCGGTCCGCCCTACCTGTCCTTGGGCACCTTCGGCGCCTTCATCCGCCTGAAAAGCCCCATCGCCACCCGCGGCATCCTCATGGAGGTCGGCGCCATGGGCCCCCTTTGGGGGTTCTGCGCCAGCGCCCTGGTGGCCCTGCTGGGTTTCTGGCTGGGCCTGGCCGGGTACCACTCGCCGGCGGACTTAGGCATGAACGTGAACCTTCCCTTGGCCTTCTGGGTCCTGCGGGGTGTGATGACCCACCACTGGTCCCACCAACTCACCTTCTTCGAAAATCCGGTGCTGCTGGCGGCTTGGATCGGCTTCTTCGTGCAGGGGCTGAATCTCATCCCCATCGGCCAGCTGGACGGCGGGCACGTCCTCTATGGCTTCCTGCGGAGCCGCCATCGGGGCGTCAGCCTGGCCCTGGGCCTGGTCTGCTTGGCTTTCGCCCTCTTCCATCCCCAGTGGCTTATCTGGGTGGGCCTCATCTTCTTTGTCCTCGGGCTGCGTCATCCCCCCTGTATCGACGACAGCCAGCCGCTTTCGCCGGCTCAGGTCCTTCTCGGGCTCGGAGCCATCGTGATGTTCGTCCTCTGCTTTCAGCCGGTCCCCTTCGTCTGGAATTGAAGGCGGGTGCGGTCCACTTTCATCGTGGGCTCCCACCGTGTATGCTCATCAGTGTGGGCGCACCTCGCACCTGGCCCGGATTGGCCCTCCCGGAGGGGTGACATGCGATTTCTCACTGCCGGCGAATCCCACGGACCCTCCCTCAGCGTTATCGTGGAAGGCTGCCCGGCCGGGTTGCCCCTCACCGAAGGGTTCATCAATGAGCAGCTGGCTCGACGGCAGCTCGGAGCGGGGAGGGGGGCCAGGCAGCGGATCGAACGCGACCGGGCGTTGATCCTCTCCGGCGTCCGCCGAGGCGAGACCCTGGGGAGCCCCATCGCCATGCTGGTGACCAACCGCGACCACGCGAACTGGCAGGAGACCATGGCCACGGGCGAGAGGGAGGGCGCTGCCGATCGGCTCTTTACGGTCCCGAGACCAGGACACGCCGATCTGGCCGGGGCCCTCAAGTACGAGCGCCGGGACTGCCGCGACATCCTTGAGCGGGCGAGCGCCAGAGAGACCGCCGCGCGGGTGGCGGCCGGCAGCGTGAGCAGACGGCTTCTGGAGGAAGCCGGCATCCATATCGGCTCCTGTGTGACGGGCGTGGGAGGCATTCAATCGCCGCCGGCTGAGACGGTGAGCGCCTGCCGCGGCCTGGACCCGGAGATGCCCATGACGGATCCCGGGGCGGCCCGGCAGGTGCGCGAGGCCATCCGGGCCGCCGCTGCCGACGGGGATACGCTGGGCGGCTCCGTCTGTATCCTGGCGGAGGGGGTCCCTCCGGGGCTCGGCTCACACGTGCACTGGGACCGGAGGCTCGACGCCAAGCTGGGCGCCCACCTCTTCTCTATCCCCTCGGTGAAGGCCGTGGAGCTGGGGGCCGGGGTTCGGGTGAGCGAGCGGCGCGGGGCGGAGGCGCATGACGCGGTCTATTACGACGTGCAGCGGGGCTTCTACCGAAAAACCAACCGGGCCGGAGGGGTGGAGGGGGGTATCAGCAACGGCGAGACCATCGCCGTGACGGCCTACCTCAAACCCCTGTCCACCCTCATGAAGCCGCTGGACTCGGTGGACATTCGAACGAAGCGGGCGGCCAAGGCCCAGAAGGAGCGGTCCGACGTGTGCGCCGTTCCCGCGGCCGCCGTGATCGGCGAGGCCGTCCTGGCCCTCTGCCTGGCCGAGGCCCTCCTGGAGAAGGTCGGTGGGGACAGCCTCGGGGAGCTCCTCCGCAATCTGGAACAGTACAAGTTGCAGGTTGAAAGGTTCTGACGTGGGCACCTTTCCGGGCGACAACCCCATTGAAAATCAGAAGTCCGCCTTCAAGCGCGAACTGATCTGGTCCTCGGCGCTCTTCGCCATCATCTTTCTCACGGTCCTTGGGCTGGGCTCCACGATCATCGTCATCGATCTCAGCCACAAGGAGGTCTTCCGCACGCTCAGAACCTACTCCAACGAGCTGGAGACCATGCTGAGCAAGCTGCCCACGACGCAGACCCTCAAAGGCTACCAGCAGCAGACGGTGATCACCCAGCGTCTCAACGACTTCCTGACGAAGAAAACGATATTCGACTCGGTCGAACTGTACGACGAGAATGGCCACCTGGTGGACCGGCAGGATCGGCTCGTGGGAGGCTCCATTACGGGCGGGACGGACACTCCGGGCCTGAAACCCGGCCAACAAAAGGTGGAAACCAGCCGGAGAATGCCCATTGAGGTTCCTGTTCCCATCGAGGCGGGCAAGATGGGCAAGGCCGTCCTCTCCGTGAGCGAGGACGTGCTGGCGCGCCAGGCCACCCAGTTCAGAAACGAACTCATCACCAAGCTGGTGGGGATGATCCTCATCATCCTCGTCATGCTGGGCCTCGCTTATCTTTACGTACTCCGCATCCTGAGGCTGACCCGCCGTATCGAGGCCGAAGCCCAGAACCAGATGCGCCTTTCCTACCTGGGCCTTTTGAGCTCGGGGCTGGCCCACGAAATCAAGAACCCTCTGAATTCTCTCCAGATGAACCTCCAACTGTTCGAAGAGGAGGCGGCCTCGGGCGTTAAACCCGAGCAGCTCGCCTCCTGGATCAGGCCCATGCAACGGGAGATCAAACGGCTCGAACGGCTGGTGAACGATTTCCTCATGTTCGCCAGGCCTCTCAAGCCCGTGTTTCAGAACACCAGAGTGGCGGCCATCCTGGAGGCCACGGCCGAGCTCGTGGCCGAGGAGGCCCGGCGGAAAGGGGTGCAGGTGGCCTGGGAGGTGGCTCCGGGGCTCCCGTCTGTGGAGACCGACGAAGCTCTCATTCGGACCTGCGTCTTGAACCTGGTCCTGAACTCCATCCAGGCCGCGGAAGGCCCCGGCGCCATCTCGATGAGGGCCTTTGCCCGCGGGGACAAACTCGTGTTGGAAATCTGCGACGAGGGGCCCGGCATCCCCGAGGATAAGCGCAAGAAAATCTTCGAGATCTTTTACACCACGAAGGTGGGGGGCACGGGCCTTGGACTCCCTATTGCCAGGCGGATTGCGGAGGGGCTAGGGGGCAGCCTCGACCTGGCGGAGAAAGAGGGGCCGGGCACCTGCTTTCGGATCGTGCTTCCCTTCAACAGGAGCGGGGCGTGACTAAGGAGTCGGCCGCCGAACGGATCGCCGAGCTGAGAAAGGCGCTGGAGCTCCACCGGCGCCTCTACTACGAAGAGGACGCGCCGGTCATTTCGGACTTCGAATACGACCAACTGGAAAGGGAGCTCGCCCGCCTCGAGGCGGCCTTTCCCGATCTAGCGGCCCCCGAGTCACCGGCGGCAACCGTGGGCGGAAGGGTGGGCAAGGGCTTTGCCCCCGTGCCCCATCCAACGCCCCTTCTCAGCCTGGACAACACCTACGACGAGTCGGACGTGCTCGAATGGAACGCCCGTCTGGAGCGCGCCCTCGGGAAGAGCCCCCTCGATTTCGTGTGCGAGATCAAGCTGGACGGTCTCTCCGTGGCCCTGACCTACAGAGATGGGCAATTCGTGACCGGCGCCACGCGCGGCGACGGTTTCGTGGGCGAAGAGGTAACGGCCAACCTCGCCACCGTGGCCGATATCCCGCGGACGCTGACGGAGGCTCCCGCGGAGCTGGTGGTTCGGGGAGAGGTCTACCTGCCCGTTCGCGCCTTTGCGGAACTGAACGAGGCGCGCGAGGAGGAGGGGCTGCCGGTCTTTGCCAACCCCCGCAACGCCGCGGCGGGGAGCCTCCGCCAGATCGACCCCCGTCAGACGGCCCGGCGGCCGCTTGCTTGCTTTTGCTATCAAGTGCTACGCGCACCTGAGTTGAAGCTAGCCTCCCAGAAGGAAGTGCTGGAGCGTCTGGCCCATTGGGGCTTCAAGGTGGAGCCCAATGCGCGCTGGTGCCACGGCATCGGCGAGGTTTTGGCTTACTGCCGGGAATGGACGGAACGCCGTCACGAGCTTGACTATGATGCAGACGGCGTGGTGATCAAACTGGATTCCATCCCGCTCCAGGAGATGGCCGGATCCACGGCCAAGTCGCCGCGGTGGGCGGTGGCCTTCAAGTTCCCCGCCGAACGGGCGGAGACCCTGGTGGAGGAGATCGCCGTCCAGGTGGGCAGGACGGGCGCCCTCACCCCGGTGGCCCGCGTGAAGCCGGTCCGCATCGGGGGCGTCACCGTGTCGCGCGTGTCGCTCCACAACGAGGACGAAGTGAGACGAAAGGACGTGCGGGTGGGAGACTGGGTGCTCATCGAACGAGCCGGAGGCGTCATCCCATACGTGGTGGCCGTGGAGAGGGAGAAGCGCCCCCCTCACTCGGTTCCATTCCCTTTCCCCTCCACCTGTCCGGTCTGCGGGGCGCCGGTGCACAAACCCGAGGGCGAGGCCATCGCCCGGTGTGCCAACCGCTCCTGCAAGGCCCAGCTCAAGGAGGGAATCCGCCATTTCGCCTCTCGCGCCGCCATGGACGTGGCCGGCCTCGGCAAGGTGCTGGTGGACCAATTGGTGGAGCAGGGTCTGGTGGAAACCATCCCCGACCTGTACGCGCTGCGCCTCGATCAGCTCGCCGCCCTTCCCCGCATGGCCGAAAGGTCCGCCAGCAATTTGCTGCAGCAACTGGAAGCCAGCAAACAGAGGCCCTACCCGAGGGTCCTCTACGCCCTGGGAATCCGGCAAGTGGGGGAGGAGACCGCCAAGGCCCTGGCATCGAGATTCCGATCCATCGAGGCCCTATCCGCCGCCTCTCGGGAGGAGCTCCAAACGGTGGAAGGGATAGGGCCAAAGGTGGCGGCCGAGGTCAGGGCATTCTTCGAAGTGGAGCGCAACCAAACCCTGATCGAACGGTTGCGAGGCTATGGATTGAAGCTGTCGTGGGAGGGCGAGAAGGCATCGGGCCCACTGGCGGGGCTGACCTTCGTCCTCACCGGCAGCCTGGAAAGCATGCCCCGTCAGCGGGCGAAGGAGGCGCTGGAAGCGCTCGGCGCCAGCGTGGCGGCGGCCGTGACGAAAGAGACGCGGTTTGTGGTGGCCGGGCCTGGTGCCGGCTCCAAGCTGGACCGAGCGCGGAAAGAAGGGATTCCCATCCTGGACGAGGAGGCTTTAGCCCGCCTTTTGAACGGAGACATGAGCCCGGTGGGGCGTTGAGGGCTTCCGGAGCGGCCGGGGTCCCTGCAGGGTTCGATGGTGTATACTGACCCAATGGGAAAAAGGGAGAACATGGCAGAAGACTCCAAGCGTGAAGGGGTATCCATGAAGCTGTCCGACATTCAGAAGCTCATCGATATGCTGGACAAGAGCGGGGTCAACGAGCTGGAGATCGAGAGCGAAGGCATGAAGCTGCGCCTATGCAAGGCGGCCCCCGCGGCGGAGCCGGCCCGCTCTCCGCAATTCATCATGGTGCCTTCTCCAATGGTCCCGGGCACGGGCCGCCAGGAGGTGGTCTTCCCGGCGGGAATCCCGTCGCCCTCCGCGCCGCCCCCCCCCGCGGCCCCCGCTCAGCCTGGCCCGCCTTCCGGGGAGACGGTTGCGCCCGCCCCCCCTCCCAAGAGCGACCAGTACATCCAGGTGAAGAGCCCCATGGTGGGAACTTTCTACCGGTCTCCGGCCCCGGGGGCTGAGCCCTTCGTGAAGATAGGGGACCGGGTGAAGAAGGGGAAGACGCTCTGCATCATCGAAGCGATGAAGCTCATGAACGAGATCGAGAGCGAAGTGGACGGGGTCATCGTGGACATTCTCACGGAGAATGCCCAGCCCGTGGAATACGGCGAGGCGCTGTTCCTCGTCGATCCGGCGAGCTGAGGCGCCCATGTTCCGTAAAGTCCTCATCGCCAACAGGGGCGAGATCGCCCTGCGAATCATCTGGGCCTGCAAGGAGCTGGGCATCAAGACGGTGGCTGTCCATTCGGACGTGGACATCGACTCCCTGCACGTGCGCTTCGCCGATGAGAACATCTGCATCGGCCCCGCCCCGAGCCGCGACTCCTATCTCAACATTACCAACCTCATCGCCGCGGCGGAGATCAGCAACGTGGACGGTATCCATCCCGGCTACGGCTTCCTCTCGGAGTCCGCGGAATTCGCTCAGGTGTGCCAGGCCTGCAACATCACCTTCATCGGTCCCAGCCCTCAGACCATAGCCCTCATGGGGAACAAGGCCGAGGCCAAGAAGACCATGAAAGCGGCGGGGGTTCCAATCCTGCCGGGCTCCGATGGCCCCGTGGCCACGGTGGATGAGGCCAAAGCCATCGCCGCGGAGGTCGGCTACCCAGTCATCCTCAAGGCCTCGGCGGGTGGCGGCGGCAAGGGGATGCGGGTGGTCAATGCGGAGGGCGAGATGGAGCTGGCCTTCCAGATGGCCGGGAGCGAGGCAGCCTCCGCCTTCGGCAACGGCGACCTCTACCTGGAGAAATACCTGGAGGCCCCCCGCCACATCGAGATCCAGATCCTCGGTGACCAGTTCGGTAACGTGATTCACCTCTTCGAGCGGGAGTGTTCCATCCAGAGGCGGCACCAGAAGCTCATCGAAGAGGCGCCATCTCCCGTTCTCACGCCCATGCTGAGGGCCGAGATGGGAGAAACCGCCGTGAAGGGCGCCCAGGCCGTCGGCTACTCCACCGTGGGAACCATGGAGTTTCTCTACGACAAAGACAGGTTCTACTTCATGGAGATGAACACCCGGATCCAGGTGGAGCATCCCGTCACCGAAAACGTCACGGGAGTGGATCTGGTCAAGGCCCAGATCATGGCCGCAGCGGGCGAAAAGATGCAGTGGAAGCAGAAGGACATCAAGCTGACGGGCCACTCCATGGAGTGCAGGATCAACGCCGAAGATCCTCATCGGTTCACGCCGAGCCCGGGGCGCATCACCACCTTCCACTCTCCGGGGGGGCCCGGGGTCAGGGTGGACACGGCGGCCTACGCAGGCTACTTCGTGTCACCCCACTACGATTCCTTGCTGGCCAAGCTGATCGTGAGGGGGGATACGCGGAAGGACAGTATCCTCCGCATGAAGAGGTCCCTGGAGTCCTTCGTGGTGGAAGGCATCAAGACCAACATCCCCATGCACCTCAAGATCATGGAGGACGAGGACTTCCAGGCCGGCAGGCTCTCCACTCGGTTCATGGACCGCTTTATGAGCTGAGCGGATTGCAGCGCGTTCGTCCGGTGCGGGAGAAGAGGCCCATGGTCACCCGCGGCGAGGTGCCGTTTTCGGCGGTTTACCCGATCTCCCCCGAAGGTTTGGAGCGCCAAGCCCTGCTGGCCTGGGCCGCGGATCTCGCCGGTGAAGGCTGCCGGCTGCTGCAGTACCGGCGCAAGACCGGCTCGGACCGAGAGCGATTTGCCGATGTAAGCGCCTTGCTCGGGTTCTGCCGGAGCCGAGGCGTGAAGCTGATCCTGGACGACCGGGTGGACCTCTGCCTCGTGGCGGGCGCGGACGGGGTCCATCTGGGCCAGCAGGACCTCCCCGCCGCCGAGGCGCGGACCCTGCTGGGTCCCGGTGCGATCATCGGGCTCTCGACCCACAACCTGGACCAGTTTCGTCAAGCCCTCCAACTTCCGGTGGATTACCTGGCTCTAGGGCCTGTCCATCCCACGGCGAGCAAGGATCATCCCGATCCCGTCGTGCCCGTCGAGGTGCAGGAGGCGGTGCTGAAGGAGTCCCCTCTGCCTGTGGTCGCCATCGGAGGGATCCATCCCCAGAACGCGAGGCCGCTCTGGGAGAGGGGTTTCGCCAGCCTTGCGGTGATCTCGTGCCTCTCCTCCGATCCCGCGGCGGGATGGCGAGCCCTCCTTTCCAACCGGCCATGAGTGCCCTCCTCGCCACCGAAGCGCTGGTGGTCCTGCTCATGCTGGCCATGTCCGCCTTCTTCTCCAGTTCCGAGGCGGCCTTCTTCAGCCTGAAGCCGTGGCAGATCGAGCAGCGGGAGGAGGGGGGCAGCGCCGTGGCGAGGGTTCTGCGGGATCCCCCGCTTCTGCTGATCTGCCTCATGCTGGGCAACGAGACGGTCAATGTTCTCCTCTCCTTCCTCGCATCGAGCCTCAGGAGCCGTCTTTTGCCTCAGCCCTGGGGAGCCGGCGTCGGAGTCCTGGCCACGACGGCACTTTTGGTGCTCGTCGGCGAGGCGATCCCGAAGGCCGTCGCGGCCAACGAAGCTCGGCGGATCAGCAGGAGCTACGCCCCCGTGCTGGAAGCGTACGTGAAGACCGCGGCGCCGGCGGGCCGTTTTCTGCTCCGCCTGCTGGACCGCATGCCTTCGCCTTCCGGGGCACCGGGCGTGGAGCCGCTGGAGGAACTCCAGGGCCTCTTCACGGCGGCCCGGGTGGAGGGCGCCTTTCAGGAGGTGGAAGAGGGGCTCCTGGGCAACCTCATCCGCATGGCCAGCGAGCCCGCCTCCAGCCGAATGGTGCCGCGCACCGCCATGCACTTCATCGAAGCTACGGCCGGCAAGGCGAAGGCGTTCGCTTCCGTTGCAGGCGAAAGGGAGCCCTGGGCCTGCGTTTACGGGCGCGGCGCCGATGACTTGCTGGGGCTGATGGGACCGGAGGAACTGCTCGGCTGGTCCCTGGATGACCGGCCAGCCACCGCGGGGCAATGGTGCCGGCAGGTGCCCATCTACCCCGAGAGCCGGCCCATCAGGCTGGTGCTCGGGGATCTCTATAAGCAGGGATGGCCCGCGGTGGTTCTGGCGGACGAGTACGGGGGGATCGCCGGATTCATCACCAGGGCCTCTCTGGCCGCGAGCCTGTTTTGCACACGGGCAGCCGAGAACGACGGCGGATCCAGGGTTTTGTTGCCCGGCGCAACCCCCTACGCCGAATTCCGGGAGAGGTTTCCGCGTGCTCCGCAGGATCTCCACTGCCGAACGCTGGCCGGCCACCTGCTGAATTTGGCGGCCCGCGTTCCGGCCCCGGGAGCCGTTCTGAGGGATCCCGGATACGAGTATCGCGTCGTGAAGGCCACCTCGCGCCAGATTCAGGAGGTGGAGGTCCGTACCTTGGAACCATCGGGCCGGCGGGAGGGATGACACGGACACCCCCTGTCGTTTAGTATGCTGCTCCGGGGCCGGGCGGCCATCCCCGCAGCGCCTCTGGCCGCAGCCTAGGGACCCCGGCGGAGGTTCGGATGTTCGAGGTCAAGATCGTAAGGCACTTCGCCGCGGCCCATAGGGTCGAGGATTATCCGGGGAATTGCGAGAGACTCCACGGGCACAACTGGCGGGTCGAGGTGGTGGCCCGGCGCAAGGAGCTAGACGGCTTGGGGATGGTCATGGATTTCCGCAAGCTGAAGGAGCTCACCCAGCAAGCGCTGGAGCCCTTCGACCACAATTACCTGAACGAGATTCCCCCCTTCGATCGCCTGAACCCAACGGCGGAAAACATCGCCCGCCACCTCTACGAGGTCCTCTCGGCGGCGGCCCCAGTGACGCGGGTCGATGTCTACGAGACCGACACGTCCGTGGCTTCGTACTTCAAGGACGAGGACGCATGAGCCGTCGAGAGTCACCTCAAGCCGTGGGCGGCGAGCGCTACCTCAACCGTCCCCAGACGGAGCCCACCCTGCTGCTCAACGAGCTGTACGTCTCCCTCCAGGGCGAGGGGCCCGAGCAGGGGTACCCGACCGTCCTCGTGCGCCTCACCGGTTGCAACCTGCGATGCAGCTACTGCGACAGTGCCTTCGCTTTCTTCAAGGGCCAGCGGGTGGCATTGGGAGAGGTGGTCCGTCGCGTGACCTCCCACGGGATCCGGCGGGTTCTGGTTACGGGGGGTGAGCCCATGGCCCAGGCGGCCACTCCGGCGCTCTGCCGGGCCCTTCTCGAGGCCGGCCGGGCCGTCTCCATCGAAACCAACGGCGCGTACGATCTGGGCTGTCTGCCCGGCGAGGTGCTCAAGGTGGTGGACGTGAAAGCGCCGGCCAGCGGCGAGGGCGGCTCCTTTCAGCTCCCCATTTTGGACGAACTGGACCGGAAGGACGTGCTGAAGTTCGTTCTGTCATCCCGCGAGGATTACCTCTGGGCGGTGGATTTCCTGGTCCGCCACCACCTACCCGGCGCCGCCGCCGTGGTCTTTTCGCCGGTCTGGGGGTTACTCAACCCCGCGGCGCTGGCGGAGTGGATCGCGGGGGACCGCCTCGAGGTGCGCCTCCAGCTCCAGCTCCACAAGGTCCTCTGGGGCAACAAGCGGGGAGTCTGAGGACGGGGGATTCCCGGCCGGCGGATTCCGAACTACAATGGCGGGGCAACGCCGGGCGCCATTCGCGGGCGCCGCCGGAAGAATCCGTCACGCACCTTTTGAGGCCGCACAATGGATGCCGATCAGCTCACAAGCACGCCGGAGGTTCCGGCTACCGCCGCCGAATCGCCCCTGGCCGTCGTCCTCCTGAGCGGGGGCATGGACTCGCTCACGGCGGCCGGCGTGGCGCTTCGGGACGGCTGCGCTCTGGCCCTGATCCACTTCAACTATGGGCAGCGCACCGAAGAGGCGGAATACCGGGCTTTTTTAAAGATCGCGGACTTCTTTGCCGTGCCGGAGCAGCGCCGCTTGGTGGTCCACACGAACTTCTTTGCCCTCGCCGGAGGCTCCGCGCTCACCAGTTCCAAGGTCGCCGTCCCCGCCGCCAACCTGGATTCGAAGGAGATTCCCGTGACTTACGTGCCCTTCCGGAACGCGGTTCTGCTTTCCATGGCCGTCGGGTGGGCCGAGGTGCTGGGCGCGAAGCGGGTCTACTACGGCGCCGTCTCCCAGGACTCCTCCGGTTATCCGGACTGCCGGCCCTCCTTCATCGAGGCCTTCAACCGCCTCGTGGCCGAGGGGACCAAGCCGGGAAGCGGGATCGAGGTTAGGGCTCCTCTGGTGGCCATGACGAAGGCGCAGATCGTCCAAACGGCAAGGGAGATGGGGCTGCCGCTGGAGGCCACCTGGTCGTGCTACGTCCGAAACGACTTCGCCTGCGGGGTGTGTGATTCGTGCGCCTTGAGGCTGCGAGGTTTCGAGCAGGCCGGCGTGCAGGATCCCATCGCCTACAAAAGGCCCGTCTCCTTCAGCGGGGAAGCCGCCCGGGAGCGCGTGAGGCGGTTGTCCGTGCTCCTTCGTGCGCTGACGCAAGCCTCATGAGGGGCGCCAAGACTGGGGCCCTGGCCGCCCTCGTGGGTATGTCCCTTCTCTTCGGCGCCTCCTTCGTGGGCACCAAGATCGCGCTTTCCGCCTTCACCCCTTCGGAGCTCATATTCCTGCGCTTCCTGCTTGGAGCGGCGGTTTTTTTCCTCTTCTCTCCATGGCTGAAGGCCAGTTCCGTGGATCGGGCGGGCTACTGGAAGATCCTGTTACTGGCCCTGTTCGAACCCGGAATTTACTTCTACCTCGAGGCCATGGGCATCCAGCGGACACTCGCATCGACGGCGGCCATCCTCATCTGCACGATCCCCATCTACGTGCTGCTTCTCGAAGTCTTCTGGCTAAAGGCTAGGATCGTCGCCGCGGAGGTGCTGCTCATCTTGCTCTCCCTGGGGGGCATCTTCCTCCTCGTTACCGCCGGGGGGTTCAGAAACGCCTTCGGCGGGAGCCTGGCGGGCAACGGCTTCATTCTGGCCGCGGCCTTCGCCGCCTCGGTCTACACGGTTCTTGCCCGCCGCCTCCTCTCGCGCTACAACGCCGTGGCCATCACGCGGCTGCAGGCTCTTTATGCGGCCGCCATGTACCTGCCGTTCGCCCTCTGGGACTTGTGGAAGGAGGGGCCACCTCAGGCCAGCCCTAGAGCTTGGCTGGCCGTCCTTTACCTAGGGATCGGCTGCTCCTTTCTCGCCTACCTGCTCCTGAACATTTCACTGGCCCACTTGAAGGCCTCCATCGTGGCCGCCTTCACCAACGTCATTCCCGTGGTGGCCGCGTGCCTGGCGGTGCTGCTGCTGGGAGAGAGGCTCTATCCCGTGCAAGCCCTGGGCGCGGCGGTGGTCGTGGTGAGCGTGACCTTGTTGACCGTGCACCGCCCGGAGGTGGAGGAGCCGCTTCCCGGCTGACGGATCCCGGGATGGGGTGCCTGGTCGTACCGGCGCGGAGAGACCGCCGCGCAACAAGAGAGGGGGGCGCGTGAACCGCGCCCCTCTCTCCTTCCGGCCTTCTACCGGGATGTCTAGCTGCAACCGAGGCTATTGCCGCAGTTCAGGCATTTATAGCAGGAACCGTTCCGTACCGTGATGTGGCCGCAGATGTTGCAGAACGGGGCGTCGCCCATCATGGTGGAGAGGTGGCTGGAGAGCGGGTTCCCGCCAACGGCCTTGTAGACCGGCACCTGAGAGGAGAGGGTCTTCTCCGCGGCGGCCACCTCGGTGGTGCTCGCCGTGGGCGATGTCAGCGTCTTCTCGGCCTGGGCCTTCTCCAACTCGTCCGGCTTCACCTGCACGAAGTCGGTCCTTCCCAGGTACTCCATGCCCAGGACTCGGAAAATGTAGTCGATGACCGAGGTGGCGTATTTGATGTTGGGATGGTCCGTAACGGGCCCCTGGGGCTCAAAGCGCGTGAATGTGAAGCAGTCCACGTACTCCTCCAGCGGCACGCCGTACTGGAGGCCGAGCGAAATGGCGATGGCGAAGCAGTTCATCAGGGAGCGGAAGGCGGCCCCCTCCTTGTGCATGTCGATGAAGACCTCGCCCAGGCGGCCATCGTCGTATTCGCCCGTTCGCAGGTAAACCTTTTGCCCGCCCACTCGGGCCTCCTGGGTGAACCCGCCCCGTTTCTTGGGGAGCCTGCGCCGCTGGAGAGGCGTACGCCAGAGCTGGTTGAACGGGGCCGGGGCGGAGGCCGTTTCCGTCTTGGCGGCCTTCTGGGTGGAAGCGTCGGAGAGGGGCTGGGTGACCTTGGAGCCGTCCCGGTAGACGGCGAGCGCCTTGAGGCCGCGCTTCCACCCTTCCACGTAGATCCGCTCAATCTCCTCGGGTTGGATCGAGGCGGGCAGGTTGACGGTCTTGCTGATGGCGCCAGAGAGGAAGGGCTGGGCAGCCGCCATCATTTTGACGTGACCGAGGGGAGCGATGAACCTCTTGCCGTATTTGCCGCAGCGGTTGGCGCAGTCGAACACGGGCAGGTGCTCCTCCTTCAGGTAGGGAGCGCCTTCCAACGTCATATGGCCGCAGGCCACGGCGGAGGCCTCTTCGATCTGGGCATCGCTGAACCCGAGGGCGGCGAGCAGGTTGAACCCCGGTTTCCTCGCCTCCTCAGGGGTGAAGCCGAGTCTCCGGATGCAATCGTCTCCGAGGACGAAGGCGGAGAAGGCCTGGGGAAGGTCCACCACCCGGCCGAGCTGGCTCTCCACGCGAGACACCTCTTCCTCCGTGAATCCTTTGGTCATCAGGCTGGCTGGATGGATGTGCGGAGTGCCGGCCAATTGCCCCGTGCCCACGAGGTAACGCAGCATCTCCTGGATCTGGGCGGGCGGATAGCCGAGAGCGTGCAGGGCGCGCTCTACCGACTGGTTCACGATCTTGAAGTAGCCACCGCCCGCCAGTTTCTTGAACTTGACCAGGGAGAAGTCGGGCTCGATGCCGGTGGTATCGCAATCCATGAGCAGGCCAATGGTTCCCGTGGGGGCCAGCACCGTGGCCTGAGCGTTGCGGAAGCCGTACTGGCGGCCGAAGACCAGCGCGTCGTCCCAGACCTGCCTGCTGGCCAGGCCGAGGCCCTCCGGGAGGTAATCCAGCTCCACCTTATGGCTGGCGTCCCGGTGCATCTTGATGACCTCCAGCATGGACTCCCGGTTCTTGGCATAGCCAGCGAAGGGGCCCTTGCGCTTGGCCAGCAAAGCGGAGACCAAGTAAGCCTGCCCCGTCATGAGGCTCGTCAGCGCGCCGCACCACGCGAAGGCCTTGGGGCTGTCGTAGGGAATTCCCAGAACCATCAACAGGGTACCGAGATTGGCGTAGCCGAGGCCGAGGGGGCGATAGTCATGACTGTTCTTGGCGATGGTCTCGGTGGGGTAGGAGGAGAGGTCCACCAGGATTTCCTGGGCGGTGATGAAGACGCCGACGGCGTGCTTGTAGCCTTCCACGTCGAAGTCGCCCTCTTCACTCAGGAACTTCATGAGGTTCAGGCTGGCGAGGTTGCAGGCCGAATCATCGAGAAACATATACTCCGAGCAGGGGTTGGAGGCGTGGATGCGGTCGGTGGCCTTGCAGGTGTGCCAGCGGTTGATGGTGCTGTCGAATTGCAGCCCCGGATCGCCGCACTCCCACGCGGCCACGGCGATCTGCCGCATAAGATCCCGGGCCCGGTGGGTGTGCGCGGGTTCACCGCTGGTCCGGTAGGTGGTAGTCCACTCTCCGTCCTTTTCGTAGGCCTCCATGAAGGCGTCGGTGACGCGCAGCGAGTTATTGGCGTTCTGCCCCGACACGGTATGCACCGCATCGTCCAGGTCGATCCCCGCTTCGGCCAGCGCCCGCGCCTTGCGCTCTTCCCGGCGCTTCCAGTTGATGAAATCCTCCACCTCGGGGTGGTCCATGTCCAGGCAAACCATCTTGGCGGCGCGACGGGTGGTTCCGCCGGACTTGGTGGCGCCGGCGGCGCGATCCAGAACCTCCAAAAAACTCATCAGACCCGAGGAGGTGCCCCCTCCTGAGAGCTTCTCTTCGCGGGAGCGGATTCGGGAGAAGTTGCTGCCCGTGCCCGAGCCGTACTTGAAGAGGCGGGCCTCGTTCTTGGCGAGCTGGAAGATGCTCATCAGGTCGTCTTCCACGCTCTGGATGAAGCAGGCGGAGCACTGGGGGTGCTGATAGGCGTTGGCCGTCTCCTCGATCCGGCCGGATTCGGCGTTCCAAAAATAGGCGCCGCCCGATCCCTCGATCCCGTATTCGTGCCAGAGCCCTAGGTTGAACCAGACGGGTGAATTGAAGGCGCCACGCTGGGTCAAGAGCAGGTAAGAAAGCTCGGCTTCGAAGGCGTCGGCCTCCTCCTTATCGGCGAAGTATCCGCCGAACTTCTCGCCCTCGATCCTGATCGTGTGGGCGATACGGCGGATCACCTGGCGGATGGAGGTTTCGTGGCCCGTGCCCGGCACGCCCGCCTTTCGAAAATACTTGCTGATCAGGATGTCCGTGGCCAGCTGGCTCCAGTCCGCGGGGACCTCGGCGTTCTCCATGGCGAAAACCGTGGAGCCATCCGTGTTCACGATCTTGGAGCTCCGGCGCTGGTATTGGGCGCTGTCCAGCGGATCACAGCCGGGAGAGGTGAAGCGGCGATTCAAATGATACGGGACGAGGGCCTCCGTGGATAAGCCCACTTCGGGCGGCTGCGAGTGGTCCGAGGGCGAAGGATCCATCGAGTTGCCGATCTGGGGCGTGGGCGCGGCCTTGCGGTTGCCGGTGCTGCCAGCCTGTCCGCCACCCTTGTGCGTGTCCATCCGACTAACCTCCCTTGTTCTTGTAGAGACACTGAACCCCAAGTTCATGTGCCCAAAGGGCTTACGCCCCCGGGGCACCCCTATATTTAGCTAGGCAGGATTAATATAGCGCAACATATGGTGGGTGTCAAGGGGTAAAGCCCATCCCCGCGACGACAGCCGAAATGGCGGTGCAACCCCCTGTGGATCTTGCCGATAGGCATAACCGCACAGCCACCGGCTAAGGGATTGGGGGGGCATTCGCCCCCGGACAGGATCCGGGGGAAGAAGGCGCCAAGGGCGGGGTGAGGTTCCGCGGACCTGCCGCGGAGCGGGAAGGCCCTTTCCGTTTTGGAGATCATGGCTGTCCAAAACATTTCCATCACGCCCCAAAGCGCCTGGCCTTCCGGCGCGTTGCGCTGTGGCGCTCCCCGAGGAGGGGCTCGGCGGCCCTCCTCGGCGCTGCCCTTGCGGGGGCAGCCCTCTGAGGGGGGAAGCCTCCCCGTTTCCCCGCACCCC
>Ga0207433_10005880_pt1 | contig 21636 bp, 24 predicted proteins | sample YelNatPaOPGAMG01_FD_187559 | JGI IMG/M metagenome (GOLD analysis project Ga0207433, IMG submission 187559) | Hot spring thermophilic microbial communities from Obsidian Pool, Yellowstone National Park, USA - OP-RAMG-01 (SPAdes) (version 3) | ecosystem: Environmental > Aquatic > Thermal springs... | reverse complement strand
TTCTCTGCAGGAAATACCTCCGTGCTCCAGCCAGCCTCTCGGCGTCGGAGAACCCCCCCGAGCCTCTCAATTGGACTATCGCCTCGTAGTAATGACCCGACTTCTTCCCGCAGCGCTGACAGGTGTCCTTCTTGAGACGTACAGGGATCTCGAACACCTTTTGCGCTTGGAGCTCTCCCGCTCGGAAGGAGACTGTCACTGTTGCGAGATATATGCGCGGATCCTTCTCCGTCAATCTCACATCGAGCTCGACGTCGCTCACGTTCTTATCCTGCGCGAGAGCCGCCTCGAGCGAGAGCCTGACCGCTTCGACCAGATCGATCGAGTCTACCCAGTGCTTCCCGATTCTCGCCGCGTAACACTTGCTGCAGAGCGTTACATCGATAATCGCAGGGAGGCGCACGAGCTGCCTCTTCCTGAGATAGCATTCGCTGCACAGCCCGTCGTACGTCTTTCCCTCCTTTCCGCATTCGACGCAGAACATACGAACACTTAAATGATGCTTCTGGCTCTTCAAGATAGTGGTAAGTCCGGGTTATCCGCTCCCGAAAATCTTGTACAGCTGCGCATGCGGCACATCCCCAATATTGATGATGCCTTCCCGTCGTATGAACCCGGCTCTCACCGCGATATCTATCGTCTTCTTACCGACGAGGTTCGCTGTCGTGCAGGCCCGGAGGGCGGCGATCAGCTCCTCTTCGCTACAGCACTCGGTGCCGTAGAAGCTGCTTGAGACATGCAATCTCAGCTCTCCGCACCTGAACGTCTTGTCGAGCAGGTCCTCGTCACAGGCCGCGACCACGACCTCCTTGCCGCGCCTGTAGACCTTCAATATCATAACCGTTCCTCGGCGGCGAGCCGATAATATCCTGCGCGCGGCTGGTATATCTCCCCCTGGTCGGAAAGCTTCTTGAGGAGTCCTTTCGCCTTCTCGGCGGCTATGCCTTCGGCCTCGGCCCGCTGGATCAGCTCGCTCTCAGGCACTCCGGTGACCGGGTCCGAAAGGTCTCTTATGAGCTTCTTCAGGATATGGATATGCTCCTGTTGCGACCTGCTCAGCCCCGTCACGATAATGTCTATATCAAGTCTGCCGCCCTCGGACGCGACCCTCTGCAAGAAATACTCTACGATGTCGATCGCGCGCTTGGCGTCCTCTTCGGTGACCACGGATGAAAGTCTCGCCCTCGCGCTGGCCTCGGACAACCTCACAAGGGCTTCGAGCTGCCTCGCAGTGATGGGCACCGAGGAGCCTTTACCCTCTCCCTGGCTCCGGATCCTCACGTAGTAATTCTCAAGCGCGGACATGGCCTCGTTCGTCAGCACGGGTGTTATCCTCTTGCTGTAGGCGATGTATTTCCTGAGGAGCTCCGGTTCGATCTTCGGCACGAGGTCGGCATCGTCGGCGAGTATCTCGGTGGCATCAACCCCCTCTATCATGTTCGGGTCCTCGTATTTCAGTATCTCGCCTCGCCTATGTACCCTGAGGATGTGCCTGGCGACCTTGGTGTCCTCCGTCACGTTCGGTCTATCGGTCATCGCGAATATCACATCGAACCTGCTGAGCAACGTCGGCGGGAGGTCTATCTGCTCCGCGATCGTCTTTGACTCATCGAACCTGCCGTACTTCGGATTCGCTGCTCCGAGGACTGCGCATCTGGACTGCAGGGTTGCGGTGATACCTGCCTTCGCCACGCTGACCGTCTGTTGCTCGAGCGATTCATGTATGCTAGACCTGTCCTGAGGGGACATCTTGTCCAACTCGTCAACGCATGCTATTCCCTTGTCCGCCAGTACTAGCGCGCCCGCTTCGAGGGTCCATCTGCCCTCGCCGAACTCATCCTTTACGGCGGCTGCGGTGAGGCCTGCGGCCGAGCTGGATTTCCCCGAGGTGTATATTCCTCGCGGGGCGAGGTCAGCCATGTATCTCAGTATCATCGTCTTGGCGACACCCGGGTCTCCTACGAGGAGGATGTGTATGTCGCCCCTGATACGCGTGCCGTCATCCATCTCCTTCTGAACGCCGCCGAACAGCTGAAGCGCCAAGGCCTCTTTTTCGGTGAAGTATCCATATATCGTTGGCGATATGGATTCGGAAATCATCCTGAGGGCGTCCGGTCTCGATGCGATCTCCTTTATCGCGAGCTCCTCTTCTGGCGATATCGATATCTCCTCGTACTCGTGCTCTTCGAACTCGTACGAGTTCAGGTCGAGGTTAATGTCGAAGAGGGTGCTTCTCATTTGTCCTCCGGATTTCTGCGCGCTTCTCAGCGTCCCGTTCAAGACCACCCTGTCACCCGGGAATATGTGCCCGGTGATATCGTCCTCGGCGAATGCGACCAGCCTTTGGGGCTCCGCACCGCCGCGAAGCCCTTCGGGCGCCTCCTGTATCTCTATCTTCTGAGTATCGACGAACACGGATTCCTCTGTGATCAACTTGAACCTTGTAGAACCAACGGTTCTCCCGCATCCGCCCTGCTCTGGGTCGCATTCCAAGGGCTCTCGGAACTGCAGCCCGTCCTGCTCCATGAATATCTCCTTTCCGCACCTCATGCACTTGAATTTCGCCGTTACGAGCCTTGGCCGGACTTCCGTCGCCTTCCTCACGAGCCCTTCAACTGATATGAATTTCCCGAGATGCTCCGCGCGTATCTTCCGTATCTCGACGCGCGTGTCCCTCGGCAGTTTCGATATTCGGAAATGAATCCTGGCATAGTTTTTCTTCTCCGGCGGGATTATCTCCTGGATCGCCTCCTCGGCGGCCCTCAGGCACTCTGAGGGATTCGATAGCAGGTATTGTACGAGGTCTGGGTTGAAGCGCTCCACCTCGGAGAATTCCACGTTGTAGGACCTCACATCGGGATAATGATCCGCTATGTTCGTCAGCTTAATCCGTCTGCCCTCCTCTAAGAAGAACTCTTGCCAGAGAGCGACCAGATCCCTTCTGTCGATTTTTCCTTCCATCTTGCATCCGCCCGATTCCTACCGAAGGGGGTAGGGAAATCACATTCTGAGTAAATACTTTGTCTAGGCTGCCGTAAACGCGCTCTTACCCTTACCGTTTCTCTTGTGATTCCCGAATATACTCTTTCTGAATTTCTACTACAGCGGCGCTATCTGCAGCGGAAGAGTAGGCATCAAGAAGCTCACGATTGAGCGCGATGAAGCTCTCTCCCCAGCCGAACTTCGACATCACGAGTTTCGCTTGCTCCTTCTCCCCCAGAATCCAGAGCGCGGCTGCCAAGGCCTCTGCGCTGCTCAATGTACATGGATGTCCGAAGCCGACCGGATTGGCCGCCAGGAGAAACGGGAGAGCACGATGCCGCAGGTCCTTCCTGAATCTGGGGAAGGTCTCCAAGCGCCTCCAGGAGCAATCAACAACTACGATCCCCGAGACCATGGCCCTCTTTCTGTCAGCCCTGGATAGCGCTCTCTCCGCCAGCGGGTTGAGCACGATCGCCGCTCCCGGCAATTTTTTGGGGTCATCGATAAGCTTGACAAGCTTCATCCGGACGAGCTTGCGTGCGGTGCACTTCTTGGGGTCGTCCTCGCCTTCTATGATCGCGAACAGCGATATCATTCAGGCCATGATTGTGCCCCGCTTCGAAAAGGATATCGGCACTGGGATGCGAAAACATGATAAGGCATGGCTCCGGTTATCCTTCCGCCACCGTGATGATAACTTTGTTGCTGACCGGTGATGAGAGACGGGCGATCTGAGTGGCAGCATCTGAATTGACGGCCGAGGTAGAACATGGCGACAGGGTTTGACCAGCTTGCCCAAGATCCGAGATTGCAGATGCATTGGGTACACAGGCTGTTCGCTGCACTGATAGACGTGGTGCTCGTGTTCGTCCCGATATTCATTATAATGCTCCTCTTTGGCCTGACGCAGGGATTGCACTGGTTCATGTTCGGAGTGATAATGGGATTCTTCTGGATGCTCTATTCCGTGGTGTTCGAGGAGGCGAAAGGGGCGACGATAGGCAAGCAGCTGTTCGGCCTCAGGGTTGTCTCTTTAGATGGCAATATCCAGACGTACCAGTCAATGATGAGGAACCTGACGAAGATATTCGGTGCGTTCCTTCTCTTGGACTTGCTGCTCGGTCTCGTTATGGATACGACCGATGCAAGACAGAAATACACGGACAGGATCGCCAAGACGACGGTCGTTTCCGAAAATCTCGCCTAGACCCACCAAAGCCATCCGCGCTTCTCCTGGGAGAGCTCTCCCTTTATCTTCCCCTTAGACCTCAGTTTCGAGAGGAAAAGGACGGTCTCGTCAGGGCAGCGCTTCCCTTCCTTTCGGGCTATCGCCTCGATCTCGCCAGTGGTCATCGGCCCCCTTGCAGAAAGAAGCTGAATTATGAACCTCTCGGCCTCCGACTCGGACAAGATCCGTGGCATGGGATAGCAGATTCAATATCTCATATTATTAGCGTTTGGTTTACGGTAAAACGTTTTTTGTTCTTGAATAAAAATGCGATAATTGATGACGGGGCGTGTTTCGCCCCATCATCGTTAAGGTTTTTCTAGGGTTCGGTCACTCTCGCTCATCATCAGAGCGTCACTGAACCAGACAGGCCGTTGATGTGAATGAGCTCGAACTTCGTGCCAGCGCTGTATGAGCTCTTCACGAGGGTGAAGTAATCACCCGCGTCGAGAGCATCGTTGTTCGTCGAGTCATAGTATGTCACACCATTGACCGCCGTTCCCGATGTAAAGGTGCTCAGCTGCTTGTACATCGCCTGCGTACCGTTCGTGTACGTAATCTTCACGTACAGATCGGCCTCTGCAGCCGTTCCCTGCACGCTGATGACGGATACAATCCACTTCGTGCCGTCACCAGATACGCTCGCGCTGAGACCTATCGCGGGTGCGACATTGCCGCCACCGCCTATTCCGAGCACCATAACATAGAGAACCGCGGCTAGCACGACTGTAATTGCAACCATCAAGATGGTCGCAATGACAGGCGATACTGCTTCGGTCTCCTTCTTCATGGCCCAAATTTTCTTCATTTCTCGTCCTCCTCCAAGTCATTTTTGACTTGGTGCTTTTAAAAACCCGCTGATGAGTTTATAACGCTTTCTAAATTGTCAGTTTCTATTGCCGAAGCGATTCTCGACATATGACGAATATACTGGGGAAATAAAATCGCCGTATTTAACGGGGGAAGCTAGATATTCGTTAATTCGAAAAAGAACTTCGTCCTTGGGAATGTAAAATATCTCCGTCCTTTTAATTAAGCGACATCAGGGCAAGATTGCGCGACCGGCCAATGACTGACTGTTAATGTGATATATTTCGATGAACCAGCCGGACTCGAAATAGCCAGCGCCCCTTTTCAGTTGGAAATAATCGGCCGGGCTGATCTGCCCATCCCCGTTGACATCGTTGTATCTCGTATTATTCAACCAGGTGCCATTCATCGCTGACAACAAGCCAGAGAAGTAAAGGGTCCCATCTGTGTCTTTGATAAGCACTCTCGCATCCGAGATGAAAAAGGTCTCGGTGACCGCGATGATCTCCACAGTGTAATTGTTGCCATCGACCGTAGGACTCGCATTAAGGCTGACCAAAGCTCCTGATGAAGAATGGGGAAGCATCCCCAATGCCATGAAATACAGTATCGCAGCCAACACGACAGTGATGGCGACAAGCAAGATCGTCGCGATGACAGGTGAAACAGCTTCCTCCTTGGCTCTATCCGCCCACATGCGCTTAATCATTAGGTCACATCCCGTGATTTCCTGATGGAAAAGCAATTATTAAATTGCTTTCGCCATCGTATCTCAAATGGGGGAAGATTGTGCGAAGAATACTGGCCAGTCTCAAAGCTGCAGCTGTATCCCGGATGGACCGAACGCGCACGGCAGGCTGCCCACGAGCCCCGGGTTGTTCCTGAATTTCTGAATGATTAGGAACTTCTTGACCTCGTGCTGCACCATCTCCCTCTCGAGCTCGATTATCATATCTGCCATATCTTCTATGCTGCTCTGGACCTTCGGCTCGTGGACGTTCTTGAGCAGGGTTATCAGGGTGAGACTCTCGCTGTGCTGGGTATGCGCCTTTATCGTCCGCATCGCCGAGAGCACCTCGGCGGCGTCGTAGTTCTCCAAAAAGAAATCCAGCGAGTCGACCACGACCCTGAAAGGGGTTGGGAGCTTCGATATCTCATATGCCAGCGTCGTGAGATAGTTTATCTCATACGCATATTCATCCCCGAGCGGTTTCTTCAGGTCCTCGTACTTCAATCCCTCCTGCCGGTACCTGGAGATCTCCAGACGCTTTTCGAGTATGGTCTTATAGTACTTCGCGCCGATGTTGAATATCTTGAGAGAGGTCTTCCAGCCGTGGCTTTTCATTACGGCAATGATGTCCTCATCGCGCTCCGTCGTCGTGAAATACGTCGTTGTCACGTCTCCGCTCGATGCGAACTGTTTCGCGAGGAACTCCGAGCCGGCCCCGGGCCTGCCCATGACCAGAATCGTGAAGCCGCGGGGCACTCCTCCGCCAAGATATCTGTCGAGCGCCGGTATCCCAATCGTCTCGAGCGCCGGGCTCATGCGGTCCCTCCCCTTTCCTCTTCTTTCACCCTTATCACGCTATCGCTCACGAGGTTCACGATGTTGTTGAGCTCGGGTGTGGTGTGCTCGATGATGGTCACTATGAGCGTGTTGACCTCTCTGGACCTCAAACTGCTCACGAAGATATGCAGGAACTCCGACAGGACATAGTTGCTGTTGTGTATCGCAAGGGAGTTCACCGAATCCAGAAGCACGAGCTTCTCCTTCGCCTTGCTCTTTCGCAGGAGATATTCCGTCTTGAGCATGATGTTCTCGAGCATGGTCGGGCTCTCGACGAACAATACCTGGGTACCCCCGATCGAGGTACCCATCATCGTGTGCGATATGCAGTCGATAAAATGCACCTTGCTGGTATCTATCTCCAGGGCCTTCAAGATGTCAGATATCGCCTGGTAGGAGATGGTCGCAGTGATGTATATCACGTCTACATCTCTCTTCGCCGCGTAGATATCGAGGACCGCTCTGATCGCGTCAAGATAATAATCCACCCCGACCTGAAGGGATATCGCAGCCGATGGGGGTATCTGCTCGAGTTCTGCGGCAACCCTACCTGACAGGGTCATGTGCTGCCACCGCCTCCTCCCTTGAGCAACGGGACGAGCAATACCCCGGCCGGCGTAAGGTCGAGCACGTATTTCGCCCTCGAATGAGTTGTCCCTCGCATCTTGATGACCTGCAGCGTCCGCAGCAGGTCGCCCCGCCTCTCCATGTTGCCCATCAATATTATCCCGTCCGCGAGCGCCTCTTCGACCATGAACGTCGAATACGCCTGCGTTCCCGGCTGTACCTCGGACACGAGCAAGGAGGTGCAGCCGAGCGCGGATAGGCCCTTGGAGAGCTTCAGTATGAAGTCACGTATCTTCTCCTGCGTCTTCAGCTTATATCCGATCGACGTGATGGAATCAATCACCATCCGCTTTATCTTGAGCTCCTTGACAAGATCGATGATGCTCGACGCCAGTATTCCGGCCTCCTCCATGCTTAGTTCCGCCTTGACGAGCCCCAGGCGCTCGTATATTAGCGGGAGGTCTATGAATATCAGCTTCTCGCTGGAGAGGAGGCTCTTGTCGAGGAAGTCATACTTGATGACGTTGGCCAGGAGCTTCTCGCTCGCCTCGGTGACTGAGACGAACATCGAGCGCTCGCCTTCGAGCGCGCCATGTATCAGGAACTCGAGCGCCAAAGAGGTCTTGCCGGTGCCGCAGCTCCCGGTGAGAAGTATCGTGTTCGACCGCGGTATCCCGCCATACAATATACTGTCGAGGGCCTCGATCCCCGTCTTGCATCTTTCCCTTTGCTGCTCAGGTTCCGCCATTGCGAGGATGAATATCCTATTTCACCATAAATCGTTTGTCAATCCGAAATCAGGAGCACGACAGTTATAAGAAAGGCGATGACTCATAGACCCTTGATGAACCCGATCCTGCAGGTTGCCTTGGACCTCCTCCAAGGGGATAGAGCGCTTCAGATCGCGCGCGAGGCGGTGGCCGGCGGCGCGGACTGGATAGAGGCGGGCACACCGCTCATAAAGAGCGAGGGGATGGAGATCGTACGCAGGCTCAAGAAAGCCTTCCCTGACAGGACTATCGTGGCTGACCTGAAGACGATGGACGTCGGCGCTCTCGAGGCCGATATGGCCGCGCGGAGCGGCGCGGATGTGGTTGTCATCATGGGCGTCTCGCACGATTCAACGATAGAAGACGCCGTTCGCGCGGCTGCGAAATACGGCGCAAAGGTGATGGTCGACCTGATGGCGACACAGGACCCCGTTAGAAGGGCCGAAGAGGTCGCCGCGCTCGGTGCGGAGTTCGCATGCATCCATATAGCTGTGGATGCGCAGATGACACGGGATGCGGATTTCGCTCTGGAGGAGTTAATACGCAAGATCCCTCTGAGGCTCGCAGTGGCGGGAGGAATAACCGCCGAGAACGCGGGCGCATTGGTGGCAGCCGGAGCTGAGATAATCATCGTCGGCGGGGCAATAACCAAATCCGCGGACGTGACCGAGGCCACGAGGCTGATAAAGACGGCGATGATGACAGGCGCCTCGAAGGGCACTGGCGAGTTCAGGCGATACTCGGAATCCGAACTCGTCGAGGCGTTTTCGAAAGTGAGCACACCGAACATCGTCGATGCTCAGCATAGGCTCGGCGGGATGAAGGGGATAGTCCCGCGGAATAGGAAACCCCTGAAGATGATAGGACGAGCTCTGACCGTGCAGACATCGAACGGCGATTGGGCGAAGCCTGTAGAAGCTATCGATATCGCGAAAAAGGGGGACGTCATAGTGATCGACGTCGGTGGGGGGCAGACTGCCGTTTGGGGGGAGCTAGCGTCCTGGAGCGCGAAACTCAAGGGTATCGCGGGCGTCGTGATCGACGGCGCCGCAAGGGATATCGATGAGATAGACGAGATGGAGTTCCCCGTATATTCCAGATACGTATCGCCCGACGCCGGTGAGCCGAAGGGATTTGGCGGCATAGGCATACCGGTGACATGCGGGGGCGTAAGGGTCCAAACCGGTGATTGGATAATCGGGGACGCCAACGGCGTTGTCGTGGTCGAAGCGAAACGAGCCGTCGAGGTCGCGAACCGCGCGCTTGACGTGCTCGAAAGGGAGAACAGGATCAGAGAGGAGATAAAACGGGGAAGCACGCTGTCGAAGGTCCTTGAACTAAAGAAATGGGAGAAGGTCTAGCCGAACATCCCCATCTTGTTCGCCATTTCCTCAAGCCTTCTGATCCTTTCCTTTATCGGTGGGTGGGTCGAGAACAACGTCACGAAGCCCTCTCCCCGGAACGGGTTCACGATGAATAGAGATGCAGATGCTGGGTTACCCCTGTCGATCGGCCTGCGCCTATTGTTTTCCTCGAGCTTTGCCAGGGCCCTGGCGAGCGCTCTCGGCCTCTGGATGAGCATTGCGCCTTCGTAATCCGCCTTGTACTCCCTGCTCCTGGAAATCGCGAGCTGCGTGAGGAAGGCGGCAATAGGGACCGTTATCGCGACGAGCAGGATTATCCACTGGTCGCCCTCTCTGCGCCTGCTGTAGAGGGAATTGAACCAGAGCATCCTTGCCGCAAACGATATCGCTCCAGCGATGGTCGCCGCGACGGTCATGATCAGGATGTCCTTGTCCTTCACGTGCGCCATCTCATGGGCAAGAACGCCCCTGAGCTCCTCGTCGTCCAGAATATCGAGCAGCCCTGTCGTCGCCGCGACGACCGCGTTCTTCTTGTTCCTGCCGGTGGCGAACGCGTTTGGGGTTGCCGTCCTGATGACCGCTATCTTTGGCATCGGAAGATTGGCTCTTAAACAAATCTCCTGGACTATCTTGTGAAGCCGGGGGGCTTCCTGAGGGGAGACTATCTTTGCCCCATATGACCAGAGGACGATCTTGGAGCCGAAGAAATAGCCGATCGAGTTAAGCAGAGCAGCCAAGATGAGGAAGAACGCTGTAGCTATCACCCAGTCGCTCATGAAGACCGTGCCGATAGCCCAGCCTATCACACCGAAGAGAGCGAATAGTAGCAGGAATAACGCGGCAGTCCTCAAAGTAGCTCCCATATCTGACATGCCCCCTTCTCTTGCAGAGCGCTTCTTTATCCTATCGTGATTATTAAGCTTTCTGAGGGAATCAAATACCTTCTATTCCCTCCTTGCCAGGATATATAAATCTCGTAAGGCGGGTTTATAAACCCGCCAAAATACGTGCCTGATCAGCTCCTGAGATCGGCAATCCTCGGATAGGCCTTCTCGATCCCTGTCGTGAGGAGAATAGCGATGAGGCCGCCAATGAGCACCTGTGATATGTTCCATGGCAATTCAATTAATGCCGCCCCAAGACCTCCTCCACCTCCTCCATCGGTAATCCCGATAGGCAGGATGAAGGCCTCATACAGGAAATAACCGATTATCATTATGCTTCCGCCTATCTCGACGGCGAATGCCCTCACGGCCTGGAGATTGCCGTATTTCTTGAGGGCGTCAGCGATTGTTCCCGCGACGAAGCCCTCCGAGAATTTTATGATAAGGGTTGCGGGGAGAAAGTATGGTGCAACGATCGCGTCGATCAGACCGGCACCGATGGCACCGCTGAGCCCGGCAATTTTCCTGCCGAACACGAATGCAGCGAAAAATATCATCGTCTCGCCGAGATTGAAGTAGCCCCTTGTCGCGGGTATCGGCACAATGATCAGCGTCATGGCTGCAACAAGTGCAATCATCACGCCGAGGACTGCGATCTCGCGCGGGCTCATCAGCTCGCTATCGTGCATTGTGACCCCCTTTCCTGATTTCGATACACAGGTCATGTAACGCCTTTATAATGATTTCCCAAAATAAAGGCAAAATATAGGACGCTCAGAGCTGTACGAAACCGAGGACATCCAGGCCGATCAGAAAAGGGACGATGGTTGCTATTGAGACCAAGATAATGCAGTCTATCGCACCCATGTGGAGGTCGTGCAGGTACGTCCTTGCTTTGCTCGCTCCGTAACCCTTGCAGACCAGTACCTGGGATAACTCCTCGGCGGTCCTCATCGCGATCGCGACTGTCGGAATCAGGATGGGTATGTAATTCTTGGCCTTCATGATTGGCCCTCCTCTGTCCATGTCAAACCCCCGGCTCCTCTGCGCCTCTTTGATCTGTTCTATCGTGTCAAGGAACCTCGGCAAGTATCGCAGGGCGATCGAGATGGATAAGCCCATATCGTATCTCAGTCCGAGCTTGACCAGCCCTCTGACCAACTGGCTCTGGGGGGTCGTGAATATCAACACGAACCAGCCAGAAGCGATGAGCAATATCCTGAGCGCGACCGCGACGCTCCTCAAAAAGGCGGGCAGCGTGACCTTATATGCCCATAAATCCAGTAGTAGTGGCTCTCCTGCCTGGTCGAAAAATGGCCATACTAATATGAAGATGAGCGCGAGCCTCACGGCAAGCCAGATGGTGCGCTTGTACGTTTCCCAACCGACCCCGGTCAACAATACCAGGATTTGCAACAGGAGGAGCAGGACGGATAGAAAGACAAGATTGGATAGGAAGAAGCATAGGATCGTCAGCATGACCGCTCCGACGATCTTGACCCGCGGGTCGACCCTATGCAATGGTCCAGATTTCCGGACATATACATCTATCAACGTCGTGAGAACTCACCATCCCTTATGCTCAACAACGCCCCTATGAAATCGCCCTGCGTTATGACGCGTTCTTTTCCGGCGATGCCGAGCTGTGATGCGAACTCCGAGATGGGTGTCGGGGATAGCCCAGCACTTTCGAGCAATGCGTTGTCCCCCAGGATGTCCCTTGTCCTTCCATCGGCAATCTTCCTGCCGTGGGAGAGGACTATCGACCTCTCGGTCAATTCCGCGATGAGCTTCATGTTATGACTTACGATCACCACCGTTCTGCCCGAGGCGGAGAAGTCACGTATCGCCTCCATGGCGAGCGCCGCCTGAGCTCTGTCAAGCCAGGCAGTGGGCTCGTCCAACAACACGATGTCCTGTTCCATCGCGAGGACAGATGCAATGGTCACGAGCCTGCGGACCCCGAGCGAGAGCATGAGCGGGGAGCGGTCCACATATTCCTGAAGGCCGAGCATCCGGACGTATCTGCGGCACCGGGCTTCCGCCTCACGTTCATTGAGGCCGATGTTGCGCAGCCCGAACAAGACCTCTTCCCTCACCGTGCTGCAGAACAGCTGATTGTCCGGGTTCTGGAAGAGCAGCCCGACCTTTCTGGCGATCTCGGGGATGCTCATGTCTTTGATACGCCTGCCCTCGATAAGCACCTCGCCGCTCGAGGGTATCAGGAGACCGCATAAATGCTTGCAGAGCGTGGTCTTCCCGCTGCCGTTCTCTCCTATGAGGCCTATGCGCTCGCCCCTAGAAATCTCCAGGCTGATGCCCTCCAAGGCGAGCGTGCCGTCCTCGTAGGTATGAGTCAATCCGGAGACCGATACCAAGGGTGCGGTCAAGTTATTCGGGCCTCCCGAGACTCTGAAAGTTGGGAAATGAAGGCGTCATAGAGCCGGTCCGAAAGACCCGTAAGCCCTTCGGCCTTGGCCCTGTCGATAGCTTCGAGTATCTGCGGCGGCTCGATCCCGAGCGACGTGAGGAACGAGGATGATCTCAGTATCTCGCGGGGTCTGCCGACGCATGCAAGACGGCCCCTGCTAAGAAGGATCATCTTGTCGCAGTACTGGTAGATGTCCTCCGCGTCCTGGGAGGTGATTATCACGGTCATCTTCTCCTCCGAGCTCATCCTTCTGAGCGTCCTCAGCAACTCCTTCTTGACCGCCTGATCGAGCATGCTGAGCGCCTCGTCGAGAATTATCGTCCGCGTACCCATTGTGAGGATGGATGCTATCACGAGCCGTTGCTTCTGACCGCCAGATAAGGTCTTTGGAGACTTCGTCCTGATATCGGTTATCTCCATGATCTCCAGCGCCCGTGCGATCCTATTCTCGATCTCCGCCGGGGGTATCCCGAGGTTCTCCGGGCCGAACGCGAGCTCCTCCTCGATGCTGTCCAGGAACAGCTGCACGTCCGGATCCTGCAACGTCAGTCCCACCTCCCTCACGAGCTCCGTCATCTGAAGCCTGGTCGTCGGAGTACCCCTGAATAGCACCTCGCCTGACAGCGTGCCCTTGAGGACGTGAGGGATGATCCCGTTCAGCAGCTTCGCGAAGGTCGTTTTCCCCGAACCGTCAGCGCCGAGCAACGCGACGAACTCCCCCTCCTCTATGTCGCAGGTCACTTCATGAAGCGCGTCCTTGGTCTGAGAGGGATATCTGAAACTCACGTTCCTCAACGAGAACAACGACATATCCAGCTACCTGGTCGATAATCTACAGAAGAACCCGACAAGGTGGCCCCCTAATAAAGGTTGCATTTAACATAGGCGGTATCAGGCCGAGCTCTTCTTCTGGGTAAACACGTACAAGGTGTTCTTACCTTTTCTTATGCTCTTAAGCTCGTTCGTCCTGAGGAGCTCCGATAGAGCGTTCATCGCCTGCCCTTCCGGGAGCCTGGATACCCTGCATATCTGCCGGAACGTGCTGCCATTGGGGTGTATCGCCTCTCTTACCCTGGACATCGCTTCCTCGAGGCTCTCCGCGGGCACGGATTCGCCCTCGCCCTTGAGGGTCCGGACGCGCCTCACCCGGACATAGACCTCCTTGTCCTCTTTCGGCACGCGCGTCACCTTGCCCGCGCTTATCAGTCTTGCCAGTGAGAGGATCACCTCGTGCTCGCTCAGGGAGGTCAGCTTGCATATGTTTTCGAGGGTTACACCGAGATCATCGATCGCCGCGTAGACAGCCTCATCATTGAGCCTGAGGGACTGATGCACGTCTCTCACGACCTGCGCTTTGTCAAGGTGCTCCTTCAGGTATGTCTTGCTGACCTCTCGGAACTTCTCCAAATCCGTCTCCAACAGCTCCTCGAGAGGCTTCGTGTCGACCCCCAGCTCCCGCCATCGGGCGAGTTTCGCGGCATAGATCTTCTTCCTTATCTCGGTGAGCCTCTGCTCGTCGGATATCCCCTGCTTCTCCGACTCGCCTGTGTCGACGCCTGTATAGACCGAATAGAACGCGCCGCTCCCCTTCAATGCTTTATGAATCGCCTCGAGCTTAGGGAACAGCCTTTCGGTTTCGAGCAGAGGGATTTCGACATCGTACTCGCCCACGATCGGCACCCCGCCGAGCGGGCTCAGACGCTCGACTATCTCCCTGGGTGACTCGCCGTCGCTGTTGATCATGAATTTCACAAATATCTTGATCATATCACTTTCGGCGAAATCGACATGGATGCTATTAAAATTTGGTATTCAATGAAATAATTCAATTAATAGCCTAATTCTGCGCTTTCGAGTTCTGATGCAGGACAAGACCCTGTCATTCATAATGAAAGAATTCAAGAGATACTATAAGGCTGAGAAACTCGAACCTCCAGACAGGCTCTCGAGGAGGGAATTCGGGTTCATGTTCTTCGACCGGAGTTTCGTACTCCGGCACATAGGCTTTTCGAACCGGCAGGAGCTGAAAGAGTACATAATTAATAATCTCCCCGCCCATCTGTACTACTCGTCCGCATATTACGAAAACCCGAACGCGCAAACGATGGCGGACAAGAAATGGATGGGCGCCGATCTGGTATTCGACCTCGATGCGGACCATGTCAGAGGGGCCCAAGGGCTCACCTATCCCGAGATGCTTCGGAAGGTCAAGCTGGAGGTCATACGATTGCTAGACGAGTTCATTCTCGGCGATTTCGGATTCAGTTGCGAGCATGTCAGAATCGTGTTCTCCGGCGGCAGGGGATATCACGTGCATGTCAACGACTCACGCGTCTTATCTCTCGGAAGCCATGAGCGACGGGAGATAGTGGATTACATAACGGGAACGGATTTGGATTTCGACTGGGTTTTCCTCCAGAAAGGATTTGATGCGAGGAGCTACGCGGATAGCACACATGTGATGCGCAAGGTCCTGATGCCGGACCCGAACTCGGGTGGCTGGAGAGGTAAGATGAGCAGAGGCATCAGGCGCTTTATCCTGGAACTCGAGGCGATGGGGGAAGACGGAGCCGTCGAGAGGTTCGGCAAACTGAAGAGCGGGACTCCGCCGAGGGCGATCGGGGAGAAGACTATCAGGCAGATGTATCGGGAGCTGTTCGGCAGGAAGGGGGATGGCGTGAGAGGGGCTGACAGGATAATCAGGGAGAACAACTTGGAGGTGTTCTCGAAACAGACATATCTTACGGCGTTCCTGAGATTGGTGGAAAACCATGTGAAGATCTCTCTCGTGGGGGAGACGGACGAGCCCGTGACATCCGATATCAGGCGACTGATCAGGATGCCCTCCTCGCTGCACGGGAAGACCGGGCTCAGGGTGACCACTCTCACGAGAGACGAGCTCGATGACTTCGACCCATTGAGGGATGCCTTCCCAAGAACCCTATCCGATGACCCCGTCAAGCTCATCCTCAAGGAACCGTTCGAGATGAAACTCAAGGGAGAGCAGCTGAAGTTGGATGAAGGGGAGAACGAGGTCCCGGCATATGCTGCATTGTTCCTCTGCTGTAGGAAGACGGCGGAGATCGCATGATCCTCCCAGGAAGCGTTGGGTGATTATCTGGGGACGCTAAAGATATGTAAGATGTTATATATCTGGTAATGTGATAAATTTTCTCGATGCCTGCCACGCGTGAGATGCTCGAGGGAGAGGCCTATTGGGGGCGCATCAGGCACATCAAACAGATGCTCTATGTGGTGGAGATCGCCCTCATAACGGTGCTCGGACTCCTGCTCCTCTTCTACTATGGCGAGACGCAGACCAACCCGTTCTTCCTGTCGATAGACCGTCTGATCTGGTTCTTGATCATCATGTTGCTCATAATCGAGATTGAGAGTTTCGTCTTCAGGATAATGCAGATAAGGATCGCAAGGACGTTCTCGACGAAGCATCTGATGACGAAGAACTCGATCAGAAGGGCTATCATAATCATCATCGTGGCCGGGATGTTGCTTGTCATCTTCGGTATGCCCGCGGCCGTGCAATCGGTTGAGAGAGCGATATCATACAGGGGCACTCTGTATTATACGCAACCCGCGCAGATAGTGAACGGTGATCCCTTGGGACTGTCGACCGTGGAGAGCATCACCCTAAGCTGCGAGCTCCCGGTAGACGTCTATCTGTTGAGAAAGCAGGACTATCTGAGTTATGCGAATGACTGGGTCGCGCTGAGGAATTTCTGCCTGAATAACAATGCCACACTCGTGGCGAACACCCTGACGATCGTAGTGCCTCCGATGACGCATCAGTATCTTTATCTCGTCATCGATCCGACAACGACAACCGATGAGGAATTCGCCGTGGTATCCTTCACGTTAAACTGCAAATTATCGAACACATTGACCTCGTTTCTGCCGCTGATGTGCATCGCATTCATAATCGCGAATGCTGGATGGATGGCATATCTCATGCCCTTATCCAGAAAATACGGTATGAGATCCATCTACAAGTAGAGCGCACAGCAGCCTTCATATTCTTCGATTTCTACGCTCTCGCGAGCCGCCTGCATAACCCTCGGGCTCGGCATCACTATCCCGTCTATCCAGTTCTTCACCAACGCGAGCTCCATCTCGTGATTGCCGCGCTTTCTCATACAACCGAGGATGAGCCGGGTATGCGGTAGATATGTCTTGCAGTTCCGGATGAATTCGGCAATGTGCCCTTCATCCGGGGGCTGAGCCATATACATAGGTGTGCCAAGGAGTGGAGTGAAGGCTATGACAACTATCGCCCGAGGAGGACGTACGCACAAGGTCCTGAGCCCATCGATCTCCTCTCTGACATCTGCCAGTCCTATCAGGACGTGTGGCACCACCTTTTGCGCCCCTGCATCCAGTAACGATTCATATGTCTCGAAGTACCGGTCAACCGCGTTTCGGACCATCGTCGTTCTGAGCCCGAGCGCGTCATTAATAGGGAAATTCAACGAGAAAACGTCAATGCCGCTCGACACCAGATCAGCAGCGTCCTGTGATCGCGGATACCCGATATGCGCGTTGATCCTCAGGCGGCCCCTGTCCTTGATCTCGCGTATCGCGCGCAGGTATGGCCTTATCGGCAACTTGCCGTCGAGATCGCAGCCCCCGCTCAGCAGGAAGCCTATCGCGCCCGCCTGCTCGAGCCGAGCAGCGATAGCGAGCAGTTTCTCTGGGCTATCCGCATCAAGCATACTCGCAAGAGGACGGCCTGCACAATGCGGACAGGCGAGCGCGCAGCGGGCTCCCGTGATAGATACGGCGGGGAAACGCCTCCCGAGGCTGAAACTCATGACCTTCTTCATAATGATCCCATGCTCTGCGGCTCCGAATTGCGTATTTTTACACACAGTAAGTCATCAAAACGTTTATCAAATCATGGATGTTCCTGAGGTCCGGGGTCGAGCGCGATGAAAGCGTTCCGCGTAGATGGGGAACTCGAGGTCAGCAGAAGAAACTGGCAGAAGTTCTCTAAGGAAATCGCTGCCGAGGACGAGGAAAAGGCGAAGGAGAAGATATTCTGTGATTTAGGCAGCAGGCACGGCCTGGCCCGAAGAGCAATAAAGATAAGGAAAGTGAAAGAATTGAAATCCGATGAGATCATAGATGCAACAGTTCGCCATCAGATTGGAGCGGATTGAATGTCCGAGGAGCAGTTTCGACAGACGATATCTGCCATAGACCTCAGCAGAGCCCAGCTCGAGAATGTCGCAAGGCAGCAGGAGATCGTGCGCGCGTCCATAGATGAGCATCTCAGGGCAAAAGAGACCTTGGCGCAATATTCCAAAGTCGGCGAGAACGAGGAGTTGCTGGTCCCGATCGGAGCAGGAGTGTTCATACATGCGAAAGCGGGTGACAGGAAGAGCTGCATCGCATCGATAGGCGCTGGTGTTCTGATGGAAAAGGAGATAGCCGAGGTGGAGAGGATCCTGGACAGCAGGATAGAGGAGCTGAAAAAGGCTGCGACCGAACTTGACGAACAGGCCGAGAAGATAACGTTCGCTATAGAACAGCTCTCGAAGGAGGCCCGGAAGCAGTACGAAGCCCTCCAGAAGCCTCGGCAAGGCACTCTGTGAAAGAGCGTGCATAAATGTTCCGTGCGCTCAGGAACTTCATCAGAGGCGCAGCGAAGAAGGCCGAGCAGGAAAGACCTGAGCTCGAAGAGGTGCTCGGGGAAGAAGGGAAAAGGATTAGGAAGGCCGCGCTCGAGAAGATCCTCGACGAGCTGCAGATGGAGCTCCTGAGCGCGGATGTTGCCCTACCGGTCGCCGAGAAGATTGTGAAAAGTGTCGAGAATCAGCTTCTTGGCAAGAGATATGAGCGCGGCTACAAGCTCGAACAGATAGTCGAGACGGCCCTCAGGAATGCAATCATGGAGCTTCTCTCTGAACATCGGTTTGACTTTTGGGGATTCATCAGAAACATTGAGTCGAAGCCAGTAGTGCTAATGTTCGTAGGGGTGAACGGTACCGGTAAGACGAGCGTCATCGCAAAACTGGCGAAGGCGTGCGCGGACAAGGGGCTCACGACCGTGCTTGCCGCCGCTGACACGTTCCGCGCGGGAGCGATAGAGCAGATCTCGATACATGCCGAGAGGCTGGGTACGAGGATCATAAAGCATCAGGCGGGGAGCGACCCTGCAGCTGTGGCTTATGACGCAATTGAGCACGCGAAAGCCAGGAAAAGAGACGTAGTGTTGATAGATACTGCGGGCAGGATGCAGACCAACAGGAACCTGATGGACGAGATGAAGAAGATAAAGAAGGTCGCGCAGCCGAACCTGATAATATTTGTCGGTGACGCGCTGACAGGCTCGGATGCGATCGAGCAGGCAAGGGAGTTCGATTCCGCAGTCGGGATCGATGCCGTGATCCTCACGAAGATAGATGCGGATGCGAAAGGCGGGGCCGCGATCTCCATATCGTCCGAGATCGGGAAGCCCATCATCTTCATCTCCAACGGCCAAGGATATGACAACCTGCTCGAGTTCGATCCTCAGTGGATGGTCGACAGGATATTTTCGGATGCAGATTAGCGGCGCTCTACGAGCATCGCGACCGCCTCGCCACCGCCGAGGCAAAGAGTGGCGATGCCTCTCGACAGGCCTTTTTCTGCCAGCGAGTACATAAGTGTGGTCATTACGCGAGCGCCGCTCGCGCCTATCGGATGCCCGAGGGCGACCGCACCACCATGTATGTTGAAGTTATCGTCAGATAATGAAAGTGCTTTCATGACCGCCACGGAGGCCGTCGCGAACGCCTCGTTGTGCTCGTAAAGGTCGACGTCGTTAACGCTCAAAGAGTTCCTTTCGAGCAGTTTTCTGATGGCTGCTATTGGAGCCTCCATTAGCCATTCTGGCCTGGTCGCGACTGTCACATAATCCACGATGTTCACGGACACCTTGGTGGCATAGCTCGAGGCAATTTCCTCAGAGGCAACGATGGTCACCGCTGCACCGTCGTTTATCGAGGAGGCGTTCCCCGCGGTCACGATCCCGTTCTCCTTGAAGACCGGTTTGAGTTTCGCGAGTTTCTCCGGCGTGCTGTCCGCGCGCGGGCCTTCGTCTTTGTCTATCACAACGGTCTGTCCTTTCTGCTCGATTGTTATCGGGACGATTTCCTTGGCGAACCGCCCGCTGTTGGTCGCCTCGATTGCCAGCCGGTGCGATCTTGCCGCGAACGCATCCGCTTCCTCCCTGGTGACATTGTGCCGCTCGGCTACTATTTCGCCTGTCATGCCCATATGGAAGTCATTGAACTTGTCCCACAGGCCGTCCCTGACCATGGCGTCCACGAGCTTTCCGTCAAACATCCTGTAGCCGAATCTGGCTTTCTCGAGCAGGTAAGGCGCGTTCGTCATGCTTTCCATACCGCCCGCAATCATGAGCTTAGATCTGCCTGCCAGAATTCCGTCGGCTGCGAGCATGATCGTCTTGAGTCCCGACCCGCAGACCTTGTTTATAGTCGTAGCCGGGATCGTCTCCGGGAGCTTACCCGCAATCGCCGCCTGTCTGGCCGGGTTTTGCCCTAAGCCCGCACTCACCACGTTCCCCATCAGCACTTCGTCGACGGTTTCCATAGGTATCCTCAGGCGCGTCACAAGCTCCTTGATTACGATCCCTCCGAGTTCGGGTGCCGAGAACGACTGTAGGCAGCCGCCGAACTTTCCAATAGGTGTTCTCACCGCATCGACAATCACTGCTCGCGTCATGTTATGACCTCTTTTCCAGATATATTACTGGGATATACTGGCTCAATCAAACGGATACGTATTTAATATTTCCCGAAGAGCGATACGCTTTTTGCCGATGCGGCTGATGGGCTTATATAGATGCCTTCTTGACGCGATTGGCGGCTCATACCAGCCCGGGCGCGGAGCTGTGCGCTCCGCCCTCTTCTCGGAGCCGGCGGGAGCCCTGGTGCCGCATTTCCTGCATCTGTAGCCTGCTTGCGCGCCTACAGATTTCATGTGCTTCCCGCACTTGGGACATACGGGGTTCTCGATCTTCTCGCCAATGGGAGACAAACCCACCACGCGCATCTTCTCAACGTTGATTTGGAAGGGTTCCTCTCGGACTGAGCCGAAGATCTCGACCTCATCACCGGCCTTTAGCTGCCGCGCCGCGGATCTCATGTCACCGGACGGTTCGTAGACTGCACATGTGATCGTTCCGGAGCCGTCCGTGATATCGAAGAACACATGACCGCCGATGATTTCCCGTGGCGCGGAGAGAACCTTCCCCGTTATCCGAATTCCCTGCATAGGGAGCACTTCGGAGGCTTTTCTTTTCGCGATATGCTCATCGGTGGCCTGATTCGTGAGGAACAGTAGCCAGCGGCTGATAGGTTCGGATATTATCATGTCTTTGGCCCTTATGAGGTCCCAGGGATTGTCCCCCCGGATGCCGAACAATATCGGGCACGGAGAGCCTGGGGCTATCGCGAGATGTCCTGTAGTTTTATCGATGTTGTGAAACGTGCTCTTGAACCTTTCATCCATCTTCCTAACGGATTCGGGATCGATCCGCCTCTTTGTTCCTATCAGCGAAGGATCACGATAAGCAAGTACCTCGAATGTCCTGTCCCGAGGGCGCCAAGCCATTGCCGCGGCCGCGCCGATCACTCCTCTTCCGTTCTTGAACTTTCCGACAAGGGCCCCCTCCTTGCTGAGGATCTCCAGGACCGACTCGAGATCGACGATCTCCCGCACCGTGCTCAGATACAAGCTGAAAGGCGGTCTGTTTCGCGAGACGACCAGTCCGGGATTGGTATTGTCGCATGCGAAATGAGCGTTGCGTTCGATGATCTTGTGCGCGCGCTCGAATAACAGGACTGCATCGCATGGTCTGCCGCGAGAATATGCAAAGATCTTTTCATCTCCGATACCCCCGACGAGGAATCTTTTCCCTTGGCCCTCGCCGAATGCGAGGCAGATCGCGGCATTGCCTCTCGTCTTCCAAGGGACGTTCGGATTGAGCCTGACGAGTCTCGGGAATCCTAT
>Ga0207433_10005879_pt1 | contig 21636 bp, 19 predicted proteins | sample YelNatPaOPGAMG01_FD_187559 | JGI IMG/M metagenome (GOLD analysis project Ga0207433, IMG submission 187559) | Hot spring thermophilic microbial communities from Obsidian Pool, Yellowstone National Park, USA - OP-RAMG-01 (SPAdes) (version 3) | ecosystem: Environmental > Aquatic > Thermal springs... | reverse complement strand
GGCGGCCACCATGCTGGTCAAGAAATCGCTCTCGGTCATTGTCCCTCTGAGTCGGCGGCTAACTGGCCCTGTGACCCGGCAGCCATCTCAGGCGACGGTGCCCGCGGGGCAGGTGCGCTGTCATCAACTGAGGAGGCAGTGCTTGCGGGCAGTTCCCCCTCGCGCTTCAATCGCTGCGTGACGGCGATGAGGGCGTCGAGCTTGGCGCGCGCGGCCCCGCTACGCACGGCTGCACGCGCTCGCTCGACGCCCTCAGCAATGCTCGCTGCGGCGGCGGCGATGTAGAGGGCAGCGCCGGCGTTGAGCAGGGCGATGTCGAGGCGCGGTCCCTCGACTCCGTCGAGGACCGCGCGCAAGAAGGCGGCGTTCTCGGCGGCATCGCCGCCCCGCAGCTCATCCAAATGGGCACGGCGCAGGCCGAACTGCTCGGGAGTGACCGTGTAGCGACGGTCGAAGCCCTGACCAGCAAAGACTTCGACGATCTGCGTTGGCCCTGTCGTCGTGATCTCGTCGAGCCCATCGTCGCTATGCACGAGGAGGTTGCGGGCGGTACCCATCGTCCGTATCGCTTGCGCTAAGCGCTCGACGTAGCGTGCGTCGGCGACGCCGATCAGTTGGTGGCGGGCGCCGGCGGGATTGGTCAGCGGCCCGATCACGTTGAAGATCGTCGCCATGCCCAGCTCGCGCCGCACTGGGGCGACATGCTTCATGGCCAGGTGATGACGGGGGGCAAACATGAAGCCAATGCCCACTTCAGCGATGCACTGGCTCACTTGCGCCGGCGCGATATCGATGGCGACTCCCAGAGCTTCGAGCACGTCGGCGCTGCCGCAGCGGCTCGTTGCTGAGCGGTTGCCATGCTTGGCGACCGTGACTCCCGCACCGGCGGCGATGAGTGCGGCCGCGGTAGAGATGTTGAAAGTATGGGCGCCGTCGCCGCCCGTACCGCACGTGTCCAAGATAACGTCGGCATCGACCTCCACCTTCTCCATTAGCTCGGTCATGGCGCGCGCTATGCCGACGATCTCGGCGGTCGTCTCTCCTTTCACGCGCAAGGCGCTGAGCAGCGCGGCCGTCTGTGTCTCACTGACGCGCCCGCTCATCACTTCGAGTAACACAGCGTGGGCTTCCTCCTCACTGAGGTCTTGGCCGCTCGTGAGCTTCGTCAGGGCGGCGCTCAGGGTATCGTTGGGCATCGTCGCCCTCCTCTCGGTTGTCGGTCGGGATTGCGCTGCGGACGTGCGACGCTCCGTGCGACGCACGGGTGCTGTGATGTTCGGTGGGACGTGCGCGGGCTGTCGTCCTCCTTCAAGGGCAAGGAAGTTCCGCAGGAGCGCATCGCCCGCCTGGCTAAGGACGCTCTCAGGGTGAAACTGGACGCCCACGACGGCGAACCGGCGGTGGCGAATTGCCATCACCACACCGGCGTCGTTCCAGGCGCTGAGTTCGAGCTCGGACGGCAGCGAGTCGTCGACGACCAGGGAGTGGTAGCGTGTGGCCGTGAACGGCTCGGGTAGGCCGTCGAAGCAGCCCTGCCCATCGTGGTGGATTGTGTCCGTCTTGCCGTGCACGGGAGAAGCGGCGCGCTTCACTTGGCCGCCAAAAGCCTCGGCGATGCACTGGTGGCCGAGACACACGCCGAGGACCGGGATCTCGCCGGCGAAGCGCCGCACGGCGGCGATGGAGATGCCCGCTTGGGCGGGCGTTCCCGGTCCCGGCGAGATCACCAGGTGCGTCGGTCGTGCGGCGGCGATGTCGTCGAGCGTGACGGCATCGTTGCGCGCCACCAGTGTCTGGGCGCCCAGGCTGCCGATGAGTTGCACCAGGTTGTAGGTGAACGAGTCGTAGTTGTCGATGACGAAGACGCGCGCACTGCTCATGTGGCACCGAACTCCTCGTGAGCGAGATCGATCGCGCGCAGTAAGGCGGCGGCTTTGTTCTCGGTCTCTTGGGACTCGCGTCGGGGATCTGAGTCGGCGACCACGCCGGCGCCCGCCTGTACGTGAGCTACGCCGTCCTTGATGACGATGGTGCGAATGCAGATGCACGTGTCCAGGTCGCCGGTGAACGAAAGGTAGCCGATCGCTCCGGCGTAAGGGCCGCGGGCAACCGGTTCGAGTTCGTCGATGATCTCCATGGCGCGCACCTTGGGAGCGCCGCTCACGGTGCCGGCGGGGAAGCACGCTTTGAGCGCCTCGATGGCGCCTCGCTCGGCGGTCAATGTTCCGCTCACCGACGAGACCATGTGCATGACGTGCGAGTAGCGCTCGATCTCCATGAGCTCATCGACGTGGACACTACCCGGTGCGCAGACGCGGCCAAGGTCGTTGCGGCCGAGGTCGACCAGCATGACGTGCTCGGCGCGCTCCTTCTCGTCGCTGAGAAGGTCGGCGGCGAGTCGTTCGTCCTCGTCGTGCGTCTGCCCTCGCGGGCGCGTGCCGGCAATCGGGCGCGTCTTGACATGCCGTCCGGTCACGGTGACGAGCGGCTCGGGTGAGGAGCCGGCCAGAGCGAAGTCCGTGAAGGCGATGTAGTACATGTAGGGACTGGGGTTAACGGTGCGTAGGGCGCGATAGATGGCGAACGGAGTCACGTCGATTGGCACGCTGAAACGTCGGCTGAGCACGACCTGGAAGGCGTCGCCGGCGTAAATGTAGTCTCGGATACGGCGTACTCCTGCCTCGAACTCGCGTTCCGGCAAGGTGCAGGTAACGGTGGACCGGTCGTCGGCGGCGACGGCGCTGGGCGCTGGGCGACCAGCGGACGTTTGCCGGCGCGCGAGTCCGCCGTTTACCGGCGGGCCGGCGAGGCGTTGCTTGACGGCCACGATACGCTGGACGGCCTCCTCAAACGGAGCCGTGATATCGCCATCTTGCACGAGCGCGTTGGCGACGATCGTTATCGTGTGAGTCAAGTGGTCGAAGACGAGCACGGTGTCAGCTAGCAGGAAAGCCATCTCGGGGAGGCCGAGATCGTCCGGCGGTCTCGCCGGAAGGTGCTCGAGGTGGCGCACGAGGTCGTAGCCGAAGTAGCCGACGAGGCCGCCGGCGAGCGGCGGCAAGCCGCCGCTCGCCGGCGGCCGATACTCGCGCAGCAGGTCCGCTACGGCGGCGAAGGGGTCGTCGTGAGCTTGCTCACGACGACCCCTTCGCCCCTCAACCGTGAGCCGGCCGGCGGCGTACCGCACGGTCGCCAGGGCACCGACGCCGAGGAAGGAGTAGCGGCCCACCTGGTGGCCGTGCTCGGCGCTTTCTAAGAGGAATGCAGGGCGAGCGTCACCCAGCTTGAGGAAGGCCGAGATCGGCGTTTCGAGGTCGGAGACGAAGGAGTGAGTTACGGGGACGACGTTATGAGCTAGTGCGAGGCGTTTCGCCTCGACTAGCTTCGGTATGACGCATATGTCTTGCGCCACGGGCCAAACATGAAGCACCTCCGCGGTGGCTACGGCCCAACGTCGTTACGTGCCGTCGGCAAAGACGACCACTTACTGAGCGAGAGTAAACGATACGCCTCGTCGCGTCAAGGCGTCCAAAACTTCTCGTATCCGGGAGCCACGGAGCGGGCCGGATGAGCCTCTTGCCAAGCTTCTCCGATGGCGAGCACGAGGTCGTCACGGAAGCGCGGCCCCGTCACTTGCAGCCCGAAAGGCACACCGTTGGGTGAGAGGCCTGCCGGGACTGAGAGGGCGGGGTGGCCGGTCACGTTCTGCGGTTGGGTGTTGTAGGAGGCGGCATCGGTGCCGGCTTCCTCGTGCCCCAGTTGGCGGCCGTCGGCACTGAAGCCCTCGCTGGGCATGGTCGGCGTCACGATGACATTGCCCTCGTCCAGGAGCTGGTCGAGCTCGCGTACGTAGTCGAAACGCCGCCGGCGGGCAGCCAGGTAGTCCTCGAGACTGACCTTGAGACCTTGGTGCATGGCGGCGGCGAAGGGGTGCGTCAGGCGATCGCCGTTCGCTTCCAGCCAGGCACGGCCGAAGAAGTGGGCTTGCTCGCACGAGGCGGTCAGGTACCAGTCTTCATCGGCGTTGTGAGCTCCTTGGCAGCCACAGCCGCTGGGGAGGACATCGCTTGGCTCGAGGAGCTCGACCGACAGGCCGAGATCGGCCTCCAGGCTGTGCAGGGCAGTGGTGAAGAGCTGCCCGACGGAGTCGGGCAGCTCGCCCCAGTCGACGAACCGCGGTACGGCGTAGACGATCGCCGGGCGCAGAGGCGCCCGGCGATCGTCACGAGCCTTGTGGGGCAGCCACTCTCCGCTAAGACAAGCCGCGGGTAGCGCGGTCGGGTCGCCGGCAGAGGGGCCAGCCATGACGCTGAGCAACAAGCCTACGTCGTCTGCCTCGAGGCCCAAGGGGCCGTCGGTGGAGTAGTCAATCCAGAAGGGGAGCGGATCGCGCGCGATCAGGCCGTTGGTGGGCTTGAGACCGTAGAGTCCGCAAAATGCCGCCGGGATGCGCACCGAGCCGCCACCGTCGGTGCCCGTCGCGAAGGGGATCATGCCGGCGGCCATCGCGGCGGCGGAGCCGCCGCTGGAGCCGCCGGGCGACCAATCGGGCGCCCACGGGTTGCGGGTTGTGCCATAGAGGCGATTGTCGGTGAAACCCTCGAAGCAGAACTCGGGGACGTTCGTCTTGCCCACGGGGATAGCCCCCGCGGCGCGCAGTCGTGCGACAGTCAGCGAATCGGCCACTGCCGGTGGCACGTCGGCTAGGACCAGAGAACCTTGCGTGGTGCGCATGCCGGCGAGGTCCATATTGTCCTTCACGAGGAACGGGATACCGGCCAGCGGCAGATCGAAGGCGCGACTGGCGGCGGAGGCGCCGGCCGGCGCCTCCGCCGCCAGTCGCGCGTCGAGATCGTGCGCCTCGCGCAGCGCCTCTTCGGCGCGGAGGGCGACGACGGCGTTCAGCGGGCCGTTGAACCTTTCGATCCGCTCAAGCGCACGCTTGACTAGCTCGGTGGCGGAGACCTGCCGAGAGTGAACTGCTTCAGTTAATTCCCTGAGCACGATGGCCTCCTCTCTCACGCGCCGCGGCGCACGCCAGCACGCCGGTATACACGGCTAGCTTACACCGCAGAAGCGGCCCTCTCGGGTCATGATCTTCGCCGAGGCGGCCATCGCGGGGGTTGTCGCGCGATGGCCGCCTCGGGCGGGAAAGAGCATGCGGGAGCCAGCGCATGCTCGTGAGGCGCGACCAGGACTGCGCGCCCCACAGCTTCGAGCAAGGCTTAGAACGTGCTGGGACGGGTCCCGAGCGTCACTGTCACCGTCTTCGTCGTTGTCCCGCTGACGACGTTCAGCTTGACCACGTCGCCGGGCTTATGGGCGGCGATGATGGCTGCCAGCTGGTCCATGCTCGTGAGCTGTTTACCATCGATGGCCGTGATGATGTCGCCGCCGGTGACGTAGAGCTGTCCCTGGAGGAGTCGCTGACGCTGGCCGCCCTTAATGCCGGCCTTGGCAGCTGGGCTACCCGGGACAACCGCTGCAACTAACACCCCTTGGGTAGCCTTCAGGTTGAGTGCCTCAGCCACGTCGGGGCTGAGCGTCTGACCCTCGATGCCGAGCCACGCGTAGGTCACCGTGCCCGTCTTCTTGAGCTGGTTCATCACGTTGATGGCCGTGTTGATGGGGACCGCGAAGCCGAGGCCTTGGTTACCACCCGACTGTGAGGCGATCTGTTCGTTAATGCCGATCACGTGTCCGGTGGAATCGATGAGCGGGCCACCCGAGTTACCCTCGTTGATCGCCGCGTCGGTCTGGATACCGTTCGAGATCACCGAGCCATTCGGTGACTCCAGGTTGCGGTGTGTGGCCGAGACGATGCCCGACGTGATCGAGAAGTCGTACCCTAGCGGGTTACCGATGGCGACCACGGGCTCACCCGGCTGTACGGTGTTCGAGTTACCCAACGGGATTGGATCCAGCGTGCCCACCTGGCTCGGGTCCACCTTGATGAGCGCCACGTCGCTCGTGTTATCGGCGCCCACGACTGTGCCGGTCACCTGTGTCGTTTGCGTGCCGGTACCCTTAAAGACGACTTCAACTGTCTTGACCGTTTGGCCGTTCTCGCTGACGACGTGCGCGTTCGTGAGGATGTAGCCATCACTGGAAACGACGAAGCCCGATCCCAGCGCCTGCTGGGTCTGCGACTGGCCGAAGGGGAAGACGAAGGGGAAGATATTGTTTGCCGGGCTACTCTTGAACGTGGAGATGATCTCCACGACGCCACGGGCGTACTTCTGGTAGATCTGCGCGGGTGTGAGGCCGGTGGTCGTCACAGCTGCCGTAGTCGTCGTCGAGCCGGTCTGCTGAACGATGGTGGTCTGTTCCGTCTTCACCGGTATCAGCCCCACCACGACCAGGAGGATCAGCACTAGCGCTGTGGCGGCGACGCCGGCGAAGAAGATCCCCGCTCGCGCGCGTAAGTTTGTCATCGCTACCTCCCAGGCCTGACCGTTGCTGGCGCCCTTCCACCGTGGCGCGAGGCTGCCTCGTTGGGTGGCGCTCGGGTGTGGCGGTCGCTGTCAGGCGTTCACTGTCTTTCCTACCCGTATGTATAGCCTGCCCGGCTATGGGGAGGCTGAAGCTTTCCTGAGTGTTTCCTGTGAATCGCACCGTCAACGCTCGCAAAAGGGGTACCCTGTTCTTATGTCGCTCACGCGCATAGGTCGCGTGCGGCCCGCGCTGAGGTTCTTCGCAGGCTGCCTCACCAATGTGGGGCTGTGTCGCTGAGGCTGGAGGGCTCCGCGATGCGTTGGCAGAAACAGGAGGGATCCGCAGTGGTTGAGCGTACGAAGATCCTTGTCGTCGACGATGAGCCGAGCATCACTGACCTCGTTGCTCTGGCTCTGCGCTACGAGCGTTTCGATGTCGAGGTGGCCCACTCAGGGCATGAGGCGCTCAGTGCAGTACGCTCCTTCGCCCCTGACCTCGTCGTGCTGGACATCATGCTGCCCGATCTGGACGGGTTCGAAGTCGCGCGGCGCATGGCGGCCGAGGCGCCGCTCACCCCCGTGCTCTTTCTCACGGCGCGCGACGCCACCGACGATAAGGTGCGCGGCTTGACTCTCGGTGGCGATGACTACATGACGAAGCCCTTCAGCCTCGAAGAGCTGGTCGCGCGTATTCGTGCCGTGCTGCGCCGGACACGGCGCGCAAACGCCGTCCCGCAGAGGCTGGTATTCGCTGATCTCGAGATGGACGAAGAGACCCATGAAGTGCGACGGGGTGGCGTCCCGCTCCAGTTGACTGCGACCGAATACAAGCTCCTGCGCTATTTCTTGCTCAATCCGCGCCGGGTGCTCTCCAAGGCGCAGATCCTCGACCGGGTGTGGAACTACGACTTCGGCGGCGACGCGAACGTGGTCGAGATCTACATTAGCTACTTGCGCAAGAAGCTTGACCCCCTGGGGCCGCCGCTGATCCACACCGTGCGCGGCTTCGGTTACTGCCTGCGCGAAGCGCAAGGGTGACCTCCGTGGCCTGGCACCGCCGACTGTCCCTGCGCCTGCGCCTGCTAGTAGCTTTGGTGGCTTTGGTGTGCGTCGGCTTGGTCGTCGCCGATGGCGTGACCTACGTCTCGTTGCGGTCCTTCCTGCTGCAGCGGATCGATCAGCAGCTCATCGCGGCTAAGTGGCCGGTGCTGCGCGCGCTGGCCAACTCGAGTTCCGTCTCGCCCTCGTTCTCGGTGCCGCCGCCCAGTGCCGACACCCTGTTGCCACCGAGCACGTATGGCGAGCTGCTCGACCGTAGCGGGAAGGTTGTCGCTGAAGTTGCCTTCGCCTACGGCGGGGTGGCCTCACCACCGCCGTCGCTGCCCACGCAACTGGTCGCCAGCGCAGCCAGCGCGGCCTCGGGGAACACGCAGTCGCCGCTGACGAGCGGACAAACGTTCGTGACGGTCGGTGGGGCGAGCGGTTCCTCCATCCGTTACCGAGTGGTCGCCAGTGCGCTGCACGGTGCGCCGTACGCATTGGTCGTGGCCATCCCCCTGACGGAGATGTACCAGACACTGAGCCGCCTGCTCCTCATCGAGGCGCTCGTGACGGCAGCGGTGCTCATTGGCCTGGGCGTGCTGGCTTGGTGGATCGTGCGCCGTGAGATGCGTCCGCTAGAGGATATGGCGTTGACGGCTGGGGCGATTGCCGCCGGCGACCTCACGCGACGCGTCGAGCCGGCTGAGTCGCGTACCGAAGTGGGACGCTTGGGGCTGGCGCTGAACAGCATGCTGGCGCAGATCGAGCAGGCCTTTGCGCGCCGCAAGGCGTCGGAAGACGCCTTGCGGCGCTTCTTAGCCCAGGCCTCGCACGAGCTGCGTACGCCGCTCGCCTCGATTCGCGGTTACGCAGAGCTCTTCCGCCGCGGCGCCAAGGACAGGCCAGAAGATCTCGAGCTGGCAATGCGGCGCATCGAGCAGGAGGCGGCCCGGATGGGCGTGCTCGTCGAGGAGCTCCTCCTGTTGGCGCGCCTGGATGAGGGCCGGCCGATGGAGCGCCTGCCGGTCGACCTCGCACAGCTAGCACGCGACGCGGTTGCTGACGCCGCGGCCACCGAGCCGGAGCGCGACATCGAGCTGGACGCGCCACAGCCAGTCGTGGTCTCCGGGGATGAGGCGCGTCTGCGTCAACTCGTGACCAACTTGGTGATGAACGCCCTGCAACACGCCGGGAAGCGCGCGCGCGTGCACGTCAGTGCACGCGCGCGCGCTTCCCAAGCCGAGCTCGAAGTGCGCGACGACGGCGTAGGAATGAGTGAGGAGGTTGCCGCGCACGTCTTCGAGCCGTTCTACCGTGCGACGCCAGTCGATGAGAGCCGACGGGCTGAGCAGGGGGGTGAGGGGGCTAACCGTGCTGAGGGAGTCGACCGCGTTGAGGGGGCCAACAGTGCCGGCTTGGGGCTCGCCATCGTCGCCGGCATCGTGGAAGCGCACGGCGGACGCATTGACCTGGAGACGGCGCCTCACCACGGCAGCCGTTTTACGGTTCGCCTGCCACTGGCCGGGGAAGTTGCTGCCTCGCAGGAGAACCAGAGCGTGCCCGTCGAGCCGCAACCGGAAGCGTAAGCGCTTGGCGGATGGCTACCTGCCGGCTGGTCGAGGCGTAGGACGCTCTTCTCGTTCTCTTGCTTGCCTTCTCGCTTGCGCAGCAGGCGTTACGCTGAGGGGCACGCCCTCCCGGTGCAAGCAGGCGGCGTTATGAACAGGAAGACTGAGCCGAGTGGGCCCACTCGAGACCCAGTTCGCGCGCTCGCATGAAACGCTCTCCCCGTCCATGCATCGCCGTGCACGGGAATGCAGGAGGCGCGGTTCGGGAGTACGGTGCCGGTCGATTTAGCCACTCGGCTGCGAGTCCGTGACGCGCCCGTGGCCGAGGCGCAGAAGCCGCGAGGCGTGGCCGGCGACGTAGCTATCGTGCGTCACGATGACGAGGGTGAGCTCGCGCTCCCGCCAGAGATCTTCGAGCAAGCCGATAATCTCGTCGCGTGTGTGCTCGTCGAGGTTGCCGGTGGGCTCGTCGGCGAGGATCACGCGTGGTGTGCGGACGAGCGCGCGCGCGATCGCCACGCGCTGCTGCTCGCCGCCTGAAAGCTCGGCCGGGAGATGGTTGCCGCGGTCGGCTAGGCCAACGCCAGCAAGAGCGTCGCGTGCTTTGTCGCGTCTCTCGGAGGCAGGTACGCCGAGAGGCACGAGCGCGGTCTCGACGTTCTCCTGCGCGGTCAGGGTGGGAATCAGGTTGAAGCTCTGAAAGATGAAACCGAAAGCGTGGCTGCGCACGGTCGAAAGGCGGCTTTCACCCATCGTGGCAAGATCGGCTCCTTCAAAGAGGACGGCGCCCGCGGTCGGCCGATCGAGGCCGCCCAGCATTTGCAGGAGCGTTGTCTTGCCCGAGCCGGTCGAACCTTGCAGGGCGAGAAACTCCCCCTTGTCTAGCGACAGACTCACGTCATCGAGGGCGAGGATCTCCTTGCCCGATTGCCTGTACCGCTTGGTGACGTTGCGTAGCTCATAGAGCATCGCTCGCCAGCTCCTTTCCTCTCAGCGTAAGCAGATTCTCAACCGAATCACCGGGCTCGGTGGCCGAGCGAGGTGTCTGGTCCCTGGAGCTCGGCGGGGCGACGGCATCTCTCCCAGCGATCATCGCGAGCGCGTCCGTCATGCCAGCGCTTCAGTCAACCCGTCGCAAGGCGTCCGCAGGGCTGAGACGAGCCGCTCGCCAGCCGCCAAAGCCGCCGGCGACGAGACCGCCGGCGATCGCCAGGGCGAGCGCGGCCAGCAAAAGGTTCAAGCTGATCGGGGCGTGGAGAGTGACGGTGACCGTGTGCGTGAAAGAGTGGAAGATACCACCCACCGGCCCGCCCGTGCCGCTAACAGTGGGGCTCTCGCTACGGAAGCCCGTCGGCGAAGCCGCTGCACCTTGGGAGACAACGGCTTGGAGTTTCGGCGCTGAGGAGTTGATCAGCAACGTCGCTCCGTAGCCGAGTCCCACGCCGACAGCGCCGCCAACGATGCCGACGACGAGCGATTCGCCCAGTACCTGGCCGACGATGCGCCGGCTTCTCCAACCCAGCGCCTTCAGTGTGCCGAACTCGCGTACGCGCCGCGAGACAGTCGAGAGGGTGAGAAGGCTCGCGATGGCTACCGCGGCAATCAACGCGGCGGCTGCGAGCCAGGTGCCAAGCTGCCAAGCGAGCTTGGCGGCATTACTCAACGAGCCGCTGGCCTCGTTGGCCAGATCCTGCGCTGTGGTGACCGTCGCGCCCTTCATGGTGGCCTCGATCTCCTTCGCCACCGTGGCGATCTGCGTCGCGCTCGTGGCCTTTACGTAGAGCTGGTTCACCTTGCCGGCGGCATCGCTCAGCTTCTGGGCCCACCACAGGGGGATGTACACGTTGCTCGTGGCTGAAGCGGAGGTGGTAATGCCAACGACGGTGAACTTTGTGCCTTTGATCGTCAGCGTATCGCCCACCGTGAGCGACTTTTGCTCCGCGTACCCCGAGTCGACCAGGGCAACCTTGGCCTTTGCGTCGCCGGTCGTAAACGCTCGACCAGTCTTGAGCGAGGTCGAGCTGAGTGGCCCTATGGTCTGGTCGACTGGCTCGGCGACGTCGACACCGGTGATGGAGAACGAACTGAAGGTTATCGGCGGCACGGTCGGCGTGCTCGTGCTCGGCTGAGTGCCACCGCCGCCAAATCCACTGCTCGAAGAGGACTGGCCCTGACCGAAATGGAAGAACGTGCCGCTCACGTGCGTTGCTGTGAGCGTCAAGGCGCCCGTGGCTCCCTGCACGCCGCTCAGGCCCGCCACCCGGCTCACTTTGGTGTCGGCGATCAGAGCAAGACCGGGCGTGCTCATGAGGCGATCACGGGAGAACTTCTTCCCCTGTTGGCTCTCGCTTTGCGGCCCGATGTCCATGTGAAATCCGGATGCCGAGCCCGCCGTGGCGGTCTGCGTGACGGTGATGTCGGTTCCTACCCCGTAGAGCGAGTGCAACACCTGCGCTTGCGCGTTGCGCACGCCGCTGGCGCTCGCAGAGACGGCGATCACCAGACAGATACCGAGCGCCAAACCGAGCGCCGTGAGGATCGCCTGCCGGTGACGGCGGCGGAGCTCGCGATACAAATACGTCCAGAACATCATCGGCCTCCAAGCGTTCGGCTAGCAGCGCAGCTACTCACTGCTACTCGCCGCGACGCTATCTCAGCGGCCTGAGACGGTGATGTGAGCTCCCTGAACGAAAGCTGAGAGTTGCACGCAAGATAGGGGCTTCAGTGAACGGCGCCGGCCGCTGCGGGTCAGTTGCTGGGCAGAGGAAGCGGCGTCGGCCGCTGCGGGTCAGTTGCCGAGGCCGGTGCGGTAGCGCTCGCAGAGGTCGACGTAAATCTGCTTGAAGGCGAGCCACGCTGTGCGAAAATCATCGTCGACAGGCTTGCTCAAGAGGTGCGCCGGCACGCCGGCGGCGATGCGGGCAGTCGGCACGACGGTGCGTTGCGGCACGACGGCGCCCTCGGCGACGACGCCCCACTCACCGATCGTGGCCCAGTCGCTCACGACCGCTCCCATGCCGACGACGACGTAGTCGCCCAGCAACGTCACGTTGTGTACGACGCAGCCATGCCCGAGCGTCACCCACGAGCCGATCGTGCAGGTCTCTCCCGGGCGCGCATGCACGACGCAGTTATCTTCCACGGCGCAGCAGTCGCCGAGGACGATACTGCCGTAGTCGCCGCGCAGACGGGCGCCGGGACCGATCCAGCAGCGCTCGCCGAGGTGAACGTCGCCGATGACCTCGGCCGACGGGTGTACCCAGGTGCCAGCGCCGAGGTGAGGAGTCTTGCCTTCAAAGCTCAGAACCACCATAACACCCTCAGCCTATCGCATTGGGGCGCTGGCGCAATGCGGACCAGCCTGGGTGGGCGCCGCTCGGCGTGATCGCGTGCCCGGCACGACCGCGCGGGGCGGGGCCGTTGCGTCGAGACGCGGCCCCGCCCAGTCGAGGTAGGTGAGCCCGCCTTACTCCTTGCGAGCGAGGCTGATGGCCACGTCTGCGGGCAGGGCGAGGTTCGTTGCCACTCGGAGGACCTTGATCAGTGACGCCGGGACGATGCAGTCGGTGCAGCAACCGCCCTGGCGGCCACAGGCGAGAATGACGCTCTCTGCCCGTGGGTTGATCTCTCGGTAGGCGTCGACGGGCGACTGCTCGGCGATGAGCTCGCTCATGCGACGGACGTTCTCGCAGGTCGTCTCTACCTGGAAGACGGTCGCGCGGCCGTCCTCCGTGCTGGCGACAGCCGTTGTGTGGTTACCGCAAATACCGGCGTTGATCTCTGCTACTGCCTGGTTCACGCTACGTCCTCTCTAGCCAGCCTCTCGGTGCCAGTTGCTACTAACATACCCCCGTGGGTATAGATGAGCAACACCGAGGCTAGCCCAAACGGCGATTAAGCCTCATGTTCGGGGCGGGTGAGCTCAGCAGCGATCAGGGACCGCGCCCGGAGAGTCCAAGTGCCAGAATCGCGAGTACGACAAGCGTGAGAACGACGTACAGGCGGTCACGCTCGGCGGCGAAAACGGCGACCGAAAACGCGACGCGGGCGACGGGCGTGAAGATGAGGATCAGTAATCCAAGTTGGATCAGGCCCAGCTCGTGGAGTTGGGCAGCGCTGTGCAGGATGCCGGGGATGCTGCGCAAGGCGGTCGGCGTGCCGGTGAACGTGCCGTAGTGCGCTGGCAAATCGCCGAGGTTCACCAGGTAGGCTCCACCGCCAACGAGCACGACGGCGACGGCGACGAGGAGCCCGACACGGAGCAGGTGACCCATGACTGTCTGCATGCGGCGGACGTGTGCCGGCGGAGTCTGCCGGTTTGACGTGATTTCGGAGTGAGGACGGTCGCTCACAGCCGCAGTCCGTCGACAATCATCTCAATTCCCAGAGCGAGAATGGCCAGCGCGAACAAAACACGCAGGAGCTCGCTGCGCGTGGCCACCAGGAGCCGAGCACCAACGAGGGAACCGGCAGTGACGCCGAGCATGACGGGCATGGCCAGCCCCGGGTCGATGAAACCGCGGTGTAGGTAGATGCCGGCGCTCGCCGCCGCTGTGACGCCGATCATGAAGTTACTCGTGGTGGTCGAGACCTTGAACGGCAGACGCATCGCCTGGTCGAGCGCGAGCACCTTGACCGCTCCGGAGCCGATGCCGAGGAGTCCCGAGAGGGTGCCAGCGATGCCCATGATGCCGAATCCCAAGGGGATGCGCTGCGGAGCATACGACGCTGGCCCGGCCGGCGTGGGGTACGATCCGTCGAGCTTGAGGCGCAGGGCGAGACGGTCGGCCTGATCGGTGGCGACCGGCGCCGGCTCTTCCTGCCGCAGTGTGAGGTACACCGAGACCATCAGGACTACGCCAAAGATGATCTCGATGACGCTCGGCGGCAAGCGGGTCGCGAGCACCGCGCCGAGGACGGCGCCGCTCGTCGTGGCCACCTCGAGCAGCATGCCGATGCGGATGTTCGTGAATCCCTCGCGAACGTATGCCGCAGCGGCACCGGACGAGGTGGCGATGACGGAGATGAGCGAGGCGCCAATCGCATAGCGCACGTCGACACCCATGGCTATCGTGAGCAAAGGAACGATCACGACGCCGCCGCCAAGGCCGGTGAGCGAACCGAGCAGACCGGCTCCGACAGAGCCGAAGAAGACCAGAGCGGAGAAGGCGAGGGTGCTCACGGGCTCCACTTCCACTGTTCGTTAGGGGCGGACTTGGCTGGGCGACGGGCGCTGGCGGAGCTCGCTCCGCCAGCGCCCGTCGCCCAGCCAAGTCTATTCCCCGTAAGCGGCTGCGTTCTCACCTACGCGGCGCCCGCCTTACTAATCGGGCCGCCGCCGCGGGCGTCCGGTGTCACGACCGGCTTCGCCGGGCGGCTACGTAGCTTCGTGGCGAACGCCACCCGCGAAAGAGGGGGCAGGCCGGCTGTTCCAGCCGGCCTGCCCCCTCGCAAAGCCGTTACGGTATATTCGCTGAGCGAGGTGGGATGCCCAGTCAGTGCTGCTTTGCCGTGCTGATGCCGAAGAGCTTGTAGAGCAGGCAGGTACCTGTAGCGGCCGTAAAGAGCAGTACGACGCCGACGGCGCCGAAGAAGATGCCGAGTGGCTTGCCAGTTGTGAGTCCTAGGCTTGCCAGAGACGCGGCCAGCAGACCGCCGCCAACAACGGCACGGACGACGCGATCAAGCGGACTTTCGTTCTTCTCGAACATGGGGAGACTCCTTTTGTTCAGTGGTGGGGTTGTTCAAAGTGTCAGCAGCTAGTGCCTGGAGACGAACCTGGAGCTCGCGGCCGAGGACTTCGTCGATGAGCGTGCACGCTTGCGCGAGGCGGGTGTCAACCACTTGCCAGCGCACGCTTCGTCCACGACCCAAGCGCCGCGCCAGCCCTTCTCGCCGCAACACCGCCAGGTGCTGGGAGATGTTGGTCTTACTGATACCAAGTTCATGCGCCAGTTCGCCGAGCGAGCGGTCGGCTTCGCACAACCGGTGAAACAACTCATGGCGAACTGGGTGCGCCAGAGCGCCGAAGACGGCTGCGTGCACTTCATATCGTTGCCTATCGTCCATGCGCATAGTGTTACCCGGTTGCGCAATTTTGCAACATCGCCGTAGTGGAAACACTGCCAACGAAGGCCGTGGGCGCATAGAATGAACAGTAACGGGTTAGGTAGCTAACAGTGCCCGGCCAAGCGCTGCGGCTGTGATGATGTTTTCCCTGTGAAAGGCGAGGCCAGATGGCGATCCTTGAACTACGCGATGTCAAGCTGCAACTGGGCGAGAAGCTGGTGCTGAACGGCGTCTCCGCCGACTTTTGGGAGGGGCATATCCATGCGCTGATCGGCCCGAACGGTGCTGGCAAGTCAACGCTGGCCAGTACGATCATGGGTCTGCAAGGTTACACGGCGTACGAGGGGGAGATCACTTTTGATGGCGTTTCCTTGCGTGGTCTGCCGATCGATGAACGGGCTCGCCTCGGCATCACCATGGCTTGGCAGGAACCAGCCCGTTTCGAGGGGCTGAAAGTCGACCGCTTCATCATGGCGGGGGCTAAGGACAAGTCGCCAGCCAAGGTGCGCGAGGTGCTTGCCAAAGTCGGCCTCGATCCCGACGTTTACGCTAAGCGTGCCGTTGATAAGACGCTCTCTGGCGGCGAGCGCAAGCGCATCGAGCTGGCCAGCATCCTGGCGATGGAACCGCGCCTCGTCTTGATGGATGAACCTGACTCCGGCATTGACGTTGAGGCCCTGGAACGCATTTTCGACCTGCTCGGCGACATGAAAGCCGCCGGCGCCACGGTCGTCATGATCACGCATTCTCTCGTCGTGCTCCATCACGCCGATCACGCCTTTCTCATGTGCAACGGGCGCATCATCGACAAGGGAGTCGCCGACAAGATCTCCGGCTACTTTGAGCACAACTGCCTGCCGTGCGATCACGTGAACGCGCCCGTACTTCAGGAAGGGCAGGTGGTGTCGGTATGAGCGCCACCCGACTGACTCCCGAGGCCGTCGAGACCGCCCGCGCCCTCTTGGGCTCGCTGGGCGAGTTCGGCGGGCACATCACTGGCGACGATGTAGCCCATCTCGAGGTCCACGGCAACGAGGTCGTGGGGTCGCACCTCGTGCCGGGTCTCGACATCGAGGCCGAACAGGTTGAGGACGGCGTCGAGGTCCACATGCGCGTGCGTGAGGCGGTGCGTATCGAAAAGCCGGTGCACCTCTGCTTTGGCATGCTCCCCGAGGAGGGAGTGCAACACATCCTCATGGATGTCACTGCCGAAGCGAATTCGTTTGCCTCAGTTCAGGCCCACTGCACGTTCCCCAACGCCGTCGATATTACGCACAGGATGGACGCCGTGATCACCATCGAGCCAGGGGCGACTTACGAGTACTTCGAGCGTCACTTGCACGGCAAGGAGGGCGGCGTCTTGGTGGTGCCCAAGACGCGCGTCCACCTGGGCGAGGGCGGCCGCTTCAAGACAGAGTTCGAGCTGCTCAAGGGCCAAGCGGGTGTGATCGACTTCGACTATGAGGTCGACTGTGCGGCAGGCAGCACGGCCGAGATGGTGGCTCGTATCATTGGCCGTGGACACGATACTGTGACCGTTCACGAGACGGCACACTTGCTTGGCGAGGGGGCCCGTGCCGTGTTGAACACATACATGGCGCTGCGTGACGACGCTCGCGCGGAGGTCTACAACACCCTCACAGCGAGCGCTCCCTACGCGCGCGGCCATGTCGACTGCAAGGAGATCGTCCAGCACCGGGCCGTGGCGAAAGCGGTGCCCGTCGTCGAGGTCCATCACCCGCTGGCGCACGTCACGCACGAGGCCGCCATCGGGTCGGTCGACTCGAAGCAGCTGCAGACGCTCCTGTCGCGTGGCTTGAGCGAAGACAAGGCGACCGATCTCATCATCGAGGGTCTCTTGAGCTGACGAAGGAGGCGGAAACCCCATGGGGCTACCTCTGCGCACACTTGGCCAAGATGGACCGGCAATCACGACGATCGGCGTTGGCACGTGGGCGATCGGCGGTGGCGGTTGGGACTTCGGCTGGGGACCCCAGGACGACGAGCGTTCGCTGGCGGCGCTGCGGCGCGCGGTTGAGGCGGGCATCAACTGGATCGACACCGCGGCGGTGTACGGCCACGGGCACTCCGAAGAAGTCGTGGGGCGTCTACTCCGGGATTTCCCGGAGGCCGATCGGCCGCTCGTGTTCACGAAGTGCGGCTTGCAGTGGGATCCGCAGGCTCCTCTGGCCGGCGAACGACGCGTGTTGGCGCCGGCATCCATTCGCCGGGAGTGCGAAGACTCACTGCGCCGGCTGGGCGTCGAGCGCATCGACCTCTACCAGTTTCACTGGCCCGATGAGACGGGCGTTCCCGTCGAGGAGTCATGGGCGGAAATGCAACGTCTGGTCGATGAGGGGAAGGTTCGCTGGGCCGGCGTCTCTAATTTCCACGCCGATTTGCTCGATCGGTGTGCGGCCATACGCCACGTGGATTCGCTGCAAAACCACTTCTCGCTGGTCACCCGTGACGCTGGCGCCGAAGATCTGAACTGGTGCCGTGCTCACGGCACGGGCTTCCTCTGCTACAGTCCGATGGAGTCGGGCCAATTGACCGACTCTTTCTCGCTGGAGCGTCTGCGGGCTCTGCCCGACGACGACTGGCGCAAGCGGGCGGAGGGCTTCCAAGAGGCGGCCGTGCGGCGCAATTTAGCCCTTCGTGACGCTTTACGGCCCGTCGCCCTTCGCCACGGGACCACCGTGGCCAGCGTCGCTGTCGCCTGGGTACTTGCTTGGCCAGGTGTGACGGCAGCTATTGTCGGGGCGCGCGCGCCGGAGCAAGTGGACGGCTGGCTGAGTGCGGCCGGTCTCGAATTGACCGGCGCTGACCTCGCGGAGATCGCCGCCGCGGTGGCGAGTACCGGCGCCGGTTCTGGGCCGGCGCGCCCGCCGGCGTCGTGACGCGGGCCGCTTCACTCCGATATTCTTAGGACAAAACCTTCGCGGTGCAGGGCGTGGTGTGCGCCGCTGAGCGATCCAGCAGCACCTTCACACATGGGTGCGATCAGGGTTGCGTGGAGTGGTCGTGAGAGCGGAGGAGGGAGCGAAGTGGGTAACGCGCGGCTGACGATCTGGAATGAAGATGAGTGCCAACGTGTGCATGAGGCGACACTGAAGGTGCTCGAAGAGGTGGGAACCGACGTGCGCCACGAAGGCGCGCGCGAGCTGCTCGCGCGCGCCGGGGCGCGCGTCGAAGGCAGGCGTGTGTTCATCCCGCGGGCACTGGTCGAGGCGGCTTTGCAGTCGGCGCCGCGGGTGTGTCAAGTGTCTGGTCGCGCTGCCGGGCGTCGCCTCGACCTCACCCTGGATAGCGAGCATACCTACTACGGTACGGGCTCCGACTGTCTCTTCGTGCGCGACCCCGAAACGGGCGAGCGACGGCGCGTGCGCCGCGCCGACGTTGAGGGCATGGCTGCCCTGGCCGACAAGCTGCCCAATATCGACTTCGTCATGTCGATGGGCCTGCCGGCAGATGTGCCTATGGCGGTGGATGACCTCTCAGCCGTCGTGGCCATGCTCAAGGGCACGCAGAAGCCGCTCCTCATCGCGACTCGCGATGCACGCCCGTTTGCAGCGATCTTGGAGATGTGTGCCCTGGCGGGCGAACGGCGCAGCTTCGCTATCTACGCTATGCCGACACCGCCGCTCCTGCACGACTTCGAGGGCATGGACAAGCTGATGCGCTGCGCCGAACTGGAGATTCCGCTCATCTACGCGCCGGCACCCAGCGCGGGGGCGACGGCGCCGGCCTCCATCACTGCCGTCATCGTCGTCGGTAACGCGGAGGTGCTGGCAGGTCTGGTCGTGCATCAGCTCGTGCGCGAGGGGGCGCCCTTCGTCTACGGCTGCGGGGTGGGGCGCATGAACATGCGCACGGCGGTCGACATTTACAACGCCCCCGAGGTCTTCTCTGGGCATCAGGCGCAGGCCGATCTGGCACGCTGGTATGGGTTGCCGAGTTTCGCCTACGCGGGGCACTCGGACGCCAAGATCTTCGACGGTCAGTGGGCGGCTGAGGCGGCCCTGTCGACGATGCTCGGCGCGCTCTCGCGGGCGACGCTCTTGCACGATGTCGGTTACCTCGAGTCGGGGCTCCAGAGCTCGTACGAGACGATCGTGGCCGGCAACGAGATGATCGCCTGGGCGCGTGCTTATCTGACTCCGCTGGCCACTGACACCGAGGCCCTCGCTCTCGAGGAGATCGCTGCGGTCGGCCCGGGCGGTAACTTCTTGGGCCGGGCGCACACGCGTCAGCACTTTCGTGACTTCTGGCAAGCCGACCTCTTCAACGAAGAGGTGTGGGACCGCTGGGCGGCGGGCGGAGCGACGACGTTCGAGGAGCGCTGTCGAGCGCGCGCAGCGGAGCTGCGCGCGCAGCCGCGCTCCTTCACGCTGACCGACGATGTCGTCGCCACAATGGAGGCGCTCGTCGCCGACATCGCCGGCAGTCGCTGACCGTACGGCGCGCCGTATCTGCCCTTTCACTGCCGTTTCACGAGGGCTTCATCTCCTGGCTCTAAGCTCGTTTCGTCTCCGGCCACCGGAGTCGGAGAGGCGAATGAGCGAAAGGAGGTGAGCTCCCATGAAGAAGTATCTCGCCCTGGCCTCAGTGCTGGCCATCGGCATCGCGTCGGCAGCCGGCGTTGCCACATCGCGTGCGGCTACGACGACTACGACACCGACGCCACAAGTCGAAAAGACGGCCGTAGTCGATACCGACACCGTCCAGCAGGGTGATCAGACTACCCCGGATACGGTCGGCGTCAAGGCAGTCGAGAACGGTGAGACGGTCGGTGCGCCATCCGAGTCCGCGAGCGCTTCCGAGTCGGCCGTGGAAGAGCCTGGCGATCAGAGCCTTCCCGGCGGCGGCCATCAGGACGCTCCCGGCGTGAACGTCGACCATCAGTTCGACGGCGTCGAGTAACCGGTACCTAGCGGACAGTTCACTCACGCAGTGTCCCCCTTGCGAGGCGGGGCCCCGGCGCCGAAGCGCCGGGGCCCCGCCTCGTTCTCTATCTAGCGAGCGAGCCACCCATTCTCGACGTGCCGTTCGAGGGCCGCGACCCCTTTGCGCTTCGGCGGATGCTCGACTCGCTGAGCTGCCCTGTTGCCGAGCGCGGCATGACGCCGATTAACTTGACGCACGACGTCAACCTCATGCCTGAGATGGCCGACGTGTCTCGGTGGTCACGCGCGTCGGCCTGAAGGAGGCCGCCGACCGGTTAGCCGACCTGATTTCGCGGCGCGTTCCTGAGGCTCGTCTACGCTCGCCCGTACGGGCAGACGGCGAGGCAGATACCGCAGATGCCGTCGAACCGCTCGTCGTAGCTGTCGAGCTGATGCTCGCACGCCTTCTCGTCGTACAACTCGGACCGCGCCATGCCGGCCCGCCACTGCACGTCCCGGCCAGCGTGCACGGGGCAAGCGTCCAGGCAGCGTCGACAGGCGCCGCAGCTGCCGCTGGTGATTGGTGTACCGGGTGGGATGCGTAGGTCGGTGAATACGGTGGCTAAGCGAACTCGCGGTCCAGACCGCGTGAGACGAAGAGGGCCGTCTTGCCGATCCAGCCCAGGCCAGCTTGTGCGGCTGCCGTCTTGTGCGGGAAGACCCCGGCTGCGCCCCAGTCGGTGACTTCGCTGTCGTCCTCGATGGTCGCCGCGACGGCGCGCGCCGCGTAGCCGGCTTGTTGTAGTCGATCAGCCAGCGCGGCGCTGGCCCGATTGAGCAGCGCGTTCACGCGTTGATACTCCTGCAAGTAGACCAGGGTCGGCCCGAACTGCACGCCCTCGAAGGCGCCAGGGCACAAACGCTTCACGAGCGAGATGGCCGTAGGCAGCGGCGGTGCGAGAGGGGACAGGGGTGGCTCATTCGAGGCCACGCCCCAAGTGCCGATGCTGGCCTCCTGCAAGAGGGCGGCGATCTGTGAGGGGTCGACCCGGTCACGCATACGTGCCTCCACCAGTGTTTCTCGGGGACGCCTGTGTGACGAGCAGCGGAGCACATTGACCTGACGTCCGTTGGGAGGACTGCCCCGCGATGCTGTCTCTCCTCTTTCAAAATTTACACCTACCAGCTTGTCCACGAGCCCTGTGTCGCGTTCGCCAGGCCGCTGAACTTGCAGCGGACTTGTTATTTGCACTATCGCAGTGGTGATAAATACCAGTGTAATCACAAATCGCCGAGGTGGTGATAACCATGGGGAAGGTCCCCTATTTGTACTGGTGGGTGAACCACCCGCGCCGGAAGCCGCGTTACGATTCATAACGTCATAACGCAGGGCCGCTTTCATGACAGAGGGCCACTGCTCGGCGGGGAGATTGGCGGACGTGAGCGTGAACGGCGGCGAGTCAGTACCCCGGCCGATGAAGAGTAGCTATCGAGGGGCGCCTCCCGCAGGGAGGCGCCCCTCACGCTTGGCGGCGAACTCACTCTCGACCAAATCCGTCCCCGCTCGTAAGAGCCGCAGCATCGCTGCACCTGAGCATCTGAGCGTTTGGCAGCGGTGGCAACTGCCGTGGCAGCTCG
>Ga0207433_10005873_pt1 | contig 21645 bp, 20 predicted proteins | sample YelNatPaOPGAMG01_FD_187559 | JGI IMG/M metagenome (GOLD analysis project Ga0207433, IMG submission 187559) | Hot spring thermophilic microbial communities from Obsidian Pool, Yellowstone National Park, USA - OP-RAMG-01 (SPAdes) (version 3) | ecosystem: Environmental > Aquatic > Thermal springs... | reverse complement strand
CTGGAGATAACATAAACATGGTAGTAGAGCTTATATCTCCAGTAGCAATTGAAGAAGGACTTCGCTTTGCAATACGTGAAGGCGGCAGAACTGTTGGTGCTGGCGTAGTCACAAAGATGATTGAATAAAAAAGGTATTTGAAAAATTTAGCAAAATTTTATTTTAGTTTAGGTTGTTTAATATTAGTTCCGATCATAGGGGGTGTAGTTTTTGCACCCCTTTTAACTCCTTATTCACCACAAGCTTTTGATTTTTCTGCTTTAGGGTCTCCTCAACCTCCATCTTTCTTACATCCTTTGGGTACAGATATTTATGGCAGAGATATTTTGAGTAGGTTATTGTATGGAGGTAGAGTATCCTTGGCTGTTGCTTTGGTTGCCGTAAGTATTTCTGTATCTCTAGGAACATTTTTAGGGAGCATGTCAGCGTTACTTGGTAAAGCTTTTGATTTTTTGTTTATGAGATTTGTTGATGCTATGCTTTCTTTTCCTATAATTTTTCTTTTGTTAGCAGTTCAATCGATACTAAAAAGACCAGAAATTATTTATACTATGGTAATTATAGGTCTTACTAGTTGGATGGGTATAGCTAGAATTGTTCGAACACAAACCTTATCGATAAAAAATTCAAATTATGTTCAAGTAAGTAAGATGTTTGGAGCAAATAACCTTTGGATTTTAAGGAAGCACGTTTTACCAAATGTTCTTAATATTGTTTTAGTTGCTTCTGTTTTGGGAATGTCAAATGCAATTATGACTGAGTCTGCCCTCTCCTTTTTAGGTTTGGGTGTGCAGCCTCCCTATGCGAGTTGGGGCAATATGCTTGGTGAAGCACAGGATTATTTTTTTGAATATCCTTATCTCTTGATTTTTCCTGGAATGTGTATTACTTTAACAATTCTTGGCTTCAACTTTATTGGTGAAGCTTTAAGATTGTATATGAATCCAAAAGAGAGGTAAAATGAGCACCTTTAAATTATTTGAACCCTTTAAACCAGCTGGGGATCAAATTAAGGCTATTGAACAGTTAACTGAAGGTATAGAGAAAGGTTTTAAATATCAAACTCTTTTAGGAGCTACGGGTACAGGCAAGACGTTTACTATTGCGAATGTAATAAATAGAGTAAAGAAACCAACTTTAGTAATGGCTCCAAATAAAACGCTTGCAGCTCAGCTTTGCTCTGAATTGAGAACTTTTTTTCCGGAAAATGCGGTTGAATATTTTATTAGTTATTATGACTATTATCAACCAGAGGCTTATATACCCCAAAGAGATCTATATATAGAAAAGGATGCTTCTGTAAACGATGAGATAGACAGATATAGACATTCTGCTACTCGATCGCTACTTGAAAGAGACGATGTGATAGTGGTAGCAAGCGTATCGTGTATTTATAGCCTTGGAATGCCAGAAGAATATAAAACTAACTCTTTTGTTATTAAAAGGGGAGACAAGTTAAGTAGAGATGATTTTATTGATAAGTTAATTTATATGCTTTATGAAAGAAATGATTATGAGTTTAAAAGAAACAATTTTAGGGTGAACGTAAATGTTGTAGACTTTATACCTTCTTTTGATGAGTATGCATATCGAGTAAGATTTGATGAAGATTCTATACAAAGCATCACAAAGCTTCATCCTGTCACACTTGAACCGGTTGAAAGAATTGAAAGCTTATGGATCTTTCCAGCATCTCACTTCATCTTAAGAGAGGAAAAATTAAAAAGGGCGATAAATTCAATTAGAGTTGAGCTTGAGGAAAGAATTAAATACTTTGAAAATTTAGGTAAAACGGTAGAAGCAAAAAGAATTGAACAAAGAACTTTGTATGATATAGAGATATTAGAAACAATTGGATATTGTAAGGGAATAGAAAATTATTCAAGACATTTCACCTTTAGAAAGCCAGGAGAACCTCCTATTACACTTCTTGATTACTTTCCTAAAGATTTTCTTATTATATTAGATGAATCTCATTTATCTGTTCCACAAATAAGAGGAATGTTTAGGGGAGATGAAGCAAGAAAGAAAAATCTTGTGGACTTTGGTTTTAGGTTGCCTTCAGCATATGACAATAGACCTCTTAAATTTGAAGAGTTTATAGAAAAGGCAAATCAAATTATATTTATGTCCGCTACTCCTGCTTTATTTGAAAAAGAAAATAGTTCTCAGATTGTAGAACAGATTATAAGACCAACTGGTATCTTAGATCCTATTATAGAAGTAAGAAGTTTGGAGAGTCAAGTCGATGATTCAATAAACGAAACAAGAGAAAATGCTAAAAGAGGCTTTAGGACTCTTATAACTACTCTTACAAAAAGGTTGGCCGAGGATCTTGCAAATTATTTAATTCAGGAAGGGATAAAGGCATATTATTTGCATTCTGAACAGGATGCAATTGAAAGACTTAATGTTTTGCACAATTTAAGACTTGGAAAATACGATGTTGTTGTAGGGATTAATTTATTGAGGGAAGGTTTAGATTTGCCTGAAGTTACAAGAATTCTTATACTTGATGCTGATAAAGAAGGTTTTTTGAGGTCTTCTACTTCTTTAATTCAAATTATTGGTAGGGCGGCAAGAAATGTTGATTCTAAGGTTATACTTTATTCCTCAAAAATTACTGAGTCCATGAAAGAAGCTATAGATGAAACTAATAGAAGAAGAAAGATTCAAATGGAGTATAATTTAAAAAATAATATAACGCCTAAATCGATACTTAAACCAGTATCCGATATTGTGGATAGAAATTTAGATGAGAACTCGATTGAAGAAGAACTTAGATCTATAATTAAGCTTAATAAGAATGATTTAGAACTGACCGAAAAAGAGATCAGAACAAAAATGATAGAATATGCTAAAGAATGGAAGTTCGAAGAGGCTTCAAAGTATAGAGATCTATTAAAGTTGTTGAAAAATTTTTTTGAAGACAAGGAGGTCGGTTTTGTTACCGGACTGGAAGGAAAAATTGCGAGAAAACGTGCAAAAAGTAAAAGAACGCGTTCAAAGGGCTAAAGAACTAGCTAAGAGGACAGATGAAGTTTTTATTTTACCAGTTACAAAAACAAAATCAACTGAAATAATAAGAGCTTTAAATGATCTAGGTTTTAGCGTATTTGGAGAAAATAGAGTTAGAGAAGCTAAAGAAAAATTTAGAGAATTAAACAACGTTAAATTTGAAATGATCGGTCATCTTCAAACCAATAAAGTAAAAGATGCTATTGATATTTTTGTTAGGATACAATCGGTTGATTCTTTAAGGTTGTTAAATGAAATTAATAAAAGTGCTGCTAAAAAAAAGATTGCAATGCCAGTTCTTATAGAAATAAATATCAGTGGTGAAAGTCAAAAATATGGGTTTTTACCAAGGGAAGTTATGGATCTCTTTAGAATGAGTTCGTCTTTAAAATTTGTAAATATTGAAGGCTTAATGGGTATGGCCTCTTTGACTAATGATGTTGATAAAATAAGAAAGGAATTCTCAACTTTAAGGATACTATATGAAAGGTTAAACGCAGAGGGATATAACCTTAACGTTTTATCTATGGGTATGAGCGATGATTTTGATTTAGCTATAATGGAGGGTTCAAATATGGTTAGAATTGGTAGGGCCTTTTTTGAAGGAATAGGAACATGATAAAAATAGGAATTTTGGGTGCTGGAAGAGTGGGCGAAGCCTTTTTAAAAGGGCTTAAACCTTTGCATGAGGAGGGGAAGATTTTTGTTGCTGCAAGCCATAGAAGACTTGAAAGAAGGGAAGAACTTGGGAGAAAGTATTCTCTTAAAATTTTTTCTTCTAACGACGAGCTTGTTCAGTCATCAGATATCGTAATTATAACTCTAAAGCCCGATCAATTTAGAGCTCTTTCAGAATCGATGAAAAGAAAGGCGTTATTTAAGGATAAGACTGTTATTAGCGTTATGGCAGGTATAACACTTGATGAACTCCGCGACAAAGGCGGTATAGAAAAGGCGTTTAGGATTATGCCAACCTTAGGCGTAATAAATCAAAATGGTTTAATGGCGATGTGTGCATCTAGTCATGTAGAGCCACAGGATTGGATTGACGTTGAATCCATTTTATCAGCTTTAGGTGACGTCATAAGATTGGAAGAAGATAAGTTTGCAGCATTTACTGCTTTGGGTGGCTCTGGGCCTGCTTATGTTGCTTTAATAATGGAATCATTAATTGATTCAGGGGTTACAATCGGACTCTCTAGAAGTATTTCAAAAAAGATTGTTGACCATTTGTTTCTATCTCTTGTTGGGTTGGTGGAAATATATGAACATCCAATCTATCTAAGAGAGGCTGTAATGTCGCCAAATGGTACTACGGCTCAAGGATTATTGTGTTTAGAGACTGCTGGTGTAAAGGGAAATATAATTCAAGCTGTTATAAAAGCATATCAGAGAGCGAGGGAAATGGAGTGACTTATAAGCCTGATATTACTCCTTTGGACATTCAGAATAAGGAATTTAGTAAAGGACTAAGAGGTTATAAGGAAGAAGAAGTAGATAAATTTTTAGACGATTTATCAGAAGTTTTTTCTCAAATGATCTCTGAAATTGAGAGATTGGAAAAAGAAAATGAATATTTAAGATCTCGCATTCAAGCAACACAAAAGAAGAACGAATTTGAGGCATCAACTAGCGATTTCCTTTCACTAATCCAAAAAAAGGTTGAAGAGGCAAAAATCCAAGTAGAAAAGGAAGTTGAATTAAGGAGGATAAAATCAGAAGAAGAATGTAGAGCAATGATACAGAAAACCAAAGAGGAGCATACTAAACTTTTTGCCGATGTTGAAAGAATTAGACAGGAAAAAAGAAGAGAATTAAAGAACCTTGAAGAGTTTATCTCTAGGCTTCAAACGCTTGTTAATAGGGAAATGCAAAGTATGGAGAGGGAGAGTTTATCTTCTCAGTAATATGGATTTCAAGGTTGAACTCAAGGTTATACCAAATGCAAAAAAGGAATTAATTGAGATAAAGGAAGGAAAAATTTATTGTAAAGTAAATGCCCCTCCGGAAAACGGGAGGGCAAATAAACGAGTTATAGAAATGATTTCAGATTTTTTAAAATGTAAAAGGAATGATATTGAAATATTTTCAGGAGAAAAGAAAAAAAATAAAATTCTATTAATTAAATCAGAAAATATTTTTAAAAAAATAAAAGGATGGGAGCAATAGGTGGTTATGAAAGGGTGTTCGTTTCTAAATGAGTTTGAATTTAAGGCAAATTGTGAAGCAGCCTCACGATATTTAAGAGATTTTTTACCAGAAAAAATTGAAGGAATAATTGAACTCGGATCTGGATTTGGGAAAGCATTTGATAAACTGGAAAAGGAATTAATAATTAAATACGATAAAATACCATTTTTCCCAAAAGCATCTGCGCCTTCTCATCGTTCTCAGCTAAGTTTAGTTTTTATAAATTCAAAGCCTTATGTAATTTTGGAAGGTAGATTTCATTTATATGAAAATTACGGCGTTTGGGAGGTAATATTTCCTATAGTAGTTCTTTCTAGGTTTAAACCTAATATAGCTTATCTTACTAATGCTTCTGGAGGAATTAATAGCAGTCTAAATATAGGGGAGGTTGTAATTGTAAAAGACCATATTAATTTTACTGGTTATAATCCCTTAATTGGTTTAGCAGATATATACTTTGGAGAAAGATTTGTAGATATGAGCGATGCATATAACAAAAAATTAAGAGCTTTGGCTAAAGCTGAATCTGTAAGCATTTTGGGTTACGAACCTAAAGAAGTAGTATATGTAGGAGTTTTAGGGCCTAGTTTTGAAACACCTGCGGAACTTAATGCTATGAGAACTCTAGGTGCAGATATTGTTGGGATGTCTACCGTTATGGAAGTTATAGCTTTAAACGCGTTGAAGATTAAAACAATTTGCTTTTCTTTAATATCTAATATTGCTAATCCAGACAATCCAGTTAAGGTTTCTGCACAAGAGGTTGTAGATGTTGTTTCGAACAATAGTGATAAACTAAGAGATTTAATAGTTGATCTGGCTAGTAAGGTCGATGCAACCAAGATTTGATTTATTTGTTTGGTCTCAAATTGCATATTTAAGAGGCCTTGCAAGGTCAAAAGGAGGCAATTTGAGCCTTTTCAAAGATAATAAAATATATATAAAGCCTTCGGGATATTCCTTTTTTGATGTATTACCTTGGAAAATTAGCATAATAGATATTGATGGAACCCTTAAAAATAGCTATAAGCCGTCTTCTGAATATCCAATGCATCTTGAGATTTACAGAAAATTGCCATTTGTTAAGGCGATTTTTCATACACACTCTTTTTATGCCACTCTTTTTGCATTTTCAAAAAATATTATTCCTGTATTTACTGAAGAGGCAAAAATTTATTTAAAAGAAATTCCACTAATTCCATTTGCTCAGCCTGGGAGTTCAGAATTGGGTAAAAATGTTGTTAAATATTTATCAAGTAATATTCAAGCTGGAATTCTCGAAAATCATGGGACAATTGTTATTGGTAAAACTCTTAAAGAGTGCTATTATTTATCTGAACTTTTGGAAGAAAGTGCAAAGTTGGCTTGGTATTTAGGAAAATATTCATTAAACAACGTTGATTTAAGGAGTTAGGTTGTGCATAAACATATTTTTGAACCTTTTAAATTTAAAAGAGATCGGCTATTGTTGCTTGATCAGACAAAATTACCGTTTGAAGAAGTTTGGTTAGAATTATTTGATTCTGATATGATAATTGAGGCTATTCGAAGCTTAAGAGTTAGAGGGGCTCCCTCTATAGGTATATGCGGAGCATTTGCATTATATTTATCTATTTATAACAATAACGATATTTTAACGGATGAGAAGTTGCTAAAGAAGGAGGCCGATAAAATTAAAAATTGCCGCCCCACAGCTATAAATCTTTCATGGGGGGTAGATAAGGTTGTTAAATTTGTTAATAATTGTATAAATTTGAATGAAATATTTGATTTTGTATATTCTTTATATCTTCAAGAAATTGAAATAAATGATAAAATTGCTTTGAATGGTGCAAAAGTTTTGCCAAGTGGGAATATTTTAACTCATTGTAATACAGGTTCTCTTGCGGCACCTGGTGTGGGAACTGCTCTTGGAGTTATTAGAAAAATGTTTCAAATGAGAAAATTAAATTTAGTATATGTTTCCGAAACTCGACCCCTTTTACAAGGGGCAAGGTTAACAGTTTTTGAGTTAGAGAGGGATGCTATTCCATATAAATTAGTTATAGATGGAGCTTCAGGTATGTTGATGAGAAATTCTATGGTTGATGCAGTAATAGTTGGAGCTGATAGAATTGCAGCCAATGGTGATACGGCTAATAAAATTGGAACATTTATGCATGCTTTGGCAGCTAATTATTATAATATCCCCTTTTTCGTGGCTGCGCCAATGAGCACAATTGATTTTTCAATAGCAACAGGTGAAGATATTCCAATAGAAGAAAGAGATGGAAGTGAAGTTATTAAGTGTATGAATTCGTTTACTAACAAAAGTGATACAAGTGCCTTGAACTATGCTTTTGATATTACTCCAGCAAAGTTTATTAGAGCAATAATAACTGAGAACGGTGTATATAGTCCTAATGAGATATTGACTTTGTTTGAATGATTTTATATTTTGTAAATGTTATTCTTTGATCCTATAAATTAAAAAGGAGTTGTACTATGGTTGAATACAAAAAAACCTTAAAGCTGCCAAAAACTAATTTTCCAATGCAAGCAAGGCTTACTCAAAGAGAACCCGAGCTTTTAAAAAAATGGCAAAAGAATAGTGTTTTTGAAAAGGCAATAAAATTAAGAAAAAGTGGAGATTTCTTTTTGCTTCATGATGGCCCACCGTATGCAAATGGAGATATTCACTTAGGTACAGCTTTTAATAAAATTTTAAAAGATATGATAAACAAATATTATATGATAAAGGGTAGATTTACCCCATATGTTCCTGGTTGGGATTGTCATGGACTTCCTATAGAATTTCAGGTTTTGAAAACATTAGGCAAGAATAAAAAAGAGTTTACCATATCAGATATCAGAAAGATGTGTTATGAGCATGCCTTGAAATTCATTGATAGACAGAGAAAGCAGTTCATTAGACTCGGCGTATTTGGTTATTGGGAAAATCCCTATATTACAATGGATCCAAAATACGAAGCAATGCAGGTTAGAATATTTTGGGAGATGTATAAAAAAGGTTATATATATAAAGGTCTTAAACCAGTTTTTTGGTGTCCTTCTTGTGAAACTGCACTAGCAGAGGCTGAAGTAGAGTATTATGATACAACCTCACCATCAATTTTTGTAAAATTTCCTGTAGTTGACGGTAAGGGTGTTCTGAATAAAGGTGATATGATTCTTATCTGGACCACAACGCCTTGGACATTAATTTCGAATAAAGGTCTTGCTGTAAAATCTGATTCAATTTACGTTCTTATAAGAGTACGAGACGAAAATATACTCGTTGCAAAGGAAAGACTTGAAGCGCTTAAAGAAATTTTTGAAACTTATGAAGTATTGAAGCAAATTAAAGGAGAAGAATTAGAAGGCATAATTGCTTCAAATCCGCTTTTTCCTGAAAAGAAATCAATCGTTGTTACTGCACCTTTTGTAAGTATGGATGATGGTTCTGGAATCGTTCATATGGCTCCTGGGCATGGACCAGATGATTATATAGTAGGTATTCAAAAAAATTTGGAAGTAGAATCGTTGTTGAACGATCAGGGAATATTTAATAGCAAAGCACAAAGATTTGAAAACCTTTTTGTACATGATGCGAGTAAGGCAGTAATTGAAGATCTAGAAAAGAACGGTCTTTTGTTGTCGAAAGGCGAAGTTGAGCACTCATACCCACATTGCTGGAGGTGTAAAGGAAAGCTCATATATAGAGCTACCGAGCAATGGTTTGCATCAGTGGATGCCTTCAGAGAGGAGGCACTAAAAGCTACAAAGGAGGTTAGATGGATTCCTGAATCCGGTCTCGAGAGAATGAGTGCTATGATTTCGAATAGAACAGATTGGTGTATATCAAGGCAGAGATCTTGGGGTCTTCCTATACCTGCTTTTTATTGTGATGATTGTAATTCGATAATAATAAATGATTACACAATAGATAAAGTTTGTGATCTGTTTTCAAGAGAAGGTTCTGATTCATGGTTTAACAAGGACGCTTCACAGATTTTGGGAAATTATACATGCCCATCTTGTGGGGGTAAACATTTCAGAAAAGAAACTGACATTATGGATGTATGGTTTGATTCTGGTTCAAGTCATGCCTGTGTTTTAAAACAAAGAGAGGAGCTTCGATGGCCTGCAGATATGTATTTGGAAGGTACGGATCAGCATAGGGGTTGGTTTCAGTCATCTTTACTTACCTCAACCGCTGTTTTTGGGAGAGCGCCGTATAAAAGCGTTTTAACTCATGGGTTTATTGTAGATGAAAATGGCTATAAGATGTCTAAATCAAGAGGAAATGTAATTGCACCTCTTGAGGTGATTGAAAAGAGTGGGGCAGATGTATTAAGAATTTGGGTAGCGTCTTCGGACTATACTTCAGATGTAGCAATTTCAGACAGAATATTAGAACAGCAGTCTGACACTTATAAAAAGATAAGAAATACAATAAGATATATGCTTAGTCTTTTAAATGATTTTACTCCAAAGGATTCATTAACTCCCGATAAGTGGTTGGTTGTTGAGAGGTATATTTATACTAAGTTTAACGATCTCATTCAGGAAGTGGATCAGTATTTTAAAGATTATCAATTTTATAAGATGCTTTACAAGATAAAGTCCTTTATGACTTTAGATCTAAGTGCTTTTTATTTAGATATATTAAAAGATAGACTTTATGCGGGTTTTGATTATGAAAGAAAATCAGCTCAAACTGTTATTTACAGGATGTTAAAGGATCTCTTGATTATTCTTTGCCCAATAATATCATTTACTTCTGAAGAAGCCTGGGGATATCTAAGAGAAATTGATAGTTCTCTGCCTGAAAGTGTTTTTTTTGCTTCATATCCAGATGTCAAAAAGAATCTTGAGGGAGTAGAAAGGCCTGTAGATTTTGACATTCTACTTGAAGTTAGAGAGGAAGTAAAAAAGATTTTGGAAGAGGCTAGAAAAGACAAATTAATAGGCTCATCTCTAGAAGCTTATGTAAATATATCTCCAAAAAATAGCGAATTAAAAGAAGTATTGCTTAAATACAAAGATATATTGCCTGAACTAATGATCGTATCTCAGGTTAGTGTTGGTGAGAAATTAAGTTCAAAGTTTTCTCTTGAAAATGATAACTTTAGTGTAGAAGTTTTTCACGCAAAGGGTGAAAAGTGTGAAAGATGCTGGCAGTATCAAGAAAGTGTAGCAAACAGCGAATTAAAAATTTGTGACAGATGTAGGAGGGTTTTAGATGAATTATCAAATTAAAGATATTAGTTTAGCTGATGAGGGATCAAAAAAGGTTGAGTGGGCATATCGTGAAATGCCAGTACTTGATATATTGAGAAAAAAATATAGGGATATAAAACCATTTGCTGGAAAAACAATTGCCGCATGTTTGCACGTAACAACTGAGACTGCAAACCTGATAACAACTTTTAAAGATGCAGGTGCAAAGATATATTTGTGCGCATCAAATCCGCTGAGTACAAGTGATGAGGTTGCTGCCTATTTAGCAAAAGAAGGAATATTTGTTTTTGCCCAAAGAGGAGAGGATGCTGAGAGTTACTGGAACAATATTAGAATTTGTATTGAATCTGAGCCTGATCTAACTATTGACGATGGAGCTGACTTAACCGTTACTTTACATAAAGAGTATCCCAAAATTGCTGATAAGGTGATTGGTGGTTGTGAAGAAACTACTACGGGCGTTCATAGGATTGAGGCTCTTCACAAGGAAAACTTGTTAAAATTTCCATTTATAGCTGTAAATAATGCTATGACAAAGCACTTTTTTGACAATAGATATGGTACTGGGCAAAGCACACTTGATGGTATTATTAGGGCTACAAATATACTCTTTGCAGGCAAAAGGGTAGTAGTAGCGGGATATGGTTGGTGTGGAAAAGGCGTAAGCATGAGAGCTAAGGGAATGGGTGCAAGGGTTATAGTAACTGAGGTCGAACCAGTGAGGGCACTAGAAGCTATAATGGACGGGTTTGAAGTGATGCCAATGGATGAGGCTGCAAAAATTGGAGATATATTTATTACTGTTACGGGCAACTGCAACGTTATCAGATTTGATCATATTTTAAAAATGAAAGATGGTGCAATACTGGCAAATTCAGGACACTTTAACGTGGAAATTGAAGTAAATAAGATGGAAGAACAAAAAATTTCAAAGAGAAGAATCAGGCATGAGTTGGATGAATATACCTTTAAAGATGGTAAGAAGATTTTTTTGGTAGGTGAGGGCAGACTTGTAAATCTTGCAGCTGCTGAAGGTCATCCGTCCAGTGTTATGGATATGAGTTTTGCGAATCAATTTTTGTGTGCACTTTATCTTTTGAATAACAAAATAGATGTCGGGGTTTATCCTGTACCACTAGAGATTGATAGGGAGATAGCAAGACTGAAGATCGAGTCTATGGGTACGAGTATTGATACCTTAAGTAATGAACAAGAGAAGTATATGAAATCTTGGTAAAGGAAAACTTTAAATTTTTTATATTTGCTCTGACACTTTTTTTAATTGATAGATTAACAAAGTTTTTGGCTATCAAGTTTTTGTCTGAACGTAACTATAGTTTTTTTCTAGTACAATTCGTTCTTGTGAAAAATTTAGGGGGGGCATGGGGGGTTTTTAGCGGTCAAACGTTTTTTTTTATATTAGTTGGTGTTGTTTTTTTGATTTCTTGTATTATCTTATGGTTTAAAATACCTAGTCTAAGAATTGCTTTGTCATTTTTGATTGCTGGCGTATCTAGTAACTTGCTGGATAGAGCTTTTGGATCACATCAAGTGATTGATTTTATTAACATACATATTTTACCTGTTTTTAACCTTTCGGATATATATATAGATATAGGAATCCTTTTACTAATTTTTTATAATTTCAATAACCCAAAAAAACAGGACAGGCTATAAGCCGAGTTCTGTATCCCAAAGGGATCGCAACCATTTATCTTGGGCTGAAGTTTCCCTCAGCCTCTTGCGGCCTACCCGGAAGTATTAACGACCTGGGCTGTCTCCTTCCCTATTTGGCCTTGCTCCGGGTGGGGGTTGCCTGGCCAGAAGATCGCTCTTCTGCCGGTGAGCTTTTACCTCGCCTTTTCACCTGTACTATCCGTAGATAGTAGTTTGTTTCTGTGGCCCTATCCAGAGGTTTCCCTCTCTGGCAATTAACCAGCACCCTGCCCAGAGGAGCTCGGACTTTCCTCAAGTAGTTAACTTGTAAGTTGCGTGCCTGTCCTGTTTATTTTATAATAACACACTCAGACTTTAAATGACAAAGCAGGATAATGTTTTTTGAATCTCTTTTGTTCTGCCTATTATGAATGTTACTTCGTAGAAATCTTTAAGAGTGTATAAAGTGCACAAAAACCTGTTACAGCTGTAAAGATAAGTACGATTCCAATTACTGTCAAAATAATTCCTACCGTATTAAATTGCATTGAAAAACCAAAATAAATAAGAATGAGTCCTAAAATAAACCTTATAATTCTGTCTATAATTCCCTCATTTTGTTTCATCCTGGCACCTCCTTTTGGTAAGTTATTTAATTATACATCTAATTATGAAATTAATTTAATTTTTTATAACAACTAAAAGCTTTTGATAATAGCTAAAATGATATATAAATAAAGAAATAAATGTATTTTGTGTTTGACAAAACTATTTTAATATGATAATCTTAGAAAAGACTAGATATGTGCTAATTTAAACTCGCGTGTTTTTGTAGTTGATTTTGGCATTGTTGTCTACGAAAATGCGCGAGTTTTTTAGTTATTGTTTAGTTGTATTTTTTAGGAGGTTGTCATGAATAAAGGTACGGTAAAATGGTTTAATGCAGAAAAGGGGTACGGTTTTATTTCTAAAGCGGATGGCGGTGGGGATGTATTCGTGCATTTTTCTGCAATTGTTTCAGACGGATTTAAATCGCTTAACGAAGGTCAGCAAGTTACTTTCGATATCGAAGCAGATCCTAAGAACTCAAAAAAATTAAGGGCAGTTAACGTTAAGGCGTTATAATATCTCTTAAAATTAAGTCCACTATTGAATGTTTACTTTTGGTAGTGGACATTTTTTTATCAAACACATTTTCAATAAATATCATATACTCCACCTATACCTACGCCGAAAAATCCAGAAATAAAACCTGAAAGAAATGATACTAATTTTGTTAGATTTTTGTGTTTTATGGAATCATTTTTAGAATTGTTTATCTCTTTTACAGGTTGCCTTTTTGTAGTTATTAAAGAAAACATACCGATAGAAATTACCCATATAGGTAAAATCTCTTTAAATTCTTGAGTATTTACGAATTTGTTAGCAACTGAGCCAACTACTACGCCAGGAATGATTAAGCTAATTATAGTAAAAAACAATTTGTAATTAATTATTCTTTGTCTGGTGAAAGCGAATGTGCCTCCAATAGTGCTTAGTACGATTGTAAAAAGGCTTAATCCGCTAGCGGTCATAGAATTTAAATGTAAATACAAAATAAAAAACGGCAGTAGCATAACGCCGCCTCCAATACCTATAATATTCCCTATGACGGCAACTATCATCGAAAATAAAAAAACAGCACTAATACTAAATAGAATCGGCATTATATGCATATCTCTAACCTACTTAAGTTATTTGTTCTTATACTTATATATTTCATATTATTAATAAATATAAATAATATTTTAAACCATTAATAGGTTTTTGCAAAGATGTCGAAATTGCGTAAAATATAGTATTTAAAGTAACTTAAAAATCTTATTTTATAGTATGTTGGTTTTTTTGAAAATTAATGAATTGTATGAGTAGACCTTGATAAGGAATTGGAACTTATTCATAATTTTTTTTCTATTCTTTATGCCATGATGACCTTCTTTCTACAAGGAATAAGCTTAAAACAAATGCAACACAAAATAGCAAACACAATTCAAAAAACACGTGGTTAAATGACATTATCAAAGCCTGTCTGTCAACAAAATTACTAAGCATTGCATATGCCTTGTTGTTAAGATCTGCTGCACTTGCTCCTTGCATCAAAAGCACTTGATTTATTCCAGCAAAGAATTTGGATATTGCAGGAGAAGTTGTTAATGGGCTAAGAATTGTTGCTGGGTTTGTCATAAAACCCTGAACGGTATATGGGCTGTTTGTTACGATATGTTCTGTGAGGTAGGCTCTGTTAATAATTTGATTGTTTTCAAGTTGTGTGGCAAAGACTGCCGTACCGATGCTCCCACAAAGAACTCTAACAAGGTTAAAGAGTCCAGCGCCTGAAACGATGTCCTTTCTCTCAAGAGCCATAAGTGCTATGGTACTTAGGGAGACAAAGATAAATGCAAATGCAATGCCCTGTACAAACTGGGGCCAGAATAGATCCCAAGCAGACGTATTAAGGCTCATAAAGCTTAAAGGAACTAGACTTAGTGATGTTAGCGCAGCAGCGAACATGACCATCTTTTTGCCTCCAATTCTATTATAAAGTCTACCTGCAATAGGCATGAACATAGCCATTGAAATGCTCCTTGGTATCATGGCAATCCCTGCTTCGGTAGCGCTATATCCTAAAGATTCTTGAAATAAAATAGGAAGTAAAAATAGTCCAGCGAATAAACCCATTCCAAATATCCCTTGAATAACTGTTGGGTTAAAAAAGCCAAAGTTTTTTAACAATTTTAAATTTACAGCAGGTTTTTCACAGGTAAATTCTCTTATTGCAAATAAAACAAACGATATAAATGAAATAATTGCAAGATTTACAATGAATTGTGAACTAAACCAGTTGTTTTCTTGTCCCTTTTCGAGCATTATTTGCAATGCACCAAGACCTATAGCCATTGTAATAAGTCCGAAGTAGTCAATTTTAATACCCTTTGAAAACTTTTCGGATTTATCTAGAATAAATATAAAAATTAATAATAAGTCTATAATTACAAACGGAACATTTATAAAGAAGATCCAATTCCAGTTAATATTGTCTGTGATCCAACCACCAATGGTGGGTCCTAATCCAGGGCCAAGTACAATTCCAATACCAAAAAAACTCATTGCTTTAGCTTGCTCATTTGGGGGAAAGTTCTCTCTTAAGATTGCCTGAGAAAGAGGAATTAAAGCTCCTCCTCCAATTCCTTGCAGGGCTCTAAAAATTATTATTGATTCGAGGTTCCAAGAAAATCCGCATAAGAAAGACCCAATTCCAAAAAGCAAGACTCCTGCAAAGAAACATCTGGTTTTACCAAATATTGAAGTTAAGAAATTTATTGCTGGCATTACTATTACATTTGCAAGCATATAGGAAGTAGAAATCCAGGTAGCCTCTGATATAGATACCCCAATTGCGCCTCTAATGGTAGGAATTGCAACGTTTACGATACTAATATCAAGTGATGACATAAAAATACAGATCATTACAGCAATTGTTATCATTATCTGACTAAAACCCAATGCTATCACCTCTTATTAACATTTTATACCAATTTTTTGTTTTAATGATAAATATTTTGTTTAGAATTTTAAAGAGTATAGTTTTTACGGTAGTTTGACAGTTCAAAGATAAAGCATAGTAACACAGGCATCTTGCTTGTGCTGTCTTTTGATCTTAAAAACTACCAAGCAGGATGTATAAAAGCTTTGTAGTTCTTCATAGTACCCTGAGCATCTTGCTCGGGGCGTCTTGCTTTTGATCTTAAAAACTAACAAGCAGGATGCTTGATTCACTATAAGTACAAAGTCTTAAAAAAGCTTTAAATATAAAAGTTCACAAGTATTTTTGTTCTATTCAAGTATCAAAGATGTGATTTTATACCATTTTTTGTTTTAACGATATTTATTAGAATTTTTAACAAAATATAATTTTCACATAGTATAATAACTCTATGAATAGAAGAGATTTTGTTAAATTAACTTTTGGCCTATTTGCGTCTATTTCTTTATTTGAATTTCCTACTGAGCTTTTTGCTAAGGAGGATACGCTTTATTTAAGATCTCTAGAACTTATTAATAATAAAATAAAGTTCTTTAGCGATGATTATTTTTCTTTTATAGTAATGGGGGATAGCCACAGGAACGATAGAGTTTTAAAAAAGGCATTTGAACTTGCAAGATCTTATGACCCTCTGTTTGTACTTTTTACCGGAGATATGACAAACGATGGTTATGAGTTCGAATATAAAGATTTTCTAAATATGTGTACTTTGCTTGGTGATATTCCTATTTTTCCAATAATAGGAAATCATGAGATAAGAAATTCTACCAAAGCTTTGTATGAAACTTATATGGGACCTCTAAATTATACGCTTTGTATTGATAGATTAAACTTAAAATTAGTATGTATAGACAATTCTGAGGGTATGTTGAAAGAGAATCAACTTCAGTTTTTAGACAAAGAACTTTCAGATGAAGAGAAAATTCTTTTTGTGGCTATGCATGAGCCACCATCATATAGTGATTGGTGGATACACTCGTACAATAAAGGGGATAAAGAGGCAATTAATATAATCTCTGCACATCAGGTTGGCGCGGTATTTCAGGGGCATATTCATCTTTATGATCACAAAGTCATTAACGGAATAAATTACTATATTTCTGGAGGTGCAGGTGGCAAGATTTTTCCATTGAACTTTGGGGATCCGTCATACAACATACTTCATGTGAAAATTATAAAAGGAAAAGTTTCAGTTGAAGAACTTCAACTGAGAAGATTTTTTGATGTTAATGAACTTTTAAGTTTAGAAAATAATCTTGGTATTCTTGGGTAAATTATAACGGGACAAGATACTCTGGCTAGTCTTTGTTTATCCTTTCTAAAGCTAATGCAGTAAGACGAGCAATAGCGTTAAGAGCAATTCTGTCGTCTATTTTTAAAATATTTGAATTTTCTGGTATATTTATTGCTATAACTCCATAAACTTCTTCTGCAGTTAACATTGGTAAATAAAGCGACTTTGCATTTGAAAAAGTATCTGTACCAAATCCCGCCGCCTTTTTATTTACAAAAGACCAGGAAACTATACCCTTAACTTCTGGAGTAATTTCAAATTTTTCTGTTTTTGCTCCAACCTTAAATTTTTCTTGTTCTTTAATAAATATAGCAGCTTCGCATATAAATAATTTTTTGATATGATTTATTGTTAGAGACAAAACGTGATTTATACTTTTTGCCATAACTAGATCTGAGCTTAACTCGTATAGACCTATTTCTCTTTTTTGACTTTCCTTAAGTGTCTTTATTTTATTTTTAAGTTTTGATGCAAGAACATTGATTGTTGCAATTGCAATAGAATATACAATGTAAGAAAAAAAATAATTTAAATCTGATATTGCAAAACTATAAAAAGGTGAAACAAAAAAAAAGTCAAAAATTAACATGCTTACAAAGATTGAAATTAGAGTTGGAATTGTTTGAAGAAAAAGTGCATTTATAATTAGTGCTAATAAAAATAAAGAGATAATATTTGTGTCGTTTAAATGATCTTTTAAAATGAATGCGATTATAGAAGCTAAAAATATATTAATTAACGCCAAGGTGTATTGATTAAGATGTTCTAGGGTGAATTTTTTACTTTTAAAATTTACGGTTTCCTCATTTAGGTCTAACATGTAGATATCAATATTTTTAGTTTTTGTTATGAGCTTTTCTGGTATACTCCTGGAGAACAAGTTAAATTTTTTGGGTTTTCCGATAACAATCTTAGTGACATTGTGATCCTTTGCATAATCAATTATCTCCCTGGCAGGATCGTCACCTTTAAGCCATACTATTTCTCCTCCTAAATTTCTAGCTAAATCTAGTGCACCATTCAACCACTTTATTTCATCCTCAGTGAAAGTCTCGTTTTTTTGTGTTTCAACATGCACTGCTATCCAATGAGCGCCTATTTCACTTGCAAATCTATATGCTGCTCTTATTAATTGTTTTGCGTATGGACTTGCAAAAACTCCTACTAATACTTTGTTTTTTATAGACCAGGGACCTGCTATAGCATGTTGCATCATATATAAGCGCATTTTTTCGTCAACGCTATCTGCTGCCAATCTTAAAGCAATCTGTCTTAATGCTAATAGATTGCCAACTTTGAAATATCTATTAGCTGCACTTTTAACAATATCATCAAGATATATTTTTCCTTCTTGTAGTCGCTTTAAAAGTTCTTCTGGTGTAATATCTACAAGTTTTATTTCTGATGCTTCCTTAAAAAATTTGTCAGGGATAGTTTCTTTTACCTGAATTTTCGAAATTTGTAAAATAATGTCCTTGAAACTTTCAATATGTTGGACATTTACGGCAGTATAAACGTCTATCCCATAGTTAAGTAGATTTTCAATATCTTGATATCTTTTTGAATTTGAAAAACTAGGTGGATTGGTATGAGCAAGTTCATCAATAATTACTATTTGTGGTCTTCTTTTAATTATCTTTTCAAGATCAACTTCTTTTAACTTTAAACCCCTATATTCGACCATTAAGGGAGGTATTATTTCAAGACCTTCGAGAAGCTGTTCTGTTTCTGGACGATTATGTGTTTCAACAAAACCTACAACAATATCAAGACCTTCTTTTTTTCTCTGATGTGCATCGCTTAGCATAGTATATGTTTTCCCTACTCCTGGAGCATAACCTAAATAGATTGTAAGCTGGCCTTTTTTAGCTTTTTCTTCGCTCTTTACTAATTCGAGCATTTCTTCAGGAGAAGGTCTTTTTAACTCATTATCTGACATATTGTTTTTCTAACTCTATAAGAGTTAAGTTTAATTTTAATACATTTACTCTTTTTGCTCCAAAAATTCCTAAATCTCTTGGTTCGGTATTATGTTCAACCAATTCTTTTAAAATTCCTGTTGGGATGTTTGTAACTTTTGAGATTCTCGGAATTTGAACCATGGCTGCTTCGGGTGTGATATCTGGATCTAATCCACTTCCAGAGCCCATAACGAGATCAGATGGAATTGGCAATCTTAATCCGTTTTCTTTAAAAAATTCTATTCTGTTTCGTATTTCTGAAATGAGTTTAGGATTAGTTGGTCCTAAGTTTGAACCACCGCTAAATAGCGGATTGTAGGGAAAATCAGGTGTTGGCGAAGGCCTTGACCAAAAAAGATCTCCTCTTTCAAAGGGTTGACCTATTAATGCAGACCCTATTGCAACTTTGTTTTGATATATAATACTTCCATTGACTTGCCATGGGAAGAGTATCTGTCCTATGGTTGTAATCGTTAGAGGATAAATAATTCCTGTAATGAAAGTTAAAATTGTAAAAATCTTTATGCAACTTTTGAAATTTTTCATCTTTACCTCACATTATACAAATAAACTTAAAAATAAATATATTAACTTTATACCAATAAAAGGTGCAATCAACCCACCGCCACCGTAAATCAAAAGATTGTATATAAGCAACTTTTCAGCAGGCATTGGTTTATACCAAACACCTTTCAAGGCAAGTGGTGTAAGTATAGGTATTACAATGGCATTGAAAATTACTGCAGATAATATTGCTAAGAAAGGATTTGCAAGATGTAATATATTCAAAACCCTTAGTTGTGGATAGATGGCAATAACTGCGGCAGGTATTATTACAAAATATTTGGCTATATCGTTTGATATGCTAAACGTTGTTAATGCACCGCGAGTCATAAGGAGCTGTTTGCCAATGTCTACAATGTCTAGAAGTTTTGTCGGGTTAGAATCTAAATCTATTATATTTGCTGCCTCTCTCGCAGCTTGTGTGCCCGTGTTCATTGCCACTGCGACATCTGCCTGAGCAAGAGCTGGAGCATCATTTGTGCCATCCCCTGTCATAGCGACCATCAGACCTTGTTGCTGATATTCTCTTACTAGTCTTAATTTGTCTTCTGGTTTTGCCTGTGCAAGGAAATCATCGACTCCAGCTTCTGCTGCTATAGTAGCTGCAGTAAGTGGATTATCTCCTGTGATCATTACAGTTTTTATACCCATTTTCCTAAGTTGTTCAAATCGTTCTTTTATGCCAGTTTTTAATATATCTTTTAGATTAATAACTCCTACAATAGCATTGTCGTAAGTAACTACTAAGGGTGTACCGCCTAATTTAGAAATATCCATTACAACTTTTTGCATATCATCCGGAATAATGCCATTGTTTTGAATTATATATTCACAAATTGCATCAGCTGAACCTTTTCGGTATTTGTGGCCATTTGTATTAACTCCGCTCATCCTTGTTTTAGCACTAAATGGTATTGTTTCAATATCTTTAGGTAGTTGGTGCATTCTCAAATTGTATCTTTCTTTTGCTAATACTACGATACTTCTGCCTTCAGGGGTTTCATCAGTTAATGATGATATTAAAGCTGCTTGGGCACACTCCTCGACTGTATGGTTTCCAACTGGAATAAATTCAGTTGCTTGTCTATTGCCAAGGGTAATAGTGCCTGTTTTATCCAAAAGCAAAACATTTACGTCTCCTGCTGCCTCTACAGCTCGTCCAGAAAGTGCAACTACATTTTTTCTAAAAAGTCTATCCATTCCTGCAATGCCTATTGCCGGAAGGAGTGCGGCAATAGTAGTAGGAGCAAGACAAACAAATAAGGCTATAAGCACTACAAATGAAACAGGAGAGCCATGTCCTGAAGAACTTACGCTGTAAATTGATAATGCTCTTAAATTAATTACTACAAATAGAAAAACTATAGTGAGTGATATTAGCAATACTTCGAGAGCGATTTCGTTTGGTGTTTTACGACGTTTTGCGCCTTCTACCATCGATATCATTCTATCTAGAAATGATTCACCAGGATTTGAGGTTATTTTTATTATGACGCTATTTGAAATAATTTGAGTACCTCCAGTTACAGCGCTTCTATCTCCTCCGGCTTCTCTTACCACTGGAGCAGATTCACCAGTTACCGCTGACTCATTTACCAGTGTAGCACCAACAACAATTTCTCCATCTCCAGGTATTAGATCTCCATCTTCAACAAGAACAAAGTCTCCTTTTTTAAGTTGTGTTGATAATATAACTTTGAATTTACTATCAAAAGATGGGGTATCCAATTTTTTTGCCATTATCTCAGTTTTTGACCTCTTCATCGATTCGGCTCTTGCTTTTCCACGGCTTTCAGAAAACGCTTCAGCAAAATTTGAAAAGATTACTGTAAACCATAGCCAAGCTGAAACCCAACCTGTAAACCATAAGGGGGTATTGCTACCGCTTATAATTTCGTGAAGGAACTCTAATGTAGTAAGTATGCTACCAATTTCAACCGAAAGCATAACAGGATTAGATATTAGATCTTTTGGATTCAATTTTTTTAAGGAACTAATCAGGGCTGATTTAAATATTTCAGAACTATATAGATCTGCTTTTTTTGCACTCATTTAAAAACCTCTTTGCATAAGTATATTTTCGAGAAATGGGCCTAATGCCAGAGCTGAGAAGAACGTTAGCGCTCCGATGATAATAACGACCAACATTAGCCATA
>Ga0207433_10005870_pt1 | contig 21647 bp, 16 predicted proteins | sample YelNatPaOPGAMG01_FD_187559 | JGI IMG/M metagenome (GOLD analysis project Ga0207433, IMG submission 187559) | Hot spring thermophilic microbial communities from Obsidian Pool, Yellowstone National Park, USA - OP-RAMG-01 (SPAdes) (version 3) | ecosystem: Environmental > Aquatic > Thermal springs... | reverse complement strand
GAAAAAAGGCCTGCAACTTTAAACGAGCCGCAAGCCCTGATTCTATGAAGGTCGGCCCGGAGAGGCTCGAACTCTCGACCCCATGATTAAGAGTCACGTGCTCTACCAGCTGAGCTACGGGCCGCTAAGCCGCAAATTTAATAAAAATTCAGAAATTGTTCCACCTGCAGGTATTTATTCTGAATTTGTTAATAACCTCATCCCATAACAACCACAGAATGAAATTGAAACCGCCACATAAATAAATACTCCCCGGAGATATTCAAACTCTATATCAATCTATTCAATATCAAACCATTTCAGTACATCCGGCTGAACATACGAAGGATGCTCTTTATGGCGGAATTCATTTGTGTGCCGGTCGTATATATAATCCTTTCCCCACTCATCACCATTCTTTGCAATATCTGCTATTGCATCGAGAATATAATCAAGCTCTTTATCCGTCATGGTCGGATGCAGCGAAAGCCTTGCCCATCCCGGCTTAAGAGAAAGGTCACCGGCCTCAATCCTGTCGGTAATCTCCTTCGACATTTTGATGTCAACATCAAGAAGAAAATGGCCGTAAGTTCCGGCACATGAACACCCGCCACGCACCTGAATGCCGTACCTGTCGTTAAGTAACCTGGTAATCAGATTGTGATGAATATTGTCAATGTAAAACGAAAAGACCCCAAGCCTCTCAGTAATTTCTCCGGCAAGAATATGAAGACCATCTGTTCCCTTTAACCTTCTGAAAGTGGCTTCAATAAGTTCCTGCTCTCTTAAATGGATATTCTCCGTTCCCATTTTCTCCTTCAGTTTTATCGCAAGGGCAGCCCTTATGCCCTGAAGAAAACCCGGAGTGCCCCCGTCTTCCTTTACTTCAATGTCAGCGATGTAACTGTAACCACCCCACGGATTTGTCCATTTTACGGTACCCCCTCCGGGCGTGTCGGGAGAATAGTTCCTGTAAAGCTTTTTATTGAAAATCAGAACCCCTGCACTTCCAGGCCCACCCAGAAATTTATGAGGCGAAAAGAATATCGCATCCAGTTGTTCCTTCGGATCGGCAGGATGCATGTCAATGTCAACATATGGAGCTGATGCAGCAAAATCTACAAAACAGTAACCGTTGTTTTCATGCATTATCCTTGCCAGCTCATAATAGGGAGGCATATAACCCGTTACATTCGAACAGGCCGAAAAGGAACCTATAAGCAACGGCCGGTCTTTATATTTTCCTATAACCCTTCTCAGATTCTCCGGATCAACTGTAAGCCCTGGCCCCGGCTCAATAGTAACAACCTCGGCAAGTGTTTCAAACCATGATGTCTGATTCGAATGATGCTCAATATGTGTAATGAAAACCACCGGACGGTTCCTGGCCGGTATGTCCCTGCAACGGTTATATCCCGATGTTCCGGGTAAACCACAGAACCTAACCGACTGTTCGGGAACCTTAAGCCCCAGTATCCGCTGCAGTTTTGCAATGGCACCCGTCATACCCGAACCTGTGAAAAGAAGAACATCCATCTCGCCTGCATTGACATGCTTCTTCACAACCCTGTGGGCATAATTGTAGGCCTCAGTCATCGCGGCACCCGTTGCCGACGACTCCGAATGTGTATTGCCTACCATAACCCCGATATCTTCAGATATCCTTTTTTCTATCGGGCCATAAAGCCTGCCGCTGGCAATCCAGTCGGCGTATACTATCTTCCTGCGTCCATACGGGGTTTCTATGTATGCATCAATACCAATTATATTTTCCCGGAAAGGTTTAAAATATTCTTCAAGTTTCTGCATTTCAGTCTAATAAGCCATATTAACAGATTCAAAAGCAGACAAATATAAAAATTGTTGTGAATAAATATTATGATAATTAAAGCTTTAAATCATAACGGATATGATTTGTCAGTACCCATAATAATCAGCTTTCATAACGTTCAGGGTTTGTTTTAACCATACCCTGTAACGTGAATTTTCGTTCCATGTATTTCCGGCGGCTGATGCAAAGTCGCACAGATTTTCCTGACAGGGATTTCTGTATTCGCCTTCAAGATTTTTTCCAAGTACCATGGGAACGGTAAAGGCCATCCACACATTTTCAGGTTTGACGGAAGAGGGATTGATGTCAACAACAAAATTTTTATAAATTACAACTCATGGCAGGTTAATTTCATGTAAAGTAATAGCATAAAATAAGATTTTCAATCAATTTTCCCCTCAGGTTATTTTATCAGATAGAGTAATTTTAACAGTTGATGATTAGTGTCAAATTACTAATTTATAGCACTTACCCTGTTCACGGATATTTAGGAAATTATTATATGTGGAAGATGCCCATCGGTTTATAATTGATTATAAAATTTCCCGACATGCAAATTAAGGTTTTTTCCAGTCAAGATAGTAAATGTTTCCCACCAGGTCGGTATAAATTATACACAGTTTATCAATATCATTCAAATTCAATGGAGATGACAGAACTACATTTTTAAAATCGGGCAGGGGATGTTGCAGGTCAAAAATAGCACCTTCCTGATGAGTAGTACCATTTTTGTCATGAAACTGAAGCATAAGTGTGGTTATGAATTTTGAAGGTTGTGTTATTGTTTTATCCGGCAGCATATAGTCAATCGTCACACTTGTTACCTTGCCATCACTGCCGGTTTTCAAAGTGGGAACTGCTAATACGAGGAAATATCTTGCATTGATACTCGAATAGCTTATTGTATGATTATTGATTCCATCCATCGTAAAAGTATAAATACCTTTTTTAAAAGGAAGTGCTAAAGTACTGCCGTCCGGCATTTGGGCCTTACGTTCAAAAGCTACATCGAACCACTGTCCATTTTCGCCATAAGTATAATTTATTTTAACAATATCATTGCAAGGATCATCTTCAGGCCCTGTCAGTGAAATATTGAGGTTTTGAGGAATCAGGTTTTTCCATCCGTGAATTCTTAGAGAATAATTTATAATTAACTTGCTGGTATCTATTTCTGAGGGAGGATTATTGTTTATGCCCATTGTACCGACCGTTGTTAAATTGAATGTTGTGTTGAGTACTATTTGCTTACCGCTGAAATTATCAGGGATTCCGTCATTATCAGTATCAATATTTTTCGCCAGTGATTCATAATATGCCCCCAGTTCCTTATAGATGTTTATATCCAGCTGGTTAATCTGAATTTCATTACCGATAGGATTATAAGCTGGAAGTACATTTGTTCCGTCAAGGTAAAGGCTTGATAAATCAATTACGGTCTGGTCGCCTTCCGACAGATTTACAAGCGGCAGGATATTTAATCCGCTGACAAACAGATTGCCTATGTATTGATTGTTTGCGTCAACAAATATCAATGCAGTGGCGCTGTTAGCAGGAGCATATAATGAAACTTTGCCATTGATTACTTCAGAAACGGAAGACTGGTCACCAAAAAGCACAAGCACATTTTTTGCATCCGTTAATTCACCCGATTTATAAGAGAAACTGCCAATACCTTTTTCCCCTTTCGAACCTGATATATTCCCTTTTATCAATACACCCCTGTTCTGTTCGTTTTCTTTACTGCAACTTAAAAGAAACGCAACAAGCAGAATCATCAAAAAAGTCTTATTCATAACAACAATACTAATGATTGACACATAATGAAATATGATAATTTTTTAATGATTCTTTCCATAAATTATTATCAAAATTAATAAAGAAAAATATATTTTCTTAATTGAGTGCAAATTTTTCGTTATGATCTTTTTTTGTTAAATGAAGCCGGTATTTAACTTAAGTTGCCAGTTAACGGGTGCATTGCTGATTGTTTCATAATTAACATTATAATTTTTATGCCATCCCCTCCGTACAATCGATATAACATTCATCCGGCAAATATGAAGGAGCAAGATTTGCAAACACAGGCAGCAACATGATGCATCCTTCTGTCCGGTTTGTCAAATCCGAGATTAATGGAAAGTAAAGGAATATTAAAAATCTTTTTTCTGGATTCATATTGATATTGAAATGAGGCAAAAGCACTCATTTTCCGGGCAAAATAATTCACAATTCTCTCATAAAGAGAAGCTTTTTGCAGGGTTTGTTCTGATGAGTTTTGTTTCATTGATTTTTCTCAAAAAGATTGATTAATAATTTTATGTAATTCTTAATAATTTCCTTTAAGCTATAAGTTGCATAAGTGTCTAATTTAAGATACTTTAGTAATTTGAAGATAACTTTCTAACAGCCAGCATTCATTTCCGTTAGGACAAACATTGTCAATCTCATGATAATCAGGTTTTGCAAAAGCATTCTGAACATCACCTGTTACAGTTCATCCTTCGTCATTATTGTCGAAATTGCTGCAGATACTTTTCTGCTGGCAGGTAAAAAGCAACAGGATAATGACAACAAGCATTATCACTCCGGTTAAATAAAAAATGTTTTTTCTTTTAATTTTTTTGTTTTTTAAGTTAGAGAATATATTTATTTGTGACTAATTGGTATGCTTTACTCGACACAAGGTGATGCGGTATCCCGGGCAATAGCTGGAGAGAAAGATTTTAAAGCCAATCCCGGCATCCTGTTTTTTTAATTTGAGACTGACCTCAGGAAAAAATCATTAATGAGATAATAACAATAAACAGGGTTTTCATTTTATTATGTTTAATTAAGTATGTTTGATGGTAGCACTAACAAAATGTAGCCAACATTTTTTTGTCTTACAGAGGCGGATAATTAAAATTACTCAGCTATTGGTCAGTAAAAATGTAAAGTGGGAAAACATCGCTTTAAATATGAACATCAGTTACGTATTTGGCAACCTGCTTTTAGTGGTCTGTAGTTTATTTTTTCCTCCAGATTGTCTTTGCTGTTGCACAGATTTTATCAGTCCCTTCTGTTTTTATTGTGTGCAGAAATGATTTATTCATTATTTCATTTGTTTCATTTTTTGTCAACGAAACTATTGTTTGCCCTAAATTTGCTTCTGAAATAAATCTGCCGTCAATTGAATACAAATAATAATTATCCGCAATTTCTGCAGGAATTGATTCAACCACCCATTGTAAATATCTAATGTTATTTACATGCTTATTCATATCAGTATCATATCTGTAAACCTTAAATTGTTTTTCGTAATCTGGGCTGTCTGTTGCGTTAATTTTCTGAGAAATATTACAATCGGTACTTTCTTCATTATCAAAAGACCATCGGTCTATTATATCACTAAATATTTCAGTTGGCCTTCTTCTTTTAATGTCGAAGAAAATCCATAAACCTTTGGCTCTCCCAATAATGTTTTTTTGCTCATCATAAATTATATTTTCTCTAAAACCTTTAATTACGGTGTATTTAGATAACCATGTTCTTATAGTAATTTTTTCCTTATATTTAGGATATCGTTCCATTTGCATAAATCCGGAAATTAAAACCCATCCAATATTTTTTTCTCCTAGTTGATATAAACTATGGTTTATTGAAAAACAATGATCTGCTGCGGCTTCTTCTAACAGAGTCAAAATGGTAGTTGGCGAAGCAACTCCAAATTCATCCATCTCAAAATATCTTAGTTCAAATTCTTTATCGTAATAGTTTTTATTCATATTACTTTTACCTATTAAAGTATTTTGTACTCAAAATTATGATCAATGTTTAAGCGGTATTACCAGCCAGTAAAGGAGAATGAGCCCTGTTCTTTCCGGTTGTTGCCAGACGGTCGGGCAAATATAAAAAAGAATTTTTAAATAAACATAAGCCCTATTGGTTATACCCGATTAGTCTTAGTGATTTATTTTAAATGTCGTAAAGATATTTTTATTAGTCTTTTGGAGCTGTGACGCGCTATATATAGGTAAATGGGTTTGTTATTTTATAAATGATTCGGTAATCTCCGAAAATTATCTCCATGATTTTGTAATCTCTACCAGTTTCCTGAAACATACGTCCAAACCGTGGATTATAGATTTGTTATGCTGTTTAATAATTTTTCAATTCTTTAAAATTCTTATCCATAATGGCATAGTCCTATTCAGGATACCTGACAATCTGATTTATTCGTTTCAGCTTTTTCCCGCCTATATTTGTAAATTTCAATTCAATTATACACCACTATTTCAGTTAAAGAGTAACACACTTTAAAATATATTTAAAAGATTTATGTTGGATTAGTTTGGAAAAATAAGCAGGTGTCTTCTTATTTTTCAAAATTAAGGGGGCTGACTAATATAAAGCATATTATTTATTTTAATGTCATTTATCCTGTTTCTTTCACTCTGAATGATTTCCAGTTCATTTTTATAACATCGCTTAGAATTATGCCGGGTGTTATTTTTTATTGTAAATTAGGATAGTTTTTCTCTCACCGGTGGGATTTTTGGAAAAAGATTCAATTGTCAAAGTTTTTCTGTCATCAGATAATTTGTAGGATTCATCAACCCTGTATTCAGCAGTACTGACATCCGGATCAAATGTCATAATTGTTGATATGGTAAGTATCTTTTTATCAGTTGACCATTTTGCAGTTTTTTTGGTTGTCCCCATATCGCTCTTTTCGATAGTTTCTTTCCCATCAAGTCTGCATGTATCAGTACTTACAAAATTATCACTGCCTTTTCGTATTAAAGTGTGTTCTGTTATCATTAAAGCAGCATCTTGATTAATGACAAGAATTTCATCACCATCTAAAAAAGAAGCACCTTCTCCCAGATTGCTTTTTGTTTTATTAAATGCCCATTTCCCTGAAAAATTTGTTGGAGTTTGAGCTATTAATACTGTAGCAAAAAGAAACATAGGTAGAATCATTGAGAATTTGGAAATCAAATTGTTCTCACTGTTGAATTTTTTTTTAGTTTTCATGGTCAAGAAATTTAAGTTGGTTTAATAGTTGAATATAGCTTTAAAGTTAGTCCTTTTTAAGGATCTTTAAACGAGTAGAGAATGTTTGGTATAACAGCTAATGTCCCGGCCGTAGAGAGAGTTTATGTTAGTGGCGCAGTCAGCCATTTGATAGTCTAGGATAGAAGCATGGAGATATAACAGTTTCAACCCAGTACGGCGCGATATTTGAGCCGCATGGTGAACTATGTATCGCGTTGGCTTTTCGAGAAAGGAAGTAAAGCTGTCTAAATTTGGTTTCTGACTTTCTTAGTTTTATTTATTTTATTAGGTTTATTTGCTTTATTGTATTTCTTGTTCTTCTGTTTTCCTTTTTCAATAGCATTTTCTTTTATGCCACTTGAAGGATTGAGTTTATCGAGGACGGTTTGCAGTTGCTTCCGGGCTTCGGTGGCGGCTTCATTATTTAGATCAATTGAGATGGGCTTCTCAATAAATGGTGCATCACTCATATCGAAAAGTTCGCCATTATTAGTGAGCTTAAAGCCATGGTTCCTTACGTACCAATTATTACCAAGTTGGACAAAGATCCACTCACGCGGTTTACCTTTTTTGCCAAGCAACTGAGGTGCAAAACTATGGCTGTCAAAAATGACACCTTGTGGCATATTTGCATGGGCTAATTCAACAAACGTGGCAAAAAAATCGCTGAAGTCTATCAGGTCATCGAGAACCTTGCCTGCTGGCGTTGTGCCCTTCCAGTTAGCAATAAGTGGCACACGGCTGCCTCCTTCGAGCATCGTGCCTTTCTGCCCGTTAATCCTGCGACCGTTAAGGAATGATTGATTGGCCCCAAACCTTGCTGTACCATTGTCGCCTGTGAAAACTATTAGCGTCTTTTCGAGTAAGCCAAGCTTGTCGAGTTCTGCGACAAGCCGACCAACCTGTTTATCAAGATAAACAACATTGTCTTCATATAAGTCATTTATGTCATTTGCATCGGGCTTGCTATCAGGTGTACGCAGGATCGGACCATGAATAAGGTGAGTCGGGTAATAGAAGTAGAACGGGTGTTCGCGATGACGTTTGAAGAAGTCAACAGCGAAGTCGAAGCAGACATCGGGACAGTAAACTAATTGATTTGTTTCGACAAGTTGCCCATTTTTCGTATAATTTGTTTTCCAATACCAGCCACCCGCAGTTGGATCAGTGAGCCATTCGTCAAAGCCCCAATCGCCGGGTGTGTCGCCCATTTGGCGCCACTTACCAGCCATTCCTGTAGCGTAGCCCGCTTGCTTAAGCGTACTTGCTATAGATGGTTCGTTTCTGAAAGACGGTTGGCCAGCAGACTGGTTTGTTAGTCCGCCTGTACGGAATCCATAGCGACCTGTCATTATTGTACACCTCGATGGCCCGCTTAGTGGCGTTGAGTAACACTGTGTGAACCGGATACCTGTCTCAGCGAGTCGGTCAAGGTTAGGTGTCTTGCCTTTAAACCGATCAGAATTGTAGCAACCGACACCATCAAGACCAAAATCGTCGGCCAAAATGAAGACGATATTGGGTTTTGTATCCTGTTTGGGTATTGGTGTAGAGTGCATGGCTGCCATTGGAGTTGGCAGAAAGAATGCGAGAGATAGTGCAACTTTACTGGTTTTGTTTTGTTTTACTATCATTTTAATTTTTTTTCTTTCCATGGTTATATATACTTGAGTTTTAAATTTGATATTAGATACTATTTATCAGGGAAGGTTTAATTATACCAGGGTTGAAATCGGCGGATGTGAAGTTTTGGTTTAATTCCCGGGGCTTGCCTTGGAAAATTTGTGTCCAGAGCTTGCCCAAAGGTTTAATAACATTTATTTGGTTGTTGAATTCTATCTTATATTTAAACCTGTATCATTAACACTCCGAACCAATCTTACATAATTATAGATTCTAATTGCATCGCCCTGAGGACCTCTGCCTTTAGGAAAATCAGCAGGATTACCTGTTTTAGGGTCACTTCGTTGGGCTCCTGCACCATGTACATCAATCCAACCTCCTAAGACAGGCACATAACCCATTGCCCTTCCAAAAGAGATATAACATGCATGGGAGCCATTATTTGGAGTCAGTGAACAAAAGGTAGTACTACTCCAATAATAACCATAATCTGCTTCTCCAGCTTCATTTTTAATCCGGGTACAGTTGAATAATGGATTTATCGCAGCAGAATTAGTTGTTGCCGGTGAACGGGTATAATCAACAATACTTTGTAATTCTTTTATATCGGGCAATCTCCAGTCTGAATAACCTGCATAATTGAAATTCTCTGAAAAATTTAATGCATCTTCCCATAATATCGCTGATCCATTATCATTTTGCATCCACATAAGCCCAGTAGCATTGTCGGTTATAGTTCCATTACCGTTGTCAACAAAATTATTTTTACCATAATTAACATTACCGCGCACATACAGGACATAATATTTTTTCAGATTGTTTGCAGGATAACCTTTGATTCGTCCATCTGCAAAGTTAACACCAAACATGGTTGCATTTCCATGCATGGTTGTTGAAACATACAAGTTAGAGCTTGCATATTGAGCATCAATCAGACGTTCATTTGCGCTGAGATCGCCATATGCAAAATCAAAGTAATTAGTATTAATAAATGGTACTGCCGTTCCTTGTGTTGTTGCGACAGGGTTTGGTTCAGCACCATAATACATAATTAAAGAGTATAGTTCTTTAATGGATGGCAACCTCCAATCGGTATACCCCCCAGTACGGCAAGACGAAGCTCCGGCAAGCGATTCCTTATAAGTTATTTTATCGTAATTATTAATTACTCCATCTCCATTTCTATCAGGTGTTTTTTCCCATATTAATCCTGTTACATTATCGGTAATTGTACCATCTCCGTTACCGGTATAAGAGGGAATATTCCCGGGATGATTTGAATTTTGTCCGTAAAATGGTTGACCTGATGAAGGCAGTACAATGATTGCTGAGTTATTGTATGAATTTGTCTGCCCTGTACCTACAATTGGGTATGTCTGACCATAAGCTGAAATATATAACGTCGCAGCGAATAAATTAGTCACAAAAATATTATAAACATTTTTTTTCATAAGAACTTTGTTTTATTGATTTCTACTTTATAAGGGTTCAATACCATTTATTGTATTTAGGTATTTATTTGGAGTTTTTTTGGATGTCTGCTAACGGATTAGCAGCTTTGTGATGAGCTGGCTTTATCGAAAATGTTGATGTGTAGAACTGAACTTTCCTTAACCCCAAAGCTGCCTTCGGAGCACGAAACCCTGACTATTGCAGATGTACTGTCAGACATATTTATTCTTTCAATGAAATCACACTGTACAATGTTGTTACAAAAAAATCCCTTAAATAAGGAATATTCAAAACTACAGGTAATTTTCTGGGTCTTAAGTTAAATTTAACTTCATAGTTTGGGTTTATAAGATAATAGATTTGCTTTTCAATTTTATAATTTTGTTTAAGTACAATTCGTTGAAATTCTTGTATTGAAATCCTTGTTTCTTTGACTTCCATGAGTGCATTAATCAGACTTTGAGATTCTCCGGATAGTTTTAAAATAAAACGATATAATACGTTTGGTAAAATATGAAAGTAGGGAAGTTTACTTATAAATTTATTCTGACACATTTGTTGGTGTCCTCCAAATGGCATTCTCCATGGTGGAAAGGCTAAAAATACTTTTCCGTTAGGCTTTAAAAAAAGCTTCAGATGTTTTAAAAATAGCTCCTGATTATGAATATGTTCTAAAGTATCTCGCATAATAATCAGGTCAAATTTAAAATTTGTGTTGTCTTTAATTTCGTATATATTTTTATTAATTAGTTCTAAATTGTCTTTTAAGGGGTGATTCTCAAAAAACTTTACAGCGTTAGATATTTTCCCTTTGGAAAGGTCAATTCCAACTACCTTGCATCCTTTGTCAAGAAAAGGCTTTATATTTCCTCCTTCCCCGCAACCAATTTCAGCAATTAAAATACCGGAATTAATTTGCATTACTTCATTGATAAAAGGTATTACAAACTTTTCAGTTGTATAGGATTGTTCCTTGAAATATTGTTCTCTGTCTAGTTGTCTTGCCTGCATAGTGTTTCAGTACTAATTCTGACTAATGTCAATCTATTTTAAATGAAATTCAATTAGTTACAAAATCCAATTTTTCTGGTTGCAATTCAAATTTAGCAATTTATTTTTTATTCTTTTCACTATGTCGGTCGAAGGCCGAAACCATGCTTTGCCAACCGCAGTGAAACGGAGGTTGGATGAAGGCAGGACAACTTACCCAAAGCATTGACCGTGTTATAACAAGTGCGACTGTTTTGGTCAATTGTCATGTGGAAGACTGTGTGTCTTTAAGGTCAATCATAGATGAAGGTATTTTTTGCAAGCTCTTTTAAAAGTTTTGGTTTATGCTTCAGCTGGTGTGGCTTTTAAATGTGCTTGCAAAACCTAGTATTCAAAATTAAATCCCAAAATTACAAGTTTAAGATATTTTTAATCGAATATCTGAATAAATGTAATCTTGCTTCCAGATAGATATGCTCAAGCAAAATTGTTTTACCCACCTGACGTGCTCTCCATAAAAATACACTTTCGTTATTCTCATCTTCTAAGGTTAATTTGAGGAGACACATATCACTATTTGTAATTTTATCATGATAATATGACATTTAGAGATGTATAAATAGAAATTAATTTCTATTTTTCTTATTTTAAATTGAATTTAATTTTAGAAGGGATCGGGCATTTTCGCTAAATATTTTATTCTTAACATTTTCGGGCAAATCGATGGTGTTAAAAAAATCAAAATGCGACTGAGATGATTTATCTGAACCTCCAAATGTATCGGTTCCAAAAAGCAATTTGTGTGAATAATCGATTAGAAATTTTCTCCCAGTTTCAGGATCGCGTTTAATTGCATTTAACCCGCTATTCGCAGATAAATCGGCATACATATTTGGATATTTCTCCAGCAATCTGACGGCTGCACCGCCAGGAGTTATTTTTCCTTCAGGATAACCTTTAAAGTCTTTAACATCACCTGAAATTGAATTCCACCAACCGGTTCCATGGCCTATGAAATTGACCTCCGGAAATTTCTTAAGCATCCGTTCCAAGGCAGGTAATCCGGGAACATCAACAACGAATGAGCTGTCAATGTGGAGTACAACAAGAAAATCTACTGCTGCGCAAGCTTCATAAATTCTCAACATTCTTTGATCGTCAAGTGCCAATTTCATTGATTTCCCCTGCGCATCTCTGGGTTTTAATTCGCCAAATCCGATGGCCCCTTTTTCCTTAAATCTCGTCAGAATTTTCACAATCTCTTTTGTTGAACTGTACACATCGGGATGGACAACACAAAAAGGCAAAACCCGGCCATTTGTTGCTTCAAATTTTTCGAAAATTTCATCGCTTGAAAAAATATTTTCGCTTTGACTTGGGAAATTATTTTCAGGGTATTGTATTAGAGCAAGTATAACAGTTTGCGAAACGCTATTTCTATCCATCCAATCTATTATTGGCGCTAAAGTGAATTTGTCCTTACTGGTTAAAAATTCACGATCCAGATGGTGATGCGCGTCAATATAATTTCCTTTGAAATTTCTATTTTGTTTTCCAATTGCCAAGGAAGGAATAACACTTGAAGCAAGTAATCCAACTCCAATTTTTGCCAGTTTCGAATTAAATTCCCGTCTTGATATTGTATTATTCTTCATAATTTTATTATTAACATAATTCAATTCTTTTTCTGGAACACTTCTTCATGTACAACATTCCCGTCAACATAGCAATGCTGAAATTTAATAATCACCTCATCATTATTCCGGTAAACAGTTCCTCTGAGATATCCTCCTTTAACCCTCAGGAATCTGTGTTCGGGGCGTACATCGCTCTGGTTCCATCCTTCGGCATGGACATCCGAACCCGGACCAGTACCAAATTCCCACAGGGTTGTTCCGGGAATATTGGTCACATACTGCCAGTGACGGTCGCCGTTACAGATAAAAACATTGTCAAACTGCTTAAGGAAATTTCTTATCTCATCCCCTTCGTATTTAAAACCTTTGTTTGAGTAATTGTCGTTTTTATTATCCCTGTCGGGCCCCAGTATTGGCCCGGGGCTAATTATCAGTTTATATGTGGCATCCGATTCCTTCAGCGTTCTGAAGAGCCACTCTTTCTGTTCCTTCCCCCAGATTGTTTTCCCCGGCCCATCGGGATCATCGTTCTTACTTCTGTAATTACGCCCCTCCATAAGCCATATCTGCAGGCCTTTCCCCCAGCGGATTGTCTTATACGGCAGATCATTTGACGGAAACTGTTCCTTATCAAATATTTCCAGTCCACGCTCCCAGGTCACTGTTCCGTATTTCATTCCCGGATAGGCATCATCCCTCAGCACATCATGATCATCCTTCATAAAATATGTCGTAACCTCCTTATAGAAGTCCCTCTGGTAAGGAAGCGCAAAAATCCTGTCCCATTTAAACCGCATCAGTTCTTCAGTAAGTGCAAATGGTCCGGGCTTGTCGTAATATTCAACATCTCCGGTGTGAACAAAAAAATCGGGAAAAGGCTGGAGCATTGATTTGTATATCTTATGGCCGTTAATTGAATCATCCCTGCGCGGGTAATCGTGGCAGGTAACTATGCAGAAGTTTATCTGTCTCACAGAATCAGGATCAGGTGGAGTACGGAAAGAACCGTAAATCTTATCAGTTATCTTATTTTTACCGCTCCTGCGGGCTTCTATTTCAACAACATATTTTGTATCAGGCTTCAGATTTTCCAGTTTCCACTGGCGGGTGAAATTTTTCTTTTCATCAACCGGTACCCATCCGGTTTCCTTTTTCTGGTCTTCGGATCTCAGAGGATAGTATGAAAGTTTCACCTCGCCTTTCATGCCCGGGCAGGCACCTTCCATTTGATCAAGTGTGTAACCTTCAGGTATCTGTGCCCTGTAAATCGAATCGGGATTTGCCATTTTGTCAAGCCTACGGTGTTCCTTAGCCGTTGGCACCAGGAACTTCGGCCCTTTTCTGTTCAATTCGGGTGTTTTGGTAAGCCGTGTCCAGATAACAACCGAATTCTGGTCTGCCCATCCGTTATGAAATCCGTTTCCAAAATACGGACCTTCAGAGCGTCTGCCGCAGGATGCAAACAGGATGATGATTAATCCTGAAATGACTGCAAGTATTTTGTATTTCATGCTGTATGTTTATTGAGGTTATTTTGATTCTGCAGGAAATTTTCTTATTTCACCCCTGAGCCGCGGGTAAGTTTCCCATATCTCAGGGTCAGGTCCTTTTTCTCGGGGATCCCCTGTCTCTCTTAAAAGATTTGTCAGCCGTTCCGAAAGCTGTTTTCTGATTATCTCGAAAGCGGGTTTCCCTGCAATATTATCCATGCAAAGGAGGTTTAAGTTTTTTCTGATTATACTCCTTACCCACAGGATTTTGTTTCCATCCCGATATTTCCCAGTCGCCCGGCCCCCATGGTTTGCCGGTGAACCCAACGTGATAACTGTTTTCTTCGAGAATCTGAGTAAAAACCCTGTACTTCCGGGGAAAAGAACTGGCATGTGTACCAGCCTCTTCAATCTGCCACGGGTACCTGCCTGTAAGTATGCTTGCCCGGGAGGGACTGCTGCCGGGGGATGTTACAAAGGCATTGTTAAAGAGTATTCCTCTGGCAGCTACCCGGTCGAATCCCGGTGTTTTAACCCATCCGGTGCCATAGGCTGAGGCATAAGGCCACGACTGGTCGTCGCTTATCACAAATAAAATATTGGGCCGTTCAGGAGGCTTGGCAGCATGAGTTGTCAGGCCTGAAGCACACAAGGCAACTGAAATAACAGGTATGTAATTCATAATATTGCTGAAATGCTTTTTATAATTATATAGATATTTCAAATTTATTACATTTTAATTGTAAATAACAACCTTGCCCGCAAGCCCCGAAATCATAGTGGTATAACTTTTTGTCCATCTCACGGCTGCCGGGTTATCCTTAAGTGTCCTTACATAATTGCTGAGTGTAGTTGTATATTTTATCACCAGTGTATTTTTTCCTTTTCTCAGGAGTGAAGAGATATTAAACACCGGCCGACCATACCAGCATACGCCTGCATCTTTACCATTTATGGAAAGTTCCGCAATACCTCTGTTGAGGTTATTTAATGAAAGCCATCTCCCGCGGCCATCCGAATCAAATGTTATTTTATAATAAACTGTACCGGCAAATGAATTAAGTTTCCCGTCTGCGGATGTCCCGAATTCTTCTAACTCATCAAATGTCAGACTAAAATTGTTGCCGTTGATATGATGAAAATCAGCTTCCCACGGACCAGTAATTACAAGGACTGTATCGCCTCTTGCCTCTGGTGTCTCAGCTTTATGAGCATTTAATTTCCCGGGTTCAAATACCAGAAGAAGAGACTCAAGAGGCTCCAGTTTAATATTTAATACCGACGGACTTTCATTGTAACTGTAAATTTCCCTCTTTCCGGTCTCAGGATCCCACTTCCATGGAATCTTATTCCCGGTTGGAAATACAACCTTTTTATATGCTGCCTTTTTCATATCCGGATTGACAAAAAACCATATATCTTTCTGTCCCAGTACATGTCTTATCTGGAACATCTCCGGGGAAGGATCTGATATTTCAAGGTCTTTCTTTATATTTAATTTTTCCAGAACATCTGTTGTCCACGGCAAAAGTGTTTCAGGTGAAGCCGGTTCTGGTGAAAGAAAAATCCTGTCTGGATATTTCTTTAACAGTTCATCAAAAATTTTTCTGACTTTTATGTTGTTCTCTTCAGCATTAACCAGAGAAAGTGACCTGTTAGGCACAGAACCGACAAGGAGTGTTTTACCGCCGGATTTAATATATTCAGCAATAGCTTCTGCCGATTGTGGTTCGACCGACTTTACATTGCACAATATCAGTGCATGGTACGACATTGGTCCATATTTAATTAATCCGTTTTCTTTTACAGCGTTGGTAATTACATTTTCATCAATATAATCACACGAGCTTCCTGCCTGGCTTAACGGCTCCCATAACCTGTAGCAATACCATGGTGTAGTATGAAAAGGCACCCTCGTAAGTCCGTATTCACTCCACACATCTCCTGTCGGGCCCATTATTGCTATATTCTTTACCGGTTGGGTGTTCTGGAATATAAATGATAACCGTGCGTTGTAATCTGTCCACCTCCTGAAATATGGCCACCATGTGTTATTTTCGCTGAAATAGGTTCCGAATCTTATCCATCCGGGGAAAGCGGCTTCAGCGGGCGAGTAGTTATAACCATGTAGTATTGAGTGATTTATTCCGGTAATAAAGTTCATATCATCATGCCTTTTTATTTCCTCGAGGGTAGTCTTAAAAACACCCCTGGTATTTGTCATAGCTTCGCAGCTTATTATTTTCCTGCCTTTCAGATGACCTCCCGAGGCAGCATAGAGATTCCAGATCATATAGCCATGCTCCTCATTCCATATCCATTCGTCGGTTTCCATATTAACAGAATAGAGCCAGTTATTGCTTTCAGGAATATCGGGTATCATATTTCCTTCCATCATTCCCATCAGAAAAGGTATTCCATAAGCCTGGTAACGGCAAAGCAATCCGTTTTCTTTACAGAAATTCTGGAAGGTTTGTGTAAAATTATCAAGGAATACTCTCACAAGCAGTTTATTATAATCATATCTGACTCTTTTTACCCGGTCGGCAAAATCATCTTTCATTTTATCTTTTTCGTAGCCTCGGTTTGGATCATAGAATATGAAAGGAAACCATGGCTTAAGATCATATCCGTATGTTTTGAGGAATATTTCCTCAAAACCATCTGTCCAGTTAGCGCCGGCGAGTTCAATGCTGTCGCAGAAGAGTGCCCTGATAAGTTTACTGAGAGGTATTCCTGTATCCTCGCTGATTTTTATTAGCCGGTTCAGGTAAGCCAGTGTAATTTCTTTTCTGTAATGATCCATTACTGGTCCGGCAGCGCCGGGGGCACCGTAGGAAACATGGCGGTAACCCTTTTCCAGTATACCATAAATTAAACTCCACCGACCCTGCGGAACCTTAAATGACAGGTTACTTTCTGCTCCTGTCAATGCTTTTAAATCTACAACCTCTTTGATATCATGCAAATTTTCAGGCACAAGTCTGATAAACATTAATTCTTCTGAAGAGGTTTTTCTTTCGGATGATCCGGACTGTGATCCCAGATCCATAGAGATAAGTTCATGAAAACTTTTATTTATTAAATCGCCACCTTTACATTCAATTGTGCGAATTATTACTCTCTGAATAAATTCATCTTCCCTGAGAAATTCCCCGCCGAATGGCCAGCCAGACCCGACTATCATGTCAGTTATCATTCCTCTTTTGTGCGCCTCCTCTGAAGCGAATGCAAGAATCCGGTTCCATTCAGGGCTGAGCCAGGTCAGAGCTTTTGTTCCTGAAGTATCGCACTCTTGAGGAACTGCTATGGGGTTTATCTCAACTCCCCCGATACCGGCCTTATGCAACACATCCAGCTGTCTGATTATTTCCTTTTCTGTTACCCTGTTGCCGTTCCACCACCATCGGACGAAAGGACGGGCTTCAGAGGGGGGATTTACAAAACCTTTATAAAGTTTATCATCTAATGAAAATTTGCAACCTGATAAAAGTAGAATCCCGATAAAAATAAGAGTTACAAATAATTGTCTGATCATAATTTTCTGGTTGTTTATATGTTATTTTAATCCTTTAACTTATTATCAGTTAAGCTCAATCAACAATTCTGATTTATTTGCACTATTTAATGGCACAATGGTTTTTATCTTTTTGAACAATTCCTTTTCAGGATAATTAATCAATTCGTTCAATCTCAATATATAATGGCAGCAATCTCCTGTTTCCTGATTGATAGAATGGAATCAGATCGCATCTGATTGAAGGCAGTTTTACATCTTTCATCTCAATGATGTCTGTTTTGTCTTTGTCATTTTTCATCTGAATAAAAAAGCTTCCGGCTTCAACCATCATCCTTCCATCTGCCGGAACAGGCTCAATGAATCTGAACTTCAGGTTATATCTCCCTTCATGTATCATTACCCTCCAGAAGCCATAGATTTCTGACTGCTGCCATATGTTAGGCTCTCCGTCTGCATCATTCCTGTTAAGAATAACAGGATTCTCGAACCGTGTTCCTATCTCGATGCGCGGACGGTCAATCAGGTTTTTCGAGGAAACCAGTTCATTGAAAACTGAATCAAGCACTTTTTTCAGTTTTACAGCTATTACGGAATTTCCCTTCAAAATGTTATTCTTCTCAAATGGATCCTGTTCAATATCAAATAGTTCAAACTTGTCAGGGGTTGAATTATAATCAGTATTGCCAACGAGTTTGTATCTGCCTTTCTGCAATGCAATATTGGTATAAAGTTCCGGCGAATGACGTGTCCAGTAAAAGAAAAGCGTTCTCTCTTCTGATTTCTTTTCTCCTTTGATAAAGGGGAGTAGGTTAATTCCGTCAATTTTAACACCTGATGGAAGGGGTGCATTGCACAATGCAGCAAGTGTGGGCAGGATATCAATAGCGGCTGCATCAGCATCCACATCAGTGATACCTGTTTTAAGGGCGGGATATCTTATCCAGAAAGGAACCCTTACCCCACCGCGGTAAACAGATGATTTTAGTCCGCGCATACCTGCATTGTAACGTCTTTGCTGGGAGCCGTTATCGGTCATAAAGATGACAATTGTATTTCCTGTAATATGCAGTTCATCAAGCTTCTTAAGCAATCTGTCAACATTATCGTCAATGTTTGTTACCATGGCATACACTTTCCGGGCATCCTCCTTCTCTTTTTCAGTCATCTGAGGGAAAGGCCTGCTGTCACCTTCAAATCCGCTTGAGGGATCAATATTCCTGTACATGTTGTAATATTTCTCAGGAACCTGCAGGGGTGTGTGAGGGGCATTGAAAGCAAGGTAACAGAAGAAGGGGCCGTTTTTATTCTTTTCGATGAAGTTCAATGCCTGGTCTGTAAAAATATCGGAACAGTAACCTTTATATGCCTGTTGTTTCCCGTTATGCCACAATATCGGATCGAAGTAACTGCTGTCGCCTCTGAAAAATGTTGTAATATCACCGGGCTGGCCCATTCCTCCGGAAAGATGAACAACAGATTCATCAAAGCCCTGGTCACATGGTCTCATGGGGTAGTTGTCGCCAAGGTGCCATTTTCCGAATATACCTGTGGTATAACCTGCTATTTTGAGCATCTCGGCAACGGTAACTTCTGAAGCAGCCATCATGGCGCCGCCGTTATAGGTATCCCTTACACCGGTGCGAAGGGAATAACGGCCTGTCATAAGAGAGGATCTGGTGGGTGCAGAAACAGGGCAGACATAGAAGTTATTGAACCTGACGCTTTCACGCGCCAGTCTGTCGAGTACCGGGGTTTTGACATGGGGGTTGCCGTTAAAGCCGAGGTCTCCGTAGCCCTGGTCGTCGGTAAGGACAAGAACAACATTAGGATGTTTCTGGGCCTTTGCGGATAGCAAAGCAAGGCAGACCAGACCCGCTGAAACAAGCCCTTTCCTGATAACAATATTCTGTTGATTCATAGTATATTATTTATTATTATAATCTATCCCCTCCACGGTCTCTGACGCTCTTTTATCTGAGCCAGGGCATTAAGTGCGATATTGACATCTTCAACTATCTGGAAATCATACATTCCAAGGCATATAAAATCGGCTCCGTTTGAAAAAGCATATTTTAATCCGGTTTCAGGTTTGATGGCTCCGGCGGCCAGTACTTTAAAAGCTATCCAAGGTTCTTCAAGTGTTGCCATATACCTGATTGTCTCTTCAGGATTATAATCAAAAATATTATTATGCCACTCGGAATTTCCTTTTGCCGACCAGTAATCATGGTTGTGGCAGGTCTTTACCCAGAAATCTGGTTTAATACCATATTCAACACATTTCTTGATTGCTTCAATTTTATGGGCGCCTATTCCTGCGGGTTTTCCATGGTTTCTTATCTCCTCCAGTCCTTTGCGGATGAGTTCCATCCTCTGATCCACGGTTCTTTTGAGAGGATCGTCCCAGTTCTCATTGGTCCAGCGGTCGGTTATTTCTCCCTGGCAATAAAGAGCATCTGCATCCACTGCCAGCGACATGGCAATACCTTTCTGAAAGTCAAGACTAATACCACAATCGGAAATAAATTTCATTTTGCTTCTGAACTCATGTTTGTATTTACGGAATACTCTTCCAAGCTGGGGGTTTGTCAGAAGTGCGTTTACTCCGCATTTCTCGGCAAGTGCGAGTGTTTGCATTACCTTTTCATCGGTGTGGTATGTTTTCACAAGTTTTGAGACGTAAATCAGGTCGCGGGCGTGTGCCCATCCGCCGATAAGGTTTCCTCCCATAATGATGCGGCTAAGTTCAAACTCCGCAGGCTTTCCCTCTTTGTCAATATATTTTATTTTTCCTTTCGTTATCTGTCCTTTCAGATCTTTCAGCGAGGTGTAGGTAAAAGTAAGAAGGGTTGCTCCGGTATTTGCATCTATGCCTTGAACTTTAAGAAGTTTCTCCTCAACGCTATCCCATTTTCTTTTTCTGTATAGTGCGTATGCAAATGCACCTATAGCGGGAACGGATATCAGGTCACGGAGAAGTTCACGGCGGCCTGTTATACTTTCTCCGGAACCGGAATCCACGGGGATAGGTTTACGTGCTTTCTCTTCCTTCCATCTGGTAATAAGCCTGTCGAGTCCGAAGAAATAACCGGCCGGGATAAATACAAAAGCTGTAAGAACAAAGAACTCAATTAGGTTTCTGTTTATCCAGAGATAGTTACCTTCCACGGGTGCTCCAAACATATACCCGGGTATAGGAGGATAAGCAACAAAATAGAGCAGGAGCATCAATGCACCTCCTGCGCTTGCCCACCGGGAAAGGAGTCCGAGCATCAGTCCCACGCCTACAAGTATCATTCCCCAGATATTGATAAAATCAACTATGCCTGTTATTGCTGGGCTGTTAGCCATTGAAGTAAAAATCGGTGCAAATATCCATCTCGATCCTGCAAGATAAGGAGCCGAGCTCCAGTTGACTGCAATTATTTTTGCAATGCCTTCGTAAAGGAAGTGCCAGCCGATAGCAATCCGCACAATAGTCAGAAGGTAACGGCCGGTTCTGGTAAAATCTGTGTATGACATCTTTTTAAAATATTAAAACATATAATTTAATTAACTTATTTTACCAAGTGCCGGGTGACATAAAATTAGAAATGTATTGTTCCCTGTAACACTGTATTAATTTTAAATTTATTTACTACTATGGTTTCAAAATTAGTAATTTCAGTATAGTTTTTTACTGGGCAGAACAAGAAACAGATATTTTTTTTAAAAAATTCCTGAAAATTCATTAAAGTGATGCACGGTATAATTAATTTTTTTAACTTGTATAAAATTTTAATACTAAAGAGTCAGGCATAAGACCGTTTGTGGTTGTGAGTGCATAAAGGTTAATCGTTCTTATGTAACTGAGGGGGCGGGAGCATGGGTAGAGCGGAGGGCGGATTGAGGATTTTGGATTGCGGATTTATGGAGAGAACCTTCCCCCTTTGAAGGGGGTTAGGGGGATGTTTTTAATTTGGGATTGTGGATTCCGGATTTTGGATTAAACGCTATAATTGTCTCGCTGTGTTATGAAAAAGATAATTGCTGAAAAGGTAATTCACCGTGATGAAAAGCGTGAGGCCGGAAGAGATAAGGAATCA
>Ga0207433_10005867_pt1 | contig 21655 bp, 21 predicted proteins | sample YelNatPaOPGAMG01_FD_187559 | JGI IMG/M metagenome (GOLD analysis project Ga0207433, IMG submission 187559) | Hot spring thermophilic microbial communities from Obsidian Pool, Yellowstone National Park, USA - OP-RAMG-01 (SPAdes) (version 3) | ecosystem: Environmental > Aquatic > Thermal springs... | reverse complement strand
ACTTATGTTCCCTCATGCATAGAATATTTGAGGGACAATATAGATGAAAGTAGCATTTGGTCGGGGTGAGCGGATTTGAACCGCTGACCTCCTGCTCCCGAAGCAGGTGCTCTACCAGGCTGAGCCACACCCCGAAAAGGGAAATTAAAATTCTTTATTGAAAATTTCCTTGGTTCCTTCTGTTAAGAATTGCAAAAATTCAGATTTTTTCAATTTCTCAAGATATGCCTTTGCTGTTAAATCAAGATGAATTGGTGTTATGGAAATATATTGATTCTTTGTCGCTCCTACATCAGTTTCTTCAGAGCCCTCGAGGACAGGGTTTCCATTCCCTATCCAGAAGTATTTCCTTCCCCTTGGATCTACTCTTTCAATAATATCTGGAGAGTATCTCTTCCTTCCCAGAGATGTCAATTTTAAACCAAGAATTGGAGGGGGTGGAACATTTACACTCAAAACAATTCCATCGGGTAGCCCATTTTTTAGAACCCACTTCGAAAGGGAAAAAGCAACCTTTGCAGATTCTTCAAGATAAAATTTACCATCCTTTGAAATTGCTGAAATTGCAATGGATGGAATTCCAAAAAGGACAGCCTGAATAGCAGCAGAGACAGTTCCTGAGAATAGAGTATCGTCTCCAAGATTTGGTCCAAGATTTATCCCAGAAACAACCAGAGAAGGCATTTCATCCATAAGATTTTTAAGGGCAATATTTATGCAATCTGCTGGAGTTCCATCAACAATGAAGAAGTTCTTTTTAAGCTCAGTAACCCTCAATGGCCTGTGTAAAGTCAAAGAAAAACTTACCGCTGATCTTTCTTTGTCAGGAGCAACTACAATAACCTCACCAATTTTCTCAAGGGTTTCTTTTAAAACATTTAATCCTTCAGAATGAAATCCATCATCGTTGGTAATAAGAATTTTCTTCATTTAATCTTTCCTCAGGGAAACTAAAAAACCGTGGTCGGGACGAGTGGATTTGAACCACCGACCACACGCACCCCAAGCGTGTGCGCTACCAGGCTGCGCCACGTCCCGACCATTTTAATTTTTATCATTATTCTCCAAAATAGTCAATATGAGGAGAAGTTCCTTCTTTACTTCTTTTAAAAGATTGTAAAGGGGTGAACCTTCCATTTCCTTTCTTCCCTGAAGTAGTTTCCTTCTAACTCCTGAAAGGGTCATCCCTTCCTTATATAGGAGATCTTTTATTTTCATAAAGGTTTCTATATCTTCCTTCCTATAAAATTTCCCCTTCTCATTTATGGAAGGATTAAAAAGGGGAATTTGTTCTTCCCAAAATTGAAGAACTCTCACATCAACCTTTAAAAGGTTAGCAGTTTCTTCAACCGAAAAGAATTCCTTTTCTTCACTCAATTTTCTACCCCAATCTTTCAACTACTGCATTGGCAGAGCCAATGCTACAAAGGTTTTTTATCAGTTTGATCGCTTCTTTATAAGATTGATAGGCAATCCTTTCCTGATATTCCTTTCCAATAGTATCTATTTCCTTTTTGAATTCCTTATTGGCATATTTTATATCCTTCCTTTGGTTTTCAGACCATTCCTTCATTTTACTGAAAAGTTCAGGGGGCAGGTTTGAATGGGCTATGTTCTGCCATAGGGTCCCAACATTTACTTTTTTAATTCCATGAAATGGGAATTTCTTAATTATCTCATCCGGAGTTCCAGTTGTTCCATGCTGGGCTATTCCAACCCTCCATTTTTTCATGGCAGAGAATATTTCTTCAGTCCTTTTGAGATCTATAAATATTTCTTCCCCTTCTTTGTAGTTTCCATGTTTTGAGCCATTGTTAATGGCAAGGAGGTCTGGGGTCAATCCATTATCAAATAGGAAACTAATATAATCCACTGCCTCTGAGATTTCTGTTATTTTTGGAGCTTCTCCTGATGAGGTGATTTCTCCCACCTCAACTTCAATTCCAAAGCCTTCATTGTCCAGCTCTCTTGCAAGCTCTAAAGTTATTCTTTTGTTTTCTTCCAGAGGATTATGGGAAGCGTCTATGGCAAAGGAAGTATAACCAGCCTCATAGCAAGCCTTCAGAAGTTTTCGAGCATATTCAATTTCTTCAGAGGAATTATTCCTTACAGATGTGTGATCTGCATGGATGAAAAATGGTAAATAAAATTTCTCCCTTTCAGCAAATTCTATTAATGTTTCAAAGAAGGTCTGGGGTGTAAATCCTGTATAGCCACCTTCCAGATTGCACTCAGTCCTTGCAAGCTCAAAACCAACCACAGCTTCTGTCTCCTTTGCCGCCTTCATTATCCCAGGAATAACCCATTTTATTCTTGTATTACATGCAATAATGGATATGTTCAGGTCATAAATACAGCTAAAGATATCTTTACTTGATAGAAGACAAATTTTTGAATCTTTCCCCAATTTTTTTATAACATTCTCTGGTCTCTTTGAAAGGAGTTTATTTAAGCCCATATTTCCTCTCTATTTAAAGCTTAATAATTTTTTAAAAAATAGTCAAAAAAATTGGAAAATTTGAAATTCTTTAGATTACCCCATACCTTTTACCGACTTTTGTAATAGCCTCTATTGCTTTGTCGAGATGCTCCTTTGTATGGGCAGCAGATATTTGAACCCTGATCCTCGCCTGTCCTTTTGGAACAACAGGATATGAGAATCCTACAACATATATTCCTTCATAGAGAAGATCCCTTGCCATATCGTGGGCAAGTTTCGCATCTCCAAGCATAATTGGAACAATTGGATGGATTCCCTCTTTAATTTTGAAGCCCCTCTTTTTCATCTCCTCTCTGAAATAAATCGTATTCTTTTCCAGCCTGTCCCTTAGCTCGGTTGTCTCAAGGAGAATGTCAAGAACCTTTATTGCAGCTGAAACAATTACAGGAGGAAGGGAATTGGAGAAGAGATAGGGCCTTGACCTTTGTCTCAGAAGCTCAATGATTTCCTTTCTTCCTGTTGTAAATCCTCCTGATGCTCCTCCCATTGCCTTTCCAAGAGTAGAAGTTATGACATCAACCCTTCCCATGACATTGCAGTATTCAATTGAGCCCCTTCCAGTTTTTCCAAAAAACCCAGTAGCATGGGAATCATCAACCATTACGAGGGCATCGTATTTTTCAGCGAGGTCGCAGATCTTGTCGAGAGGGGCAACATCTCCATCCATACTGAATACTCCGTCTGTTGCAATCATTCTATACCTGAAAGACATGCTCTCTTTTAACTTTTCTTCGAGATCATTCATATCAATGTGCTTGTAAACCTTCCTCTGGGCTTTGCAAAGTCTTATTCCGTCTATTATGGAGGCATGATTCAACTCATCGGAAATAACAACATCCTCTGGACCTAAGAGGGGCTCAAATAAACCACCATTGGCATCAAAGCAGGAAGAGTAGAGAATTGTGTCCTCAGTCTGGAGGAACTCACTTATTTTTCTTTCAAGTTCCTTGTGGATGTCCTGTGTACCGCAGATGAATCTAACAGAGGACATACCATAACCTCTTCTGTCAAGTCCTTCCTTTGCTGCTTTCAAAAGCTCAGGGTGGTCTGAAAGACCCAAGTAGTTGTTGGCGCAAAAGTTTATTACCTCTCCCTGCTGGACTATTATATCTGCTCCTTGGGGTGAAAGAATTATCCTTTCATCTTTATAAAGCCCTGCTTCCCTTATGGAATTTAGCTCATTGGTTATATTCTCTTTCCATTTTTGAGAAAACATATTACCTCCTCAAAAATAAATTTTAATAGAAAATGAAAAGCATATAAATATTTGCCATTTATTTAACATTTCAAGGGAAAAGAACAATCTTTGCTGAATTTTCAGGATGGAGCATTAGCCTGAATCCTTTTTCAAAATCTTCCAGCTTAAATTTGTGGGTTATTACTGATGAAATTTTAAGCTTCCCTTCCTTTAGCCAGGAGGATGTCTTGAGCCAGGTCCGATACATCTCCCTTCCATTTATTCCATAAATAGTAATTCCCTTGAAAATTATTTGATTGTTATAATCAATTGTTACGCTGGAAGGAGGTATTCCAAAGGCAACAAAAACACCACCCTTTCTTACAACTTCAAGTCCATTCTTTATTGCCTCATTGGCTCCTGCCATCTCAATAACCACATCAGCTCCTGTCCCTCCAGTCAAATCCATTATACACTCCACAACCTTTTCTTTCTTGGCATTCAAAACTAAATCAGCACCGAGAGACTTTGCCATTTCAAGCCTGAAGTCTATTAATCCAACCAATATTATCTTTGAAGCCCCAGAAAGTCGGGCGACAGCGGTAGAGAAAAGACCTATTGGACCGTCACCAAAAATTACAACACTCCTGCCAGTAATATCTGTTACTGTTGTTGCATAAATTGCATTTCCAAGAGGTTCCTGAATTGAGGCTATCTCAGGAGGAATTGATTTGTCATTTTTCCATGCCACCTCCTCAGGAATCGAGACATACTCTGCAAAACTACCGTTTATGTCAACCCCCACAATTTTTAAATTGGAGCAAAGATGCCTCTGCCCTGAAAGACAAGGGACACATTGATTGCAAGGGATATGGGTTTCGCAGGAGATGTAGTCACCAACCTTCAATCTCTCCACATTGGAACCAACCTCCACAACCTCTCCAGCAAATTCATGACCCATTATATGGGGTAGGTTTCTAATTCTCGATTGAGCCCATTCGTTCCATTCGTATATGTGGGCATCTGTTCCGCATATGGAAGTTGCAAGGACTTTCACAAGAACCTCCTTCTTCTGAGGAGTTGGGACATCGACCTCCTCAAGCTCAGCCCCCAATTCTCTTTTTCTTTTAACCACTGCTTTCATTTTCATTTGAAAACCTCCTTAATTTTACTCAGGAAAAAATATATTTTTTTTTAATAAAACTGTCAACTTTGATTAAAAGAGCCAAAAGATTTCTCTCCTATCTTATCTATAAAGTTTTTGAATAATTTTTTTAACCAAAAAAATTTGGTTGAATTTTTGAACTAAAAGATTGCTCCTTGAATCTCAAAATGATAAAATTTACAAGGACTTTTAAGTTTTATATGAAAAATTCATTAAATCTTCTCAGGATTTACAATAATTCAAAGGTAATTGTAATTGGTGGAGGCCCAGCAGGTGCATTTTTTTCCTACTATATTTTAAAACTTGCAAAGGAAAAGAATTTGAATCTTGATTTAAGTATCCTTGAAGGGAAATATTTTGTTAGAAGCGGTCCACCAGGCTGTAATTTCTGTGCGGGAGTTCTTTCTGAGACTCTCATAAAAAAGATGGAAAGAATAGGTATAATTTTGCCCCAAGAGATTGCCCAGTCATCGGTTGAAGGGTACTGTATGCTAACGAAAAAAGGAGAACTTTGGCTTACTCATCCTTTACATGCAAGAAAAATAGCGACAGTTTTCAGAGGAAATGGACCCCTTTTTTCAAATATTACTAAGAATATTAGCTTCGACGATTTTCTTCTAAGAGAGGCATTAAAAATGGGAGCAAGGGTTTACTATAAAAAAGTCAGCTCAATCGAACTTCCCTCAAAACCTGAGGAAAAGGTTCTTGTAAAGACAGAGGATGAAACCTTTGAAGCGGATTTAGTAGTTGGTGCTTTTGGTCTAAATACTGATTTTTTAGAAAAAGTGAAAAGGATGGAATTTGGCTATAAGCCACCAAAGGTATTAAAAACATGCCAGACAGAACTGAAAATAGGTTCAGAATTTGTAAAAGAGAAATTCAAAGATTTTATTTTTATTTTGAACATAGGCATAAAGGGTTTTAGGTTTTCCGCTATTATTCCAAAAGGTGAATATATAACCATTACCTTGGTGGGTAACGATGATTTGACTTTTTCAAAAATGGAAAAATTTCTAAAAGAAGATTTCATGAAGAAGCTTCTTCCTGATGGTTTTTCTCTCCCGCACCAGCACTGCCATTGTCTTCCAAGGATAGCTGTGACTTCAGCGAAGAAACCATTTACAGATAGATTTGTTATAATTGGTGATGCAAGCTGCTCAAGGTATTATAAAAATGGTATTGAGTCAGCTCTTATAACAGCAAGCCTTGCTGCTGAAACAGCAATTAACCTTGGAATTTCCGAGAAGGATTTCAGAAAGGGTTACTGGAGAAAAGCGAGAAAGATTATTATTGATAATTTTTTTGGAAGGCTTCTTTTCTCTCTAAATGACTTTATTGCAAGAGCTGATTTTATTGTAGAAAGCCATATTAGAATTGCCCGCTCAAACTCCTTCCCCTTTAAAATTTTAAGGAATATCCTCTGGAATATGTTTACCGGGAACATCGATTACTGGAGAATTTTCCTTAAATCTGTAAATCCTTTTCTCTTGATATATATGGCATTTTCAGGTATTAGAACTATTTTAGATAACTTTTTTAAGAAAAAAAAAGAATAAAGAAAGCAAAAAATGCGAGTTAATGAAGATCTGGGAACCCTCAAACAAGGTTCAACAGTAGCAATAATAGGTGGAGGACCAGCTGGTTGTGGATGTGCTTTAAAATTGCATAATCTATCAAGAGAAAAAGGTATAAATCTAAACATAGTTATATATGAAGGTAAAGTCTTTGAAGGAGAAAGGCAATTCAATCAGTGTGTAGGGGTTCTCTCCCCTCCTATTAAAGAAATTTTAGAGAAGGAACTCGGGATTAATTTTCCTTTCCATCTTGTCCAGAGGATTATAAATGGTTATGTTCTTCATTCCGATATAAACAGTATCATTCTTGATGGAGACGGAGAACCATCCTATGCAATAAGAAGGATAAAATTTGACGAATATCTTTTGAATCAGACAAGAAGTAGAGGGATAAAAGTAATTAATGCGCGAGTTGTTGATATTGAATTTCAAAGGGATGGGGTTATTGTTTACTCTGAAAACAAAAATACAAAGGCTGATGTTGTTGTAGGAGCCTTTGGTCTCGATGAGGGAAGTATAGGGATTTTTGAAAGATGCACCAAATACAGAAAACCAAAATCCTTGGACTCAATTGTTACAAAGATCCATCCTGAAAATGAATTTATGGAAAGTTTTGGGAATAGAATTCATGCCTTTCTTCCTTCCCTTAAAGAGATAGAGTTCGGAGCAGTAACACCAAAGGGAAATCATCTTACAATAAACATAGCTGGTGAAAAGATAACATCAAATTCTATGGATAGGTTCATTTCCTTTGGACCTGTGAAAAAGATTCTTCCTCCCTTTGAAAGGATAAAAGAGAAAGAATTAACTTATTTTAAAGGGAGGTTCCCAATTTCCCTGGCAAAGGAGATTTATGGAGATAGATATATTATTATTGGTGATTCGGCTGGACTTGTAAGACCTTTTAAAGGAAAAGGGGTAAATTCTGGGCTTCTCACAGGGATAAAATCTGCTCAAATAATGTTCGAAGAGGGTATTTCAAAGGAAGCTTTTAAAAAATTTTATAAAGAATGTGAGGATATTGTTGAAGACCTCCCCTATGCAAAATTGGTAAGGGCACTTGCTTTGCTTTTCTCCAATCTTAGATTGATGCCATATGTTATTAATTTAGCAAGAGGGGATGAAAAAATTAAAAATGCTTTGTTTGATTGCGTATCAGCAAACAAAAATTACAAAGAAATAGTAAGAGGTAATTTAAAAATAAAGTTAATTTTAAAGATCCTGAAAATACTTATTGAGGGAATAGGTATTATTAGAGAGGATGAACTTTTTTAAAATCTCATTTTGCAGGTCTTTATATAATTTGACTTTTTCTAACTTTATTTTGATAATAAATCTTAAAAACATTTATATTTGGAGTGTGGACTCATGAAGGTTCTATTATCAGGGAATGAAGCGGTTGCAAGGGGAGCATGGGAGGCAGGAGTGAAAGTGGCTACAGCTTATCCTGGAACACCGAGCACAGAAATTCTTGAGGAGCTATCAAGATATGAGGAGGTGGAAGCTGTTTGGTCTATAAATGAGAAGGTCGCCCTTGAGGTTGCTCTTGGAGCAAGTTTTGCAGGTGCAAGGGCTATAACCTCAATGAAGCATGTTGGACTGAATGTTGCTGCTGATCCCTTCTTTTCAGCAGGATACATAGGAGCTGACGGAGGTCTTGTTGTTGTTAGTTGTGATGACCCTGGTATGCACAGTTCCCAGAATGAGCAGGACAATAGATACTATGCAAAAATGGCTAAAGTCCCCCTTCTCGAACCTTCTGATAGTCAGGAAGCAAAGGAGCTTACGAAAATAGCCTTTGAGATTTCAGAGAGATTCGACACCCCAGTTCTTTTAAGACTCACAACAAGGATATCCCATTCAAAGAGCATTGTTGAGCCTGGAGAAAGGATTGAAGGGGAAGAGAGGAACTATAAAAAGATTTTTGAAAAGAGGGTCCTTCTTCCAGCTGTTGCAAGGAAAAGACATGTTGAGGTTGAAAAGAGACTTTTAGCTTTGAAGGAATTCGCTGAGAATTTTGAGTTTAACAGAATTGAGATGGGAGATAAAAGACTTGGGATCATAACTTCTGGAGTATCCTATCAGTATGCCAGGGAAGTTTTTGGGGATGCAAGTTTCTTAAAACTTTCCATGAGCTTTCCCTTTCCAGAGAAGCTTGTTAAAAAATTTGCAAGTATGGTGGAGGAAATATTTGTGGTAGAGGAGCTTGAACCATTTATTGAAGAGCAAGTTAAAGCTCTCGGAATAAAGGTAATTGGGAAGGAAAAAGTTCCATTGATAGGGGAATTGAATCCTCAGATATTGAGGGATGCCTTTGGAATCCCTTATGAGAAAAAGATTTTCCATTTACCAGAGATTCCTCCAAGACCTCCTGCTCTCTGCCCTGGTTGTCCTCATACCCCTGTTTACTATGTTCTGAAAATGCTGAAACCAATAGTTACTGGAGATATTGGTTGCTACACCCTTGCTGCTTTACCACCCCTTTCAACAACTGATAGTTGCGTTGACATGGGTGCAAGTATTGGGAATGCCTTTGGAATTGAGCTTGCATACAGAAGGAGGAAGGAGAAGCCAAAAATAGTTGCTGTAATTGGAGATTCTACATTTTTCCATTCAGGAATAACTCCATTGATTGATATGGTCTACAACAAAGGAGTTGGAACAGTAATAATTCTTGATAATTCAACAACTGCAATGACAGGCCATCAAGACCATCCAGGAACAGGAAGAACTGCAAAGGGAGAAGAGGGGGTTAAGATATCAATAGAATCCCTTGTCAGGGGTATAGGGGTAAAGAATGTTTTTGTTGTTGACCCATACGATGTAAAGAATTTGAAAGAGGTTATAAACAGAGAGATTCACAGGAAAGAGCCATCGGTTATAATAACCAACAGACCATGTGTTCTCCACAGAGAATTTAAAGGTATTCAGTTTTCCTCTGTTAGGGTTAATCCTGAGCTTTGCACATCCTGTCAAATATGTATTAGACTTGGATGCCCATCCATTTCAATGAAGGATGGGAAGGCTCTGATAGATGAGATAACTTGCACAGGTTGTGGAGTCTGTCTTGAACTCTGCCCACCTAAGGCAATTTTCTGGGTTGACCCCCAAGCTCCATCTGTTAGGTTCCCGAAGGCTAAAAAAAGTAAGGAATGAGAAAGAAAATCAAGCCAAAATTTATAAGAGAACATTGTAAAAGTTTCTTAAATCATTTTTTAAATCCAATATAGGAGTAATAAAATGATAAAAAGTGTTGTAATATCAGGTGTTGGCGGGATGGGGGTTCTTCTTGCCTCAGATATAATGACAGAGGTCTTTCTAAGAGCAGGATTTGATGTGAAGAAGAGTGAAGTTCATGGTATGTCCCAGAGAGGAGGGGATGTAATATCAACAGTAAGATGGGGGGAGAAGGTTTACTCGCCAATAATTGGTGCCAATTCAGCGGATTACATCTTAGCCCTTGAGATGCTTGAAGGATTGAGAGCTCTTCCTCTTTTAAAGCCTGATGGGGAAATAATTATAAACACCTACAGATTTAATCCCCTTCCTGTTTCAGCGGGGCTCGCAAAATATCCTGAAAATATAATTGAAACAATAAGTTCCCAGGTTAAAACCCATGTTGTTGACGCTCTTAACATTGCATTATCCCTTGGGAATGCAAGGGTTATGAATGTTGTTATGCTTGGAGCCTTTGCTCCCTTTACAAGAATAGGAAAGGAAATATGGCTGGATGTTATCAAAGAGAATGTTCCTAAGAAATACATTGATGTAAATTTGAAAGCCTTTGAAAATGGATATTCAATAACAGGAGGGGAATGATGGTAAGAACATTTAAAGATATTCATAACTTAGCAAAGAAAAAAGGGAAAAAGACCATTGTTGTTCCCTCTGCTGAGGACAAAGTTACTCTTCTTGCAGTTTATAAAGGATTTGAAGAGGGATTAGTGGATGGGATCCTCATAGGAGATAAAGAGAAAATAAAAAACCTTATTGATGAGCTCCACATAAGAAAGGACATTTTTGAAATTTTAAAGGCTGAATCTCCAGAGGAATCTGCAAGGATTGCGGTTGATCTTGTTAGGGAAAGGAAAGCTCATTTTATCCTTAAAGGTTATCTTCACACCCACATCCTCTTAAAAGCTGTTCTTGACTCAGAAAGGGGGCTAAGGACAGGGAAGCTTCTCTCTGACATCCTCTTTGCCCAAAATCCAGCCTCTGAAGAGGAAAGGATTGTTGGGATGTCTGATGGAGGGATTAACATTCTTCCAGGGCTTAAAGAGAAAAAAGAAATTGTTGAAAATGCTGTTTGGGCTTTCCACAAACTTGGATTTGAAAATCCAAAGGTTGCAATCCTTGCTGCTGTTGAGGTCGTAAATCCATCTATGCCCGCAACAGTTGATGCTGATGAGCTCAAAAAAATGAATCAGCGAGGCGAGATAAAGGGATGCATTGTGGATGGACCCCTTGCCCTTGATCTTGCAGTCTCTAAGGAGGCAGCAATGAAAAAGGGCGTGAAATCAGAGGTAGCTGGTGAGGCGGACATTCTGATTGTTCCGAATATAGAAGCTGGGAATCTTCTTGGAAAATCCTTTACATACTATGCAAAGGTTCCTGTGGGTCATGTCATTGTTGGAGCAAAAGCTCCAATTCTAATTCCCTCAAGGAATGAATCTGACAGGGACAAGTTAAACTCCATTGCCCTTGGGGTCATTTTTAGCGAAGAATGACAAGGAGGGAAGATGGATTTTTTAATTTTAGTTATTAATCCTGGAGCATCATCAACAAAATTGGGTTTATTCAAAAACAATTTTGAGATCTGGAGTAAAACATTGAGACACTCCTACGATGAGCTTAAAGTTTTGAAGGATGTGAAGGAGCAAAAGGATTTCAGGATAAGGAAAATTCTGGAAGCCTTAGAGGAGGCGAAGATTGACTTAAAGGAGCTATCAGCTATTTCAGCAATTGGAGGTCTTCTAAAACCTTTGGAGAGTGGAACTTATCTTGTAAACAAAGCAATGCTTAAAGACCTTGAGGAAGGGAAGAGGGGATTTCATGCATCGAATCTTGGTGGACTTATAGCCTATGAAATTGCTGAAAAAATTGGGATTCCTTCCTACATTGTTGATCCTGTGAGTGTCGATGAGCTTGACAAACTTGCAAGATACTCAGGTCATCCTCTCCTTGAAAGGGAGAGTCTATCCCATGCATTAAACACAAAGGCAGTTGCGAAGAGATGGGCAAAGGAGAATGGAAAGAGTTATTTTGATGTTAATCTAATTGTAATTCATCTTGGAAGTGGAATAACTGTCTCAGCCCACAAAAGAGGAAGAATGGTTGACATAACAAACTCTATGGAAGAGGGACCATTCTCCTCAGAAAGAGCGGGAACAGTTCCTTGTATGAAACTTGCAAAACTATGTTTTTCAGGAAAATACACCTTTGAACAGGTTCAAAAGATGCTGTTTGGAGAGGGTGGAATTTACGCATACATTGGAATAAAGGACTTCAGGGAGGTTATGGGGAAGGTTAGAGGAGGGGATGAAAAAGCGAAAGAAGTTGTTGATGCAATGATTTATCAGATTGCAAAGGACACAGGAGGAATGGCAACTGTCCTTGAGGGGAATATAGATGGAATCATAATTACAGGGGGGATGGCTCACGAGGAATATCTTGTAGAGAATTTGAAGAAAAGGATAGGGTTTCTTGGAAAAATCTATGTTTATCCTGGAGAGGATGAACTTCTTGCCCTTGCGGAAGGAGCCCTCAGAGTTTTAAAAGGGGAAGAAATCGCCAGAGAGTATTTCTGAGTAAAAAGACCTTTTTGATATAATTAAATATGACTTGTTTGAAGAAAATTTACAAAAACGAGAAAACTATTTGATTATATTGGGATGTATCAATGAAGAAAGGTAATAAAAACGAGATTAAAACTTCCCAGCAATGGCGTCATCCTGGTGGTAAACTCCGGGAGCTCGGACCTGAAAGTCTTTCAGATACAGAACTTCTTGCAATCTTGATTTCTACTGGTATCAAAGAAAAGCCTGCTGAGAAGATTGCTGAGGAGATTCTTGCAAAATTCGGCTCATTTAAGGGGATGGCAAATCAACCATTGAGTAAGTTCCTTGAGATAAAAGGATTGGGAGATGTTAAAATTATAAGGATTGCAGCCGCTTTTGAAATTGCACGGAGGATTGTAAAAGAGGTTCTAAAAGAATATGAAAAGCAAAATTAAAGAAAAAGGAACAAAAGTTCCCAGCCCCTTTGAAACAATCTCTCACAAAACCGAACGCACATCAGTTGCAATTCTTATGCACTGGATGAGGGAAATTATTGAAAGCAAAAACCTTGACCTTGGTCTACCCGATGTTGAAACCACTGGTGCAGATAGAAAAATGTCTGATACTGTTATATATGAATCAAGGAGAAGCCAGAATATTCTCTGTGTTATTGAGGCAAAGCCTCCATATTATGATGTATTTGATGAGAAGGAGTTAAAAGAGCCAGCGAGAGAAAAGGCTACTCAAAGAAGGGCAAAATATTTTTGTGTAACAAATTTTAAAAGATTAATCTGGTATAACACAGAAAAAGTTAATGCTCTCAGACCAGAAGAAGAGCAAATTATTGATAAATACACTCTTTCAGAAATTGAAAATCTTGACGATATAGAGCAAGCAAGATACAGTGAGCCCATTAAAAGAGGACTTGAGAATTTTCTTACAAGACTTTATTCTGTCTTTTCTGGTAGAGAATAAGAAGTGAAGTTTACAATGAGATAACAAGGTGAAGAGGTTATTATTTGATGATGTCTTTTCTTTAAATTTTGGTTAGCCCTTTCACCATTTGACTTATTTTAGTTTTATAGATTATACTTTTCTTTGAAATAATAAAAGAGGAGGAATAATGAGTGAAGTAAAATTTAAAGATGAGATTGAAAGGGCAAAGGAGCATTTTGGCAAGATTCTTGAATCCCAGCTAAAGAGATTTGAGAGGCTAAAAAAGGAGGAAGAGTGGATTGATTATTCCAAGTTGAAGCCAATAATAATTGGGGTTGTTGGCGGAGATGGGATTGGACCATATATAACCTCTGAGGCACAAAGGGTTCTTGAGTATCTTCTCAAGGATGAGATTAAAAAGGGGAAGATTGAGTTCAGGGTTATTGAAGGTTTAACCATTGAAAGGAGAGCTCAGCTAAACAAGGCAATTCCTGATGATACCCTTGAAGAGATTAAGAAATGCCATGTTCTCTTAAAAGGACCTACAACAACTCCTAAGGCAGGAGATCCATGGCCCAATGTGGAGAGTGCCAATGTAGCTATAAGAAAGGAGCTTGACCTTTTTGCCAATGTGAGACCTGTAAGAGTTCCATCAGAGGGAATTGACTGGATATTTTTCCGAGAGAATACAGAGGATGTTTATGCTTTGGGTCCTTATGGTCTGGAGGTTGTTAGTGGGCTTGCAATTGATTTCAAGCTAATTACTGAACCTGGAAGCGAAAGGATTATAAAGCTTGCCTTTGATTATGCTCGAAAGACTGGAAAGAAGAGAGTTACAGCAGTCACAAAGGCAAATGTTGTTAAGACAACAGATGGACTATTCTTGAAAACATTCTATAGAATTGCGAAGGATTATCCAGAGATAACAGCTGATGACTGGTTCATAGACATAATGACTGCAAAGTTAATAGACACAAAGAGGAGAACTGATTTTCAGGTTTTTGTCCTCCCTAACCTCTACGGAGATATAATAACTGATGAGGCTGCAGAGTTTCAGGGTGGAGTTGGGACTGCAGGTAGTGCAAACATAGGGAAGAGATATGCAATGTTTGAGGCAATTCATGGGAGCGCACCGAGAATGGTTCAGGAAGGGAGAACCCAGTATGCAGATCCATCTTCTGTCATAAGAGCAGGAGCAATGCTTCTAAATCATATTGGCTATCCTGAGCTTGGTAATAAGCTCGAAATGGCTCTTGACATCTGTGGTCAGTATGAGAAAAAACTGGTAGTGACAGGTCGTTCGACAGGAGCAACGGGAAGGGAATTTTGCGATTATCTCCTTGAGACAATTTCTGATCCAAATCTTGAGAAGAAGTGGGAAAGTTATGCAGGTAAAAAGGCATAAAATTTAAATTTAAAATATAAGGAGGAATTATGAGACCAAAAATTTCAGTAATTGGTGCGGGTTATGTGGGAGCCACAACAGCCCAGAGGCTTGTTGAGGCTGAACTGGGGGATGTGGTTCTCCTGGATATCATTGAGGGAATCCCTCAGGGGAAGGCGCTTGATATGCTCCAATCAGGTCCTGTTTATGGTTTTGATACTCGAATTATTGGAACTCAGGATTACAAAGATACTGAAAACTCTGACATCGTAATCATAACTGCTGGATTCCCCAGAAAACCTGGTATGAGCAGGGATGACCTTCTCTATAAGAATTTCGATATAGTTAAGCCTGTAACAGAGAATGTCTGTAAATATTCTCCCAACTGTATAATAATTGTTGTCACAAATCCCCTTGATGCAATGACCTATGTTGCTTACAAGGTTAGTGGATTCCCAAAGAACAGAGTTATGGGAATGGCTGGTATCCTTGATTCTGCAAGATTCTCAACATTCATAGCAATGGAGTTGAATGTTTCAGTTGAAAATATTCAGGCAATGGTTCTTGGTGGACATGGAGATGAGATGGTTCCTCTTCCATCCTATACAACTGTGGCTGGAATACCAGTAACTCATTTTATCCCAAAGGAAAGACTTGATGCCCTTATTGAGAGGACAAGAAAGGGTGGTGGAGAGATTGTTGCCCTCCTTGGAAAAGCAGGGGTTCCTGGAGCTCCTTCAAGTGCCTATTACACTCCATCAGCAGCTGTCCATCTAATGGTTGATGCAATTTTGAAGGACAAGAAGAAAATCCTTCCTTGCTCAGCCTATGTTGAGGGAGAATATGGAATATCTGGAACATTCCTTGGAGTTCCCGTTAAACTTGGTGCAAATGGTATTGAGCAAATAATCGAGGTCAAGCTAACTCCTGAAGAGCAAGCTGCTCTTGAAAAATCTGCCAATGCAGTGAAATCCTTAATACAGATAATGAAATTCTGAGGTTGAAAGATGGCAGAACATAGATTAAAAACACCCATAACTGAAAAAGATGTTGAAAAATTAAGGGCTGGAGATAAGGTTTTAATTTCTGGTTATATTTACACAGGAAGGGATACTGCCCACAAGAAGCTTTTCGAGATTGCCTCAGAAGGGAAGCCACTTCCTATTGATTTGAAAGATCAGGTTATGTATTATGTTGGTCCAACACCTGCTCGTCCTGGAAAGGTTATTGGTTCAGCAGGTCCAACGACATCTGGAAGAATGGACAAATACACTCCTCTCCTTTATTCCCTTGGTTTAAGGGTAACAATTGGAAAAGGTGAGAGGTCAAAGGAAGTAAAGGAGGCAATGAAAAAGTATAAGGGAGTTTATCTTGCTGCTGTTGGTGGAGCGGGAGCGCTCATTTCAAAATTCATAAAATCCTCAGAGGTTGTAGCCTATCCTGAACTCGGTCCAGAGGCAATATACAGGCTTGAGGTTGAAGACTTCCCCTGCATTGTCATAAATGACATCTACGGAAACGACCTCTACGAAATGGGAAAGGAAAAATACCAGATAAAGTAAAAGAGATTTTATTCGGTTAGAACCGATCAAAGAAATTTTAGAGGTTTTTAAATATTTCACAAAAGCTCAGCATTTTTCTAAGAAGTAGAAGTAAAGTAGCTTGAGGTCTCTCGGAGCATTTCCGGTTAAAGGGCTAACAAAAAATCCAGATCTCTTGAGACTTCCCTCTGCTTGAGTGCATTACGATGAAGTTAGAAGCCTTCTTAGATTTTGGATGAGATGTTCCTTAATTACCATCTCTATTTTTTATACTTATAAATTTTATGAATCCTTCGGTCATACGCTTCACTTTCTGGATTAATGTGTAGATGAAATATAAGACACTTAAAATGAGCAAGCGTTTTGAACTACTTTGGAAATAATTTCCTAATCCTGGGACAAGAAAATACAAGCCAGGTATCAAAATAAAAATTGTGTACAGAATGCTATAAATTTTTAACAACTTTGAAGCCATTTTCTGGGAAGGAAATTTTCGAATCATTATCCAGGGTTTAAAGAACATCAAAAAGCCAGCAATAACAAGCGCAAGAGTGAAGGTATATCCCTCCCTTGCTAACAAGGTTAAAATTGATTCAATTCCCGAATCCCTATTCAAATTCAACACGATAAACATTATGTGAGATATAATTGCTAATAGAGAGTCCTTTAGCGATCTTGGATATGAGAACAGATGTATGCCAAAGAACAGATACAGCGTCATAACAAACCACGGACTATACCAGTCTACAAACCATCCCTCCACATTGGATAATGTAAAACCCCAGAATATTATATTACCTTCAATAAGCATTAAAAAATAGTTGGTGATAGCAGTGCCAAAATGGTATTCTTTATCTCTGAGAAATTCAAGGTGAGATGGTATAAAAATTATTCCTCCTATGAAAGAGGAGATGAACAAAATAATAAGTAAAAGCTCGATTCGCTCATTATACCCTGGCTTGCCCCTTAAATTGACACTATAATAAACAGCAACGGACAGACAAACAATGGATACCAAAACCATAAAAGCGATGAAAAATCTGTTGTAAGTGGAGATTCTTCTTTTAGATTTAGACATCTTTTGTTCTAAAAATCCTAATCAAAGTCATCTCATTTGCATGCTCATATCTACATGATACTTCGTTTTACGATTTTTTTCCAGCCAGACCTGATGCCGATTTCTGTGTAGGGGTTTTAATGTTAAAAAACGGTTCTGCTACTCAATTTCATTTCCCAAGTTACAAGGTCTATTTCAAGCAAAACACCAAGTCGCCTTGATGGTACAGGTCCAAATAAATTATATGATAATTCTATTTCTAATTCTATACATATCGCATAATTTTTTTGATTTTTCTTCTAGTTCTTTTTGATATTCTCTTGGTGGCTGAAAAAAAATCTTGAACAAGCTTTTATATTTTGGCCTAAGTTCGGTATAATGTTTTTCTAAAAAATTATAGTAAAGGGTTTTGCAGTCCGCCGGACCATTTCCGAATAAGGTCAAAGTTCCAACAAAAACATAATCTGCTCCATAATCTTTGGCAGTTTTTATCATTTTATCAAGTTGTTCTTCTGTATCTGAAATAAAGGGCAAAATGGGAATATAACAAACGCCTGTGAGAAATCCTTCTTCTTTGCACTTTTTCATAGTTTCTAATCTTTCTTTTGGTGTTGGTGCTCCTGGTTCAAGAATTTTTGCCAGCTTCTCGTCAAGAGTTGAAATAGAAAAGGAGATAATAGCCCCATGCTTCAGTTTCGGCTTTAGGTCAGAAGGTAGAATTGCATTCTTATCAATCTCTTTCAATAAATCTAAGTCTCTTAAAACAAGTTTTGATTTTGTTAAAACATGAATAGGAAATTTATATTTCAAGATTATTTCGAGTAATTTTCTTGTCAGTTTTAGTTTTTCTTCAATTGGCATATATGGTTCAGTTGAAGACGATAGAGCAATAATTCCATATTCTCCTTTCTTTGCCCTTGTTGAAAGCTGCTTTTCTAAAAGTTCTGGAGCATTTATCTTCACAGATAAATTTCTTGCCATATTCACTCCATATTTACTTCCTCTTATATAGCAGTAAATGCAATTAAAAGAACAACCCTCGTAAGGATTTACCGAGTAATCATCCCAAAACCAATCGTCTCGCTTTTTGTGTTTATTTAAAATTGATTTTACTTTAATTTCATTTACCATATTTTATCCCCTTAATTATCATGCCTGTAACAAAACCTGCTTTAACCTCTTTTTCCATTTCTTTAAGCCATTTTTCATAGCCAATTTCTTTTATCCTTTGAAGATTTTTGATATTCCATTTTCCGTATCTTTCCGATAACCAAACAAAATATTTTTTATTACAAGGGAAATTATCGCATTCTGCACAACTTTTTATGCCCTTTTTTCTGCAACATTTTCTTATTGGGCAAAAAGGATTTCCACCCCCTACTTGGCATCCATTGCATTTTGCTTGCGCAAGAAAACTTACCCACTTTTTGAATTCCCTGTAATTACCAACCCATTCAAAGGGTACTGCAACTTTATCAAATTTCTCTTTCCTCAGGCTTTCTTTTAAATTTTTAGCTAACTCTGGAATATTGCTTCTATAAAATGGGCAAGCACCGCAATATATTCCACAACAACCTATGAGATTTTCGTTTACCATTATTAATTACCAATTAGAGGTTTTAGTTTCTCTTGCTCTTTTTCAGATAATTTTTTCATCTCTTTTTTGATTATACACTTTGTGTCTTTATCCTCAAATTTTAAACAGGATATCCTTAATATCTTGCCAAGAGGTTTCTTCTATTTTCTTTTGGAGGATGGTTAACTTTTTATGTCTCATCCACTTATCCCACTTGTTTGATATTGCCCCTCTTGCTGATTCTTTAAGTTCTTCGGGCTGAGGATGAATTAATAGGATTCTTCGATCAGGTGAAGAATAAACCCATTCTACTATCCGAGTGTTGATTCCTTTGTCGCCGAAGCCATATCCACATACCACCAATTGTTTGGAATGAAGCAAAGAACGATAAAATTGACAGAAAAGCTCGATAAAAATTTTGCTTGTGTATTCCAATATTTTGTTGAAGGTTCCTACTAAGAACATAGGTCGACCATCTACTGGCCATTGCATTTCGCCTCGCGGGGTCTTGGTATACCAGATATCTCGATTTAAAGGAATACCAATTGATTCGTTACTCCAGTCACCTCGATCAGGTCGAAACCGAAACCAGTTCACAGAGCCATGTAATTTGAAAAGCCGAACTTTGGAAGATCCGGTTTCAAACAAATTAGGATTCCAATATCGGACTTCGTTCAGTGGTTCGCCAAAACCATCAGTAACCTGGATGCCATTCTGGGATAAATATTGCTCCAGAACTGTATCATGGTTCAGCGTGAATATATCAATGCATGACAATTGGCAATCCAGACACGCATCTTTTAAGCTTTTCAGGTGGTCGGTGCGTCTTGGTTCTTTGGTAAGTAAGCGCCAAACTATATCATGAATGTAGTTTGTTGCCTCGTGAGCAAGATAAAGAAGCTCTTGACGGAGTTCCCATTCTTCTCCAATCTCCCGATCATTACCGATAAGAAGTGGACAAATATTAGGCAAAATTTTGTCAATAATGAGGTTCACAGCTGGATTATCATACTCTTCCGATAAGCTATCTTTAATCTGACTAGCTACATAGTAAAGGTCTTCATAGTTTGTGGGATGCCAGGGATGGTTTAAATAATAGAGATCAATCTCAACTTTTAACATCTCCAGAAATGTCACCACCCTTTTCACATATTTGTCTTTAATTCCTTTATGAGCATATAAGGATTGATCAAAGTAATAGTTTCCATTCGTGTGGCGCTTAACGCCTTCTCCAGAAAGAATTTTTTCTGTAATATCCATGGTTGATGGCATCCCTGCAGGAATGGAAACTCCAGAACCAAGTAAAAATGCAATTCTCATCGGGGTCGAACAAGGCAACTTTTTCTTTTGCTGAATTGCAGAATTTTACTTAATTTCTCGAGGTTTTGTGAAGTGTCAAAGGCATTTGGGTGAATGTAGTTAGCTCCTTCTGAATTAGCTAAAATGAACAATTCATACCTCTTATTATTCTTCTTGAACATTTGACGATTGTTTGAGTTTCTCGATATGAAAGAATTATTTTCTTTTTGTTCTGTTTTGGCATGAAAGAGAAAGTATTTCGCTTATCAGGTTTTTTCTTCAAATACCACTCTTCCCATTCCTGAAGGGTTTTCCCTTCAAATTCCAGAATAAGTTCGCTCATCTGACCCACAACCTTCGGTCTCGTTCCCTGTGCATACTGGTTTGCTAAATTGATGAGCGGTGCTACATACTTAGGGAATTCAGGTGTTTCAATCTCTAGATATCTTCTGATTTCCTCAATGGTGATTTTTACTTTCATACTAAACCTCTTTGATTAATCCATTTCGTAAGCTTAAAAACTTCATCTTATATTTATAATCAAAAGCAGTATCCACATCCACCAAACCATTTTTAATCAAATGGGCATTTATGAAAGTTTTGTTCCATAGATAAAGATAGCAAAGCAAATTGTTTTTCTCGTCGTATTTTACATTATCAAACTTTAAAAATACTCTTTGCCCTTTCAGTTTATCTTTTAAAAATCGGAGTGCTTCACCATTCTTCTCCTGTATCGGTTTTACGCCAATCAGTCTTATCTTTAAACCGTTATCCAGAACTACAATTTCCGGAGATAAGATTTCTTTTACTTTATGATATTTTTCCTTTTCGTAATTGGAATTATCTATTTTTGAGCCAAACCTTAATTTCTTTGGATCAATCTTCTTATCAAATTTTATGGGATCTTTAAAAATATATGGCAATTTTTTTATCTCCTCTTTGAAATCTATTGCTATTTCTTCTTGTTTAATGATTTCAAAAGTAACATCCTGAAAAATAGCACCTTGTTTTATTCCCAGTTTTTCTTTTATAACGGGCAAAAAGTCCTCGTTTATCTCATAGCCAATAGAATTTCTATTAAGATTTTTAGCGGCTAAAGATGTTGTTCCACTACCAAGAAATGGATCAAGCACTGTCTCGCCAATAAAACTGAACATTTTGATAAGTCTCTTTGGGAGTTCCTCAGGAAACATAGCCAGGTGTTTGTCCTGTTTTTCGCCCGGGAAGTTCCAATGCCCTGTGAAGTATTGATTCCATTCTTCTTCAGTTAATTTTGACTGCTCTTTTATCTCTTTGCTTACCCTCGGTGGCTTACCATGTTTTTTAAAAACCAAAATAAATTCGTAATCAAGTTTGAGAATACCATTTCTTGGATAGGGAAATGATCCCATTACTGTAGCTCCACCTGTGGTATGGCAAGTAGTAACTTTCTGCCATATAATAGCCCCCATATAATCAAAGCCCACACTCTCGCAGAACTTGATGATTTCTGTCCTTATTGGAATAACCTTATATCTTCCATAATAGACAGAGCGAGCGAACTGATCACCTATATTGATACATAATCTGCAACCTTTGTGTAATACTCTATGACATTCTTTCCACACTAAATTAAGATTGTTTATGTATTCTTCGTAAGTGTCATTAAATCCAATCTGCTTACTATTTC
>Ga0207433_10005864_pt1 | contig 21656 bp, 18 predicted proteins | sample YelNatPaOPGAMG01_FD_187559 | JGI IMG/M metagenome (GOLD analysis project Ga0207433, IMG submission 187559) | Hot spring thermophilic microbial communities from Obsidian Pool, Yellowstone National Park, USA - OP-RAMG-01 (SPAdes) (version 3) | ecosystem: Environmental > Aquatic > Thermal springs... | reverse complement strand
ATGGCGATAGGAGATTTTTCAGGATTTCGCTTGCTTGTTTGAGTGTGATGTTACCGTGTTTGACTTCTTTAAGGATCATAATTCGTTCTCCTGCTTTGATATGTAATTTTGTGGGTTTAACCATTTTTCCTCCCTTAGGTAATAATATTCAAATTTAACTAAAAGAGGTAGGGGACATTTTCGCTTTGGAGTTAAAGTGTTAAGAATTTGCCTAAAAATCAAGGTGGCTCCTTTCAGATTCAATTCTGTAAATGCTTTGCTTAATAACAGGGGACATTTTTCCTTTGCACTTAAAGGGGACATTTTCGCTTTGCAATGACACAAAGTTTTTTAAATAGTTGACATTTTTTAAATTTTTATTATAATCATAAAAATTTTATTGGGGCAGTAGCTCAGTTGGGAGAGCGTCTCGTTCGCAGCGAGAAGGTCGCCAGTTCGAATCTGGTCTGCTCCATAGAGGAAAGGAAATGATAATACCAAAAAAAATATTTTTAACTAAAGGTGTTGGAAAACATAAGGAGAAATTAGCGAGTTTTGAATCAGCCTTGAGGGATGCGGGTATTGCACCTTTTAATATCGTAAGGGTTTCCAGCATTTTACCTCCTGGTGCAAAGATTGTCTCTAAAGCAAAAGGATTACAATATCTCTCCCCAGGCGAGATTGTCTTTACAGTAATATCTGAATGCAGCACAAATGAACCACACAGATTGATTGCGGCATCTATTGGTGTTGCCATACCTGCAGATAAAAACCAGTACGGATACCTCTCTGAATACCATTCTTATGGCGAAACTGAGACTAAGGCAGGGGATAAGGCCGAAGACCTTGCTGCCCAGATGCTTGCCACGACATTGGGGGTTCCTTTTGATCCGGATACGAGTTATGATGAAAGAAAAGAATTGTGGAAGATCTCCACGAAGATAGTTAAAACGATGAATATAACCCAGACTGCAATCGGTGATAAGTATGGACTCTGGACCACCGTGATAGCGGCAGCAGTTTTAATTCCTTAAAAAATTATTCAAAGAAATGCCAATACTTATTTTTTTATTTGGTTTTACATTGCCTGGTGTTTTGACCCAGGGAGATCCAGTATTCTATTATGATGCCCGCTCCCTTGGTTTAGGAGGGAATACAACAGTTCTGGAAAACGGGTTAAATCCTGCGAGTATATGCCTGATTGATAAAATTCTTTTTTTTACAGGTGGATTTATATTTGAACAAATGGAGCGGCGAGGGTTAAGGGTTTATGATTCGTATGGAAATAATATCGGCATATCAACCATTTCGGTTGCGCATACCAGAACCTTAAATTTTAATCCCAGCGGCTTTGTGATCCCGATAAAATTTTTCAGAGCCGGTGCACGATACTATCAAATTTTTGATTTTAACTATCAGTTCTATCATGAATACCGGGATGACTTTTATCAGATTATTAAGATTGTAGATAACTCATACACTGGTTCATTGAATATAATTGCACCACTCATTGGTTTGACTTATAAACCACTCTCCGTCGGTCTTGAACCGGGTTTTGTCTTTGGAAAGGTGGAGAGCGAACTCAGAACCGTCCTTTCCAATGACGATTCAATATCCACCGAGATTCGTAATTTATACGGTAATGGACTGAGTTTCGGGATTATTCTTACCCCTTCATCACATCTTAGATTTGCCTATTTTTATAGAGGAAGTTTTCAGGTAAATGGGGATGATACCTTAAAATATCCTTCATTTCACAACTTCGGGTTTTATTACCAGCCACCCCATCGTATACCAACTAAATTTGTTTCCGAAATCAATTATGAATTCTGGAGAGAACCATTAATTAATTACAAATTCGGTATTGAGCATACCATACTTTATGATTATTTTCTCAGGTATGGTTTTAGCCTGATTACTGATTATAATGAACGTGCGATCTGGACAACAAATCTTACCCTTGGCTTGGGAGTAAGGTTAAAAAATTATTATTTTGATGTCGGGTATGCATATGGTAAAAGGGATTACTCTAACTACGATTTTGGAGGACTGGGTATTGAACAGAAACTTATTTTCGATGAGACACAGAATCATTTTATTCTTTCTTTTGGTATTAATTTATAATGTCTCTTTTCTTAATCTATTTTCTCCTTAACACTGTTCCTGAGCATATTTATATCCTTTACACCAATGACATAGAAGGAAGCCTCTTACCCAGCAATGCCTGGTGGATCAATCCATATTTTCCACCACCTGTAGGTAATGCCCCAGCCGCAGCGACATTGATAAAAGAGAAGAGGAGGGAGGCAGATAGCCTTGGTTATGGTTTTTTACTCCTTGATACCGGTGATATGTTTGTTGGTTCTCCTATCAGTGAATTCTCTCATGGCATGGCGGTTGCGGACTATTTTAATTACTGTGGCTATGACCTTCTCTCGCCAGGTAATCATGATTTTGATATGGGCATTGAAGTTTTAAAGGAATTTATAAAAAGTGTTAAGGCACAATTTATTTGCAGTAATATTGTATATGAGAATACAAAGACTAATGTTGAATATTTCCGACCATACACGATTATTGAATTTGGTGAATTGAAGATAGGTGTTTTTGCCCTAATCACTGAGTATATGCTGGGAATGACAACACTCGAACGGTTTAAAAACCAATCGGTTTTACCTGAGATTGAGGCAGCAAGGAGATATGTGGATACATTAAAATCAAAGGGCGTTGACTTGATATTTGCAATGACGGGAATCGGCTTACGTCACGATAAGAGGCTTGCTGAGAATGTGCCAGGGATTGATGTTATCTTTGGTTCTCATAGTTCAACTGCTCTTGAGGAGCCCTATGAGGACTCCATAAATCATACAATTATCTGCCAGAACTACAGCCATCTCACGAGTATTGGATTTCTTGATCTTATAATTGATAGGAAGACAAGAAGGATAAAGAATTATACTGGTGAACTCATTGATCTTTTGAGCGATGAGATAGAACTGGATACTGTTCTTTTGAATATATTAAACAAATGGGAGCAAACCGTAAAGGAAGGTTTTGATGAGGTCATCGGATATGCAAAGAATGATTTGACCCGTGCGGGTTTTGAAGAATCACCAATGGGTAATCTTATCACCGATGCAATGAGGGAGTATTTTAATGCAGATATAGCAATCCACAACTCTGGTGGTATAAGGGCAAATTTAAAAAAAGGTGAGATTACATATCGTGATTGCTATTATGTGGATGCCCTTTCCAACACCGCAGTCTTAATGAAGATGACCGGTGAGCAGGTAATAAAGGCTCTTGAAGTTGGGGTTAATGGTCACCATGCGATATTCCAGGTTTCAGGAATAAGATTTAAATATAATTCGAAAAAACCCATCAATGAAAGAGTGATTGAAGTAAATCTTGAGGATGGAACTCCATTAGATCCAAAAAAGGATTATTTAGTAGTCACCAATTCCTTCCTTGCTGGCGGGAGTGGCGATTATGCAATCTTCAAGGAAGGGAAGGACACCCAGTATACATTTACCTATTTACGAAATATTATTGCGGACTATATTAAAAAACATTCACCAATTGATAAACAGATTGAAGGCAGAATCATAGATGTTGCCTCAAAATAGGTTTTTCATTCTTTTATTCTTCTTTTCCCTTTTTTATGCTGGGCAACTTAAGGTTACAACCTACAATCTTTTAAATTTTCCAGGTAGAATGGGTTATGAGCGGATAGAACACTTCAGGCAGATTATGGATTATCTAAAACCCGACATTCTTGTTGTCCAGGAGATGGAGAGTGAATTTGGTATGAGATTGTTCAGGGATTCTGTTTTGAATTATAAACAGCCAGATTTCTCTTATGCCCCTTTTAATGATGGTTTTGATACAGATAATGGTTTATTCTACAGACATTTAAAAGTTGAAATTATGGATGTCCTTTATATTCCAACTGTCCACAGAGATATTGCCCGGTATCATGTAAGAATAAAGGATTCCAACGGGGATTTTTATATCTTCTCAGTCCATTTCAAAGCCGATCCAGAGTATGAATTGATGAGGCTCCAGGAGGCAACGACCTTGAGGAATCACCTTGATTCCCTTGAGGGTGAATACCTCGTGATGGGAGATTTCAATTTTTATTATAATGAGCCAGCGTATCGTAAACTTGTTGATAGTGTTGAAACAAGTCCCAGGGGCGTTCGGGATCTCTTAAACCTCCCCGAGGTCTGGCATGAGAATCAAAATTATGCTTATGCACACACCCAGTCAACAAGGAATGAATTGTTGCCGGATTCAGGGGCTGGAGGTGGGCTTGATGACCGTTTTGACCTGATTCTATGTTCGCCGGGTTTTCTTGATACTGCAGGCCTATTCTTACCAGCAGAGTCATACACTGTATTTGGTAATGATGGCAGGCACTTCAATAAATCAATAAATAGTGGAATAAATTACGCCGTCCCCGATGGGATTGCAAAGGCATTGTATTTTGCATCAGATCATCTACCGGTTTCTGTAACAATAATTGATAACTACAAAACCCAGATTGAGATTGTAGAGCTTGCGATATATCCTAACCCAATGCGCAAACAGGCTTCAATAAAATTGCCTTATTTTGATGATTTTAAAAAGGCCCGGGTAACAATTACGAATATTATCGGCCAAAGGGTATTTGAATTGGAAAGTTTGAATCCCTATGTGGTCAATATAAGCAGTGATAAATTTGGCGCAGGAATTTATTGTGTCCATATTTTTATTGAAACCAGGTTCAATCAATACCATTATCAATCAAGGCTCGCTGTGATAAAATGATAATTTTCTTTCTTCTGGGAATCTACCTTGATAATTCAGTTAAACTGCCTGTAGGGATTAAATCTAATGGTCTTGGCGGGTTGGTTACCTTGGTTGATGAGGGTCTTTCTGTTTTTCATAATCCCGCAATTAATAGCCATACAAGGTTTAATTTTACTCTCAGCCGTTGGGTTTATAACACAAATCTTCTTGCATGTGGTATAGAGTATAAAAGGAGTGCGATTGGATTACACTATTTAAACTATGGCACTATTCAGGGATACGATGATTATGGTATTCCTACCAGCAAATTTGCACCCTATGACCTCAATATCGGTATTGCAAAAAGTTTTGGACCCTTAGGGGTATGCCTTAAAAATTTTCAGACACATATTGATTCAGTCTTTTATTTTGGGATCACTGGAGGGGCAGGTTCTTATTTTAATTTCCATCGTATAGGTGTCGGTTTTAAGATAGATGATATAGGCAAAGAGTTAGCCAGGGATGTTGAAATTCCTTTTTTAATTGCGCTGGGAATAGAATTTTTAATTGGTGAGGATTTTGAATTTTTTATGGAAGTAAAGGGAAAAGAGTTTATATTAAGTTCTGGGTTTCAATACCGTTATGAAAATTTAAAAATTTTTGCAGGGATTAAATATTTGAAACCATCAGGATATGTTAAGGGCCTATCTTTATCAGATTGTCATTTATCAGGTGGATTTGTGATTTTATTTGATGAATATGAACTCGGTTATTCATTTGTTTATACAGAGTATTCAATTGCTCACCAGATAGGGATTGTTTTTAATCCATAATTTTATTTTCTAAATAATTGCTTTAAAAACCGGAGGGCATCTTTTATATTGAAAATCTTACAATAGAAATAGAAAAACAGAAGAACAAATCCGGCAAAAAGGATTAAAACAATTAACTGGAATAATAAGTTAAGTGAAAATTTTGCCACAAGGAAATTGAATAGTGTTATTCCAAGAAAGTTTGATATAATCGAACCCACAGTTATGTGTAATATATAATGGAGTAATTCCTTTATATGTAAGCCACCTATTTTCTTCGGGATTATACTCAGGAGTATGACAAAATTAAAGAAGACTGATATTGATGTAGCAAGGGCAATGCCCCGGAAACTTATCAAATGCATCAAGAGATAATTAAGGATGACATTTAAGCCAACCATTCCCAGACTTACATACATAGGAGTTCTGGAATCTTTTAATGCATAAAAAGCAACAGCAATATTTCTGAGTCCAGATGCGAATGGAACACCTATAATATAAAATATTAATGCAGAGGCTGTAGCACTTGTATCAATTGCCTGAAATTTGCCCCTTTGATAAATGATTTTTGTTATTGGATAAGAAAAGAACATTATAAACATTGAACTCAATATCGTCAAAAAAAATACAAGTTTTAAGGAATCAAGAAGGGTCTTCTGCAATTCAGATTGTTTGTTTTCTACTACAAGTCTTGATAGAGATGGAAGTGCTACTGCCCCCACTGCAATTCCAAAAAGGCCCATTGGTAGATGCATAATCCTAAATGCATAGTGGAGCCAGGTCATACTTCTCTCTTCAAGGAAAGATGTCATTATTGTATCAACCATAACATTTATCCTTGAACTTGCTAACCCCACGGCTAAGGGTATAAAAAGCAATACTACAGATTTTAATGCAGGGTCCTTGAGATTAATATAAAATTTATACCGGAAACCACTTTTTAGTAATGCTGGTATCTGAATAGAAAACTGCATTAAACCACCGATAATAACACCATATGCCATCCCATAAATCGGATCAACATTTTTTCCTGCTAAATAATTATAGAGTATAATAGGGACAATGATTGAAAAGACGTTAAACCATGCAGGTGCTACAGCTGGAATGAAGAACTTATTTTCCGTATTCAGATAACTCATTGCCCAGGCGGCAAAGGCGATGAACAGAAGAAAGGGGAAGATTATACGAGTAAGTTGTGTGGTGAGTTCAATCTTTCCAGGAATATTGACAAAACCAAAGGCAATAATACGGACAAAATAAGGTGAAAATATTATACATAAGATTGTAACGATGCCTACAATTATAAAGAGGAGATTGAATATATTACTTGCAAGGAGATTCTGTTGAGATTTTCCTTTATTCTTCTCTTCGGTGAGGATTGGTATTATTGCCGATGAGAGGGTCGTTTCAGCAAAGAGATCTCTTAAAAGGTCAAGGAAACGGAATGATGCTTGGAATGCATCGGTAGAGGTATTTGCACCATAGAGATAGGCAAACACCATTTCTCTGAATAGTCCGGTAACACGACTTATGGCGGTGCCGAGTGTGAAAGAACGAACACCTCTCGTTAAATCAGCCATTTTTCCATTATATTGATATTATGAAGTGTGTCAATGATTAAAATGAAAAATAATTAATCAGGATTGACAATAGATTTAAATTAGATAAAATACCTTATGGATTTACTGAAGAAATTGCAAAAAAAGGGTATAATCATACTTGATGGTGCTACAGGAACAAATCTATTTGAGAAAGGACTTCATCCGGGTGAACCACCTGCTGCCCTGAACCTTAAGAATCCAGATGCTGTCTTTGTATTACAAACGAAATATATAGAATCTGGAAGTGATGTGATTTTGACCAATACATTCAGTGCCAATCCTATCAATTTTAAAGAAAACAAATATAAGGCAGTTATAAGGGAGGGTATAAAGATTGCACGCCGTGCCCTGACCAAGAAAAATGCGTTACTCGGTGATGTGGGACCTCTGGGAATATTGATAAAACCTTATGGTGATGGTGATTTTGATGAGGTATATAAAATTTATCTTGAAATATTTAGAACCTTCTTGAGGAATGGTGTTAAATCCTTCTTTATTGAGACATTTAATAACATCATTGAAGCGAAGGCTGCTTTTCTTGCGGCGAGAGAATTTACCGAGGATATTTATGTCAGTTTTACTTTTCAGGATAATTTCCGAACACTTTTTGGAGAGATACCGGAAGCAGTTGCATTGACTTTTGAAAAACTTGGGGCAAAAGGGATCGGTGTGAATTGCACAGAACCCGAGACGGCAATTGAGGTTTTAAAGAAAATGGCTAAAGTGACCGCGCTTCCCTTGATTGCAAAACCCAATGCAGGAAAGGTGCGAGTTAAGAACGGAAGAGTAATAAATTCATTGTCGGATGAAGAACTGGCAGAATATTTTAAGGAGTTTATTGATATCGGAGTGAAAATGCTGGGTGGTTGTTGCGGAACAACGCCCAATTACATTAGAATCATCACAAGCAAAAAATCGCACTTCTCCCTGCCATCTGGAAAATCATTTTATAAAAAGTCATTCCTTGTATCACCACATAAAGTCATTGAATTTGACAATGATACCACAATCATTGTTGGTGAAAGGCTTAACCCTTCAGGCAGGAAGAGATTGAGAGAAAGTATATTAAAGAACGACTACACTATTTATCAGGAAGAAGCAAAATTGCAGGAAGAAGCAGGCGCCCAGGCTGTTGATGTAAATGCCTTTGTCCCTGAAATTGATGAGGTTAAGGCACTGAAGGGTTGTCTTATTGAAGTTATAAAAGGGAGTAAAATCCCGGTCTTTATTGATACTCAAAATTTTTTGGCAGCAGATGAAGCAATGCGTATTTATCCAGGAATCGGAGTTTATAATTCAATTCCTGCGCGAAAGAAGGAATTAGAAAGATTTTTACCTATTGTAAAAAAATATGGATTTAAAGCAGTAATATCACTTGTGGGCAAGAAAATACCAAAAACATTTGAAGAACGAATTAAAAATGTATACTATTCAATAAGAATTGCAAAGAGGTTAGGGTTTCCTGTGCAAGATATGATATTTGACCCGCTGGTTTTTTCAATTGCTACTGAACCAGAACAGGTATTTGAAACAATGAAGGCAGTTGAGTTTTTACATAAAAAAGGATTGTTCACAATATTAGGTATTTCGAATATTTCATTTGGATTGCCAGAACGTGGACTGCTCAATGCATCATTGAGTGTGCTTGCGATTAAATGCGGAGTAAATTTTTTAATCATAAACCCGCTTGATCAGAGGATGATACAGACTTATTACGCTACCCAGGCGATTATAAAGAATAAAATAGATGATTATGTGAACTGGGTTAAGAAAGTAGAGCAACAAAAAGAAGAGATTGGGGTATCGGTTGAAAAAGGTATTGTTCAGGAAAAGGAGTCCAGGGGTGATAGTGAAAGATTGATAAATGCCATTGTCAATGGGGATTTGAAGAGTGCCATTGATAGTGCTGATAGATTGGTCAAATCGGGCGTAGATTTCCAGAAAATAATTGATTCATATATTTTTGAGGCAATGAAGATTGTTGGTGATAAATATGAAAAGGGAGTATTTTTCATCCCCGACCTTTTAAAGTCAGCAGAAGCCACCGGGGTCGTTTTGGAGAGGTTAAAAGAAAGAATGAAAAGGACTGAAAGCCAGGAAAGGAGGAGCAAAAAGACAGTTGTTCTTGCCACGGTTAAAGGGGATATCCACGATATCGGGAAAAATATTGTAGGAATGGTTTTGGAATCAGCAGGTTATGAGGTTGTTGATTTGGGAAAAGATGTGCCTGCCAAAAAAATTCTTGAGGCAGTTAAAAAATATAAGCCGATTGCTGTTGGATTGAGTGCACTCCTGACCACAACGATGCAGGAAATGGAGAATGTAATAAAGTTATTGAGGGATAATAATCTTGATGTTCCTGTGATTATTGGAGGACCGAATGTGAGTGAAGGATTTGCAAAAAGGATCGGGGCTTATGCAGCAGCCCAGAATGCGTTTGAGGGATTAAAAATATTGAAAGGAATAAAATAAGGATTAGAGATGCTGAGGGAGCGTTTGAAAAAGAAGGTAATAACCCTTGAGGTTCTTTTGCCTGTTCACATAGACTTTAAACCACTTGTAAAAGAACTTGAGCCATTTAAAGATTACATTGATGCCCTCAACATTCCTTCCAACCCCCTTGGTAAATTGCGGCCGGATTCAGTATGTTACGCCCATATTCTTCAGGAAGAACTAAAAATAGAGACAATTCCACATTTTGTTGCACGCCATTTAACACTTTTATCTTTTGAAAGCCAGTTACTGGGGGCAAAGGCACTGGGTATTGAAAATATTCTATGTGTTACCGGTGATTCACCAGTTGAGGGAAGGAGTATGTTTGAATTGAATTCCTCAAAACTACTGGAGGTGGCGAAAAATCTTCGCCTGGGTCTAACATCTGCAAGGATGCATATCCAACCAATAGACTTCTGTCTTTGCACAAGTTTCAATCCCAATGTTCCAAATATTATGGGTGAATATATCAAGGCAGGCGAGAAATATAAATGTGGGGCTGAGGTCTTCTTCACCCAGCCCGTTTTCCAGCCTGAAAAATTTATTGAGATTATAAGAGAAATACGCAATAGATTCAAGGGAATAAAGATTGTTGCCGGTCTATCTTTTTTATACACAAAAAAGAAGGCATTTTCACTGATGAAGTTCTTGGGGATTCCTTATGAATATATTATAAAAATAGAAGAGATTGATGAGACAATATTGCTTTTTGAGACTTTTCAGAAATTAAAAGATTATGTGGATGGATTTTATATAATACCAATTGGCAAATATAGCAGTGCAGTTGAACTTGTAAAAAAGATTAGGAAAGCCTTTGTTTAGTTAAGCAATTTTACTTTATTAAACCCAACCAGTCTCCAAGCAGGAACTGGAATCTTCCAATCAGGAGGCTGATCCTCGCCATAACTGTATAGCCGAATGACGCACCAAATCCGAGCATTATAAAGATGATGCCTAAGTTTGCTATTGGTTTTATTATCCCTTTTCTCTCCTTTGAGAAGAAAAAGAAGATAAGTGTTGCCACAACCCCAATGAGTATGATTATTGACCAAAGCCCATTATCCCAGCGGATAAAATTTTCTCTTACGAGCATCGTGCCTTGAATCTGTTTTATGACATCAGTCTGGAGCGCAGCCGGAATTGCCACACCTGAACCCCATCCCAGAAGGAATGCAATGGGAATCCGGACGAGCCAGGATAACTGGGGAATGAATCTTGTGATATATAATATACCCAGGAACAGGGGGATTACATAAAGAAGCTGGCCTTCTTTAAACAACGGAACAATGAGATTGGGATAAATAACATTGTGGTACTGGAGTGCTATAAAATAACCGGCAGATGTCCCAACAAAGAGATGCTCAGCAAACCGGTAAAAGGGATTGTCTTTGAAGATAAATGAGAAAATGCACAATGTTAACAGTGAAGAAATCCAGACCAGTATGTCATGTGATAAATTCATTTCTTCCTCCTCATAAAGAAATAGCCAACATTACCTATTATTATAAAGAGCATAATGAAGAAATGCCCTAATGACTGGGCATCCATTGCCTTTGTTGCAGTGCGGCTGGTCAATTTATAACCTTTTTTGTATAATGCGGTTTCGTATTCAGCCGCACCTTTCATCCCGGCAAAGACGCCGGTAAGTTGGCCGCTGTTTAAATACGGATAAGTATCTGCTGCTGAGACAGCGGTTACGCCTGCTCCGAGTTTAAAGCCAAACTTTGACTGCCCGTATAATAGCCAGGTTCTGTAACCGGGATCTCCTGCGGATAGGCTGATAACGAGACTTATATCATTATAATTTTTTATCTGGGCAGTCAGTGGTAATGCATCAAGTGGATTGTTATAATAGTCAGCTGGAAATACATTTTTAAAATTGTCACCCATTCCAAGGACAACTGCAGCAGCACCAGCCTTGTATCCTAAGAAGACGTAGTCCTTACCATAATTCTTATTGTATACCACAGGAACCTTTTTTAATACCATCTCAGCCATTCCTGCACCTTGGGGCCATAGTGCAAGTATTAGGACTCTTAGATTTCTGTTGAAACAATGGTTGAGCAGTGCCTCAAGCATTGGATAGAGTTCAGGCATTGATTGGGGGTCAAAATCACAGGAAATAAGAATTGGTTTACCATCCGGTGGCAGTGATTCAATTGCATTAAAGAGTTTCTGGGTCTGAGGCATTACATTTATAGGCATCCCAATCGGGATAATGAGGGGGATGATTATTGCGAGGGCAATGATAGTATATATTATCTGTCTTGGAATTTTTGCAATTCTTTCTGCGAAATTCATCACTTACCTCCTCCACCAAGCCATGAACGTTCAATACCCAGGATTATCTTCAAAGAAGTTGAGACAACACCCAGGGCAACGCCAAACATAATCCCTCTTTTTGCAGCAGTATTTGGCACCTTTAACAGCCATTCAGCAACCTCTGATATTTTGGGATGGATAAAATACCCGAATGGAACAAAACCGAGCATTACAATGAATGCTGCAAGAAGGAGCAGTGTTGCTTCAAATGTTCTTGCACGAAATGCGCGATAGGCAGCAGAAGCCATATAGAAAGCAAGGATTGCAAACATACTGGCACCAAGAGGTAGTATGACGTTTGAATAAATGGTCATAAAGATTGTGCCGCTCTTTATACCGCCAAAAAGCCCGATTAAAGCCATTACGACAAGGCTGAAGAGTGCAACAATACTGTATTGCCAGCCTTCGTTTTTTCTCTTTACCCGATCAGCATGATGGTCTATGAGACTACCTATGCCAAGAATAATACTAAATGCAGACACGACTATTGCCCAGTTGCTTATATGCTCATTTGCCTTTGTGCTTACCGGATGTGCAATGAAGAACTGGATTATCATTATGAAACCCATTAACATACATATAAATAAGGGAATCTGCTTCTTCATTTGACCTCCTGTTTTAATTATCCAATATTGAAGAATGAGACAACTTTATTCCAACCCAATAATGACAAAAATGAACTGAGTAGCAGGAGACCGAGAATAATCATTTTGCCCCAGTCCTGTCCTTTTATAGAACCTAATAATAATGGTTCACGGGAGAGATAGGCACTTGCTGCATATAATTCTTCGCCAATGAGTGTATAGTCGCAGGCAACAATAAAAAATGGTAATTGGAATATAGAATCGGTCCCGGCTATCTGTATGGCGCCAGTCGTTGCCCCAGTTTCAGCAAGGACTAACGATTCAGCCCAGAAATACCCGATGAATAGATTTGTGGCAGGCTTATCCCTTACCATTGTGCCACATACCGCTGATGTATAACCAAATTGGTCCTGGGTTAAGAAGTAAACACTATCAGAGTTAAAGGCGTCGGGCCTGCCTGCATCAGTATAAGCCTCCTTTACTACTTCCCTTGCAACAGTGTAAACCACCGGGTCACGATTAGGCACAAGGAGGGTTGTATTATACTCAGCAGTCTTTTTTGCAACTTGGGATAGGATATTCATTGAGGCGATAGTGGATATAACGTCAATTGATGCAAGACCAGGTACATATAGAACCGGTTTCCCCATCTCTGTTGCCCTTCCTACTGCCTCATCAAGTGCTTCAAGCCCACTTATTTTACGGATGAATAATTGCTTGCCCTTCCGGGCATGATATATAAACCATAGAAGCAATGCACCATAAACTATTAAGGCTATCAGAACATTCAGGCGGGCAGTGTTAAATAACTGCACCCCCTGTGTTTGAGCCATTTCAGTTGTTACGATAAAAAATAAGGTGCTATTCATTATACCTCCCCAAGGTAAAAATTAAAACATCCATTCTAATGGAAAATGTTCAAAGGGTTTGGAATTTTTAGATATGTTTTTAGGTTGGTTATGAGTTGGATTTAAATCGGATTCTATTAGAAAGATGCTCACTATTTTGTTGAAGCGGTTCGCAATGTTAAATAACTTATTAGTAACGAAGCCACAACCGAGCCAATCTCAACGTAGTCCTGCCAGAATTTGAATATCTGTCTGGGCACAAAGATTCTGTCGCCTTCCATTACTATGGGGTCATTCTTTAATGAAATCTTCTTTTTTCCACGCAGGAGATATGCCCCGGACATATTTGCTTCAACAACAGGACCACCTGCCAGGCCGATATAATCGCTTGCCCTCAAGTTGGGTTGGAATGGAAATGCCCCTGGGTTTACAACCTGCCCCTGGACATAAACCATAGATACGACCGAAGGAATGACGAGAATATCACCATCTTCCAGTTCTATATTAAATTCGCTATTCTCGTCCTCAAAGACTTTTTGAAGATTGATATCTATCTTCTTACCTCCCCTTTGAATATAGGCATTCTTTAAATCAGCCCAGGGTGTAACACCACCAGCCTTACTTATTAAATCACTGACCTTCTCTCCTTCATTTAATTCATAAAGTCCTTCGCTCGTCCTTTCCATGGCTGCTGTCAATTGGGATACCTTTAATTCATAACCCATCTTTCCAAATACTGCACCTTTAACTATAACAGATCTTTCCATCTTAGGAACGAATATCAAGTCTCCATCCTGGACATAAGGATTATCATTGTAGTCGCCAAATCTTTCAAATTTTTCCAGGTTTACCAGTTTTTGTTGTTGATTCTTTCTTCTCAATTCTATCTTCGTCCTTGTTCCGATTGAAGTAACTCCGCCAGATTTTTTTATGATATCTGAAACACGCTCCACTGGGTATGCAATCACACTCCCTGGATTTTTTACTTCACCCGCCACATATACAATAAATTTACGCATATCAAGAAGGGTAATCTCTACATTCACATTTTTATAATACTTCAGGAAGATTTTAGTTAGTGAGTCCTTCGCTGCATTCAAATTTAAATTGTATATAGGAACTGCTGCAACTACATCATATTGAGGAACATAAATACCTTGGCTCGTAGGCAGAGAGGAGACAGGCATATTTATCGTGACCTTACCTTCGTAGGTTACTTCTGTAGTATAGGAGTAATTTATTGAGCCGGTTATAGTTACCAGAACTTTATCCCCGGGCATAAGGATATATTCATCCGAGACTATTGGTTTTTCAAGCCCGATTTCGCCTATTTTAGGCGCCTCCAAGGGATAAAGAAAGGAGAATAAAATTATTGAGGTTGTGCATAATTTTACCATATTTTTTCCAAAAAAATGGTTAGTGTCTTTCCGCTTATAATTATAGTTTCTCATAGCAAATTATATTGAAATTCTGCCTTAAGTCAACGGTTGACAGTGCTATTTTTTTAAATATAATCTTTCATAAAAGGATTGGCTTTATCAATATCGGAAAATATTTGATTGATGATCTTACTTTAATAAAAGGAGGTTCTAAAAATGCTTGAGGAAAAGAAGAATATTATGGATGAGATAGCGGAAGCGAATAAATCCGTGGTGACAGGAATTGATGAGAAGGATATTCAACACTGGATTCAAATCTCAATAATGGGGAGAAAATATCGTGTGCCTGCAGGATTGACAATTATGCAGGCAATGGAGTTTGCTGGTTACCGGTTTATTCGTTCCTGCGGATGTCGTGCTGGGTTCTGCGGTGCCTGCACCACGGTTTATCGTATTGAGGGTGATTATCGTTTGAAGACTGCTCTTGCCTGTCAGACCCGTGCTGACGACGGAATGTATCTTGTCCAGATTCCATTTACACCAGCCCAGCGTGCAAATTATGATATTAACCAACTAACCCCGGGAATAGAGACACTTTTAAAGATCTATCCTGAGATATTAAAGTGTCTTGGTTGTAACACATGCACCAAAGCCTGCCCCCAGGACATTGATGTGATGGAATATATTGCCTGTGGTAAAAGGGGTGACATTGAGAAGATGGCTGAAATTTCATTTGATTGTATTCAGTGCGGGTTGTGCTCTATAAGATGTCCGGCTGAACTCGCCCAGTATAATTATGCACAACTTGCCCGGAGGCTTTTTGGAAAATATATACTCCGAATACCCGAGCATCTTAAGAAGAGACTGGAGGAGATAAAAGCAGGAAAATTTGAGGCAGAGTTGAAGAAATTAATGAGTATGCCGGTAGAGGAGTTAAGGAAGATTTATGCTTCGCGGGATATAGAGCAGGAATGAGGAGGAACAAATGGCAGAATTAAAATTTATAGATGGGTATCCAGAATATATGCGCAAACTCATTGATGTGGTAAATAAAACAAGACCTCAGCGTAAGGATTATACCCCAAAGCCGATGACCATGGCTGAAAGGGAAGAGGTTTTGAAACTATGCCATCCTGATTATGCGCCAGGAGGAAAAAGGCAAATCCTGTTTGGACCTAATGCTGGTGATCTTGCACCGAATGAGGTTGTTGACCTCCTGGAAGCAAATCCCCTGGTGGACGAAGATAAATTTATAATAACCAATCCTGACTATTCGGTTGATATTTTAATCATCGGTGGTGGCCTTGCAGGCACGACTGCTGCTTTATGGGCAAATAATAGTGGAGTCCCTGCAGAAAAGATCCTTTTGGTTAATAAACTTAGACATGGTGATTCAAATTCAATGATGGCTGAAGGTGGGACACAAGCAGCGGACAGGGAAAACGATTCACCGGTAATTCATTATCTTGATACTATTGGTGGAGGCCATTTTGCAAATAAGCCAGATGTGGTTGAAGCACTGGTTAATGATGCGCCATTTATTTTTGAATGGTTGTGCAGTTTGGGTGTGATGTTTGATCGTGATGAAGAAGGAAATTTTGTTGAGAAATCATTCGGCGGTGGATCAAGAAAGAGAATGCATGCCTGCAGGGATTATACCGGGCTTGAAGAACTAAGGGTTCTGAGGGATGAGTTCAGGTGTCGGCAGATCCCTTATCTTGAATTCTATCCGGTTATTGAATTTTTGACCGATGGAAATCGCGTCACCGGGGCGATTCTCTATAATCTTGAAACTGGAGAATATAAGATTGTTCAGGCAAAGGCAATAATTCTTGCTACAGGCGGTTTTGGAAGATTGCATATAAGAGGATTCCCAACGACCAACCATTATGGTGCGACTGCAGATGGAATTGTTCTTGCCTATCGTGTTGGCGCAAAACTCCGGGATACAGATACTGTCCAATACCATCCAACTGGAGCAGCCTATCCCCAGCAGATAATTGGATTATTATTAACCGAGAAATTAAGGGGAATGGGAGCCCAGCCTTTGAATATTGATGGCGAGGCATTTGTTTATCCACTGGAACCAAGGGATGTTGAAGCTGCAAGTTTTATTAGGGAATGTTATATTCGTGGGAAAGGTATTGTTACACCAACCGGGATGCGTGGAGTATGGCTTGATACACCATTAATTGATGTAAAGAACGGTCCCGGAGCGATTGAAAAGTCATTCCCTGGTATGTTCAGGATGTTCAAACGATTTGGGATAGATATGCGTAGAGACCCCGTTCTGGTCTTTCCTACGCTCCATTATCAGAATGGAGGTGTTGAGACAGATCCCTGGGGTAGGACTAATGTGGAAGGACTGTGGGTGGCTGGCGAGGTTTCTGGGGGCGTGCATGGAAAGAATCGGTTAATGGGTAATTCTACCCTGGACTGCCTCGTTTTCGGAAGGAGAGCCGGTATCTCAACCGCTGAATATTTAAAATCAAACCCACCTTTCGGTAAACTAACGCTTGAACATCTAAAAAGGTATAAAAAGATGCTTTCTGATGCAGGGATTAAAACGACGAAGAAGGCACCGATACTATTTCCTGATTATCGTGGAAAGGCAGTTCTTGCACGGAGAATAGACATTTTTGATTAAAGGCGATATTGACTTTTTGAATTAATTATATATAATAATTCACATTCGCGGGAGTAGCTCAGGGGTGGAGCATCACCTTGCCAAGGTGAGGGTCGCGGGTTCAAATCCCGTCTCCCGCTCTTTTTTGCGGATATTTCGTTTATCCCCGGTTCTTAATCTTAAAACCGAGTGACTTGAAAATTTCTTCGTATTTTTTGAAATGAGAATCAAGTGTATTCACTCTCAAGAGATAATTGGTAAATTCCCTTCTGAATGGATAATTCTTTCTCAGCATTTCAAAATACTCTCTTCTTGCTGAAGTTCCAATTTTTGTTATTTTAATAAGTTCATTATGGTCATTAAGTGGATTATAGATTTGTAGTATTATTTCATACAGCGTTTGGAAGATATCGTTTCTAATAGAGATATCCTTTTCTATAATTGTTCTGGGAAATACTTCGCTTTTATTAATGCTCGGTTTTATGCCTAAAAGTTTGCATAACTTTTTATAAACTATGAAACTCGCATTAAACTTACCATCAATTGAGTATCCAGCGATGTGAGGCGTTCCAATATCAGTTATCTTAAGCAATTCAATATTTATGCTCGGTTCATTCTCCCATACATCAAGGACTATGCCCAAAAGTTTTTTGTGATACGTTAAAAGTGCCCTTTCATCAACTACTGAACCGCGGGATGTGTTTATAAAGATAGTTCCATTTTTGAGCGAAGAGAAGAAATTTTCATCTGCCATGTGATACGTCTTATATTTTCCGCTAAATGTCAAAGGGACATGGAGAGTTATAATATCTGCATCAGATAAATTTTTTAATGATAGATATTTTATATTTTTAAATCTGTTAAATTTAGGTGGGTCATTTAACAAAACATTCATCCCCAGGGCAGAGCAAAATCTCGCCACTTTTTTCCCGACATTCCCTACGCCGATTACACCAACTGTCTTATTATTTAAAGAAATATTCTTTATTTTTGCCAAAAGCAAGAGGGAAACTATAACATATTCGGCAACCGCACGGGCATTAGAACCAGGTGCATAAATAAATCTTATATTATTCTTTTTTAAATAAATCCTATCAATATGATCAATACCACTGGCCATTGTGCACACAATCTTTACCCTGGTATTTTCAAGGAGTTGGGCATCAACCTTAGTTACTGTTCTAACCATAAGTATATCAAAATCTTTTATGTTTTCTTTTTTTATTTCAGATGAAGGCAATGTTTTAATCTCACCGATTCTATAAAAAAGTTTATCCAGAAACGGTATCTTTTCATCCGCTACAATCTTTAACTTGTGCATTATTAAGATTATATAAAAATTTTGCAAAACTTCAAGAAAAAATTATTAGACCTTGCTACTCCCCACTTTAATTATATATCTTTTGGACATACTTTTTGTAAAGAAATTCAAAGATACAACTAAAACGCCCAAGAGTTTTGCAGGTGGTATTTGTAGGAAATCATTATTGGGGTTAGTGTGCTAATTCACACCGGGCTGGTTTTCTTATATCCAGAAAGTTGTAGGAATCAAATGCAGGTTTTGATGGGACTTTAAAAAATTCACCCTCACCTCTATCCTCCTGCTTCAAGAAGAAGGAAAAAGTGGGGAGTGGCCTATTATTAGGATAATTGACTTTGTTGATTTTCTATATATAATCATCTAATGTGTGAAACGGTTCAAAGTTACCGGGTTGGATTATTAGGATTTGGAAGGGTTTTAAGGGCATTTATTGAACACTACCTAAAGAATAAAGAGTATATCGCCAAGAATTTTGGTTTTGAACTCAATTTTATTACCATAGCTGATTCAAGGTCATTTATTGAAGGGGATTTTGACATTTCAAAAGTAATCATAAAAAAGAAAGAGATGGGGTATGTTGGGGATATTGTTAATGACCCTATTGAGAAGTTTTTATCTACAATCAATGAAAAACAATTAGATATTTTGATTGATGGTTTGCCTGGTTCAAGATGTGACCCAGGAATAAGTCTTCCAGTGCTGGTAGAGGCATTGAAAAAAGGCACTAATCTTATTTGTGCCAATAAATCACCCCTGGTTTTTAGGGGTGATGAACTCTTTGAACTTGCCAAACAAAGGGATTTATATATCGGGATTAGTGCAACAACCGCAGGAGCATTGCCTAGTGCTGGAATTATCAATAATGAGCTAATTGGTGCAGATATTTATCAGATTCGCGGGATATTGAATGGGACGAGCAATTATGTCCTTGATAAGATTATGTTCTCCTCAATGTCCAAAATTCAGGCAATACAGGAGGCGATAAGAATCGGTATTGCTGAACCGGATTATCGTTTTGACCTTGAAGGTATAGACACCTGCTATAAGACCATCATACTTGGACTTTTGTTAACAGGTAAATGTGCAGAACTAAGAACGACATACTGTAGAGGGATTATGGATCTTGATGAGGAAGAGATAATTCGCATTGCAAAGGAACATAAGGTGGTCAGGTTAATCGGTTTTCTTTCAATAAATAATGGGAATCCAATCGTTTCGGTCCAACCTGAGGTGCTTGAAAAGGATGATCCGCTATATGGAGTATATGGTGCAAACAAGGGAATCACATTTCGCACAAGGTATATGGGTGATTTAACTGTTATTGGTGGTGCATCGGGTCTTGTTGCTATTGGTGCTACGATTATGAAGGATATTATTAATTTTCATAGAACCCGTAAAAAATGAATATCCTCGCAATTTCTGATATTCATGGCAGGATCAACTATGAAGCGAAGGTTTTAGATACACTGACCCATGCTGACCTGGTTGTTATATGCGGTGATATTACAAATTTTGGTGGCAATAAAGAGGCGATAGAAGTCCTCAATGCGATAAGAGGATTCAATTCTAATACCCTTGCCATTCCTGGAAATTGTGACCGGCTTGAAGTTCTTGATGTATTAAGATTAGAAAAAATCAGTCTTCATGGAGAAATGAAAGAATACAGAGGTGTTATCTTCTTTGGAATTGGTGGTAGTGGCCATACTCCATTTAATACACCTCAGGAGTATTCAGATTATGAGATTAAAGAAATATTAAAAAAATATAAAAGAAAGGATGGCATCCAGGTATTTGTTAGTCATACACCGCCGATAAACACCAGGGTAGATAAAACCCTTATGGGGTTACACGCAGGTAGTAAACTTATACGGGAGTTTATTGAGATGTATCAGCCTGATTTATGTTTATGCGGGCATATTCATGAGGCGAGGAATAGTGACCATATTGGGAAAACGATTATTGTCAACCCGGGTCCATTTCCTAAAAATTTTGCCCGGATAAGTATAACCGATAAAATAGATGTTGAACTTTTAACCGCGTAGGTGGGGTAATCACCTGCAGTATTTTTTATTTTAACTTGATAATTAAATTTATAATTAAATTTTTCATTACAGAAAAAAGAGACGGCAAGATATTTCAGGAGCAAGCAGAAGCTATGGAGAGTGCGCAAACTTTTGGGAACTCTCACCTTATCCGCCAAGAGGTATGGCGGGCTATCCCCGCCAATCTTTGTGGAAGGGGAAAGGCGAGGGTTGAAAAAGGATTCAGGAGAAGAATTTCCCTGAAGTATTTACATTCTGGACACTGACCCTTGTGGTCCAGATTTCTTTTGTAATAGTTTGTGGGATTTGGCATAGATTGTCCATTGCACATCTGGAGATACAGGCTATTTACTGAATCTCATTTTAACATTTTGTCAATTGTTTAATTTAAAGGGTGGGGAATAAAATTGATTTTTATTTTAGGTTAATTATGCAGCCAGGAATTGCAAAATTACACCGGTAGAGCAGGGCTTCAGTCTTGCAAAAAGCTATTTAACCAATCACCATTTAACCAATATTTATACGAGTAGCGGTGCGATTCATCGCACAAATAAAATTCCAGCATAGGGCAAACCTTTAGGTTTAAAATAAAGAAAATCAAAATAAAAAAGTGCCTGCCCCTTTTTCAATCCCAAAAAAGATTGACAATTAAATAATTTTTTTTATAATTATAATGAGGAGGTTCTATGAATAGATATTTATTATTATTTTGGCTGGGGATGTATCTCTTTGCCAATCCCATCGCTGAGGTTATCATCAATGAATTTGAAGTTACTCCATCTGATTCTGAACGGATAGAATTCCGATATTTTAGAAGTGCTTCCAATGATACAATCTACTCCGATTCATTCTCTTTATTAAACCTCCATCTTTATACAC
>Ga0207433_10005862_pt1 | contig 21657 bp, 19 predicted proteins | sample YelNatPaOPGAMG01_FD_187559 | JGI IMG/M metagenome (GOLD analysis project Ga0207433, IMG submission 187559) | Hot spring thermophilic microbial communities from Obsidian Pool, Yellowstone National Park, USA - OP-RAMG-01 (SPAdes) (version 3) | ecosystem: Environmental > Aquatic > Thermal springs... | reverse complement strand
ACAAAAACAGGGATAATAACACAGCTAACACACGATGACGGCTCAGGGGCATGCTGTGGCAAATTTTCTCCGGACGACAAAACAATAGTATATCTCCATGACCCATTTCCTACTGCCAGTCCCATACCAAGTACTGAAGCGCCTATGAGCATTTATACCATCTCTGTAGATGGGAACAATAGACAATGGCTATGTCATACATCAAATATAATACCACCATTTTCATGGTCACCTGATGGCAAGACAGTACTCTTTCTTGCCCCATCCCCAACAACAAATCATATTCAGGTGTTCTCCATGCCTGTGGACTGTAGCGAACCACCCAAAGGATTATCCAATCCTGACTATGATGCATTTGATCCAGCATTTTCGCCGGATGGCAAATACATAGCTTATGTTTCAACCCAGTTCACCAATGAAAGAATATTTTTAATGGGTATCAATGGTTACACAAGCTTCAACCTGGATATAACCAATGATGTCCATCTAAACAATCAGCCAGAATGGCAAAAGGGCATATTATTACCTGCACAATAAAAGAAAAGATCATCTTGTTTTTTAAGATAGGATTTTACACCTTTTATATGCCTTTTCTTGAAAGCAAATATGGGTTAAGAGATTTTTTTTCTGTACTCTCACACAATAAAAAAGTACAATCCTGTGATAAACTTATCATAAGAAATTATATCCATACATGGCTTAGCATAAAGGGACTATTTAAGCCTGAGCATTGCTGGAATAGAACCCTTTTACTCTATAAATTCTTGATGTCTGCAGGGTACAATGTAATAATATACACCGGTATAAGAAAGGATACAGTTAATACAAATCAAATTATAGGACATAGCTGGGTTACCATTGATGGCAAGGTGTTTGATGATAAAAAAGATGTCGCTGATGAATATTATATAACATTTCATTATCCATGATAAATTTATTTGATCCGATAAGACAGCTTTTGCTTGATATTGTCTCTCCTATAAAATCCCAGGAACAATTAATCTCTATAAAACAAAGATTAAAAAACACAAAGCCAGATAATTTATTAAAGCTATCTTCAATAGAGTTTCTTTCTCCACTTTTGTATTATCAAATGCGTTCATTAAATATACCAGAATACAATAAAATACTTCAGCCTCTCAAAGATAGCTATATGAGAAACACAGCACGGAACATTCTATTACTAAAACAGATTAAGTTATTAAAAAAGCAGGCAGAAAGAGAAGGTATACATTTCATCCTTCTCAAGGGTGCTGGACTGGCAATATCTATTTACAATGAGGTTGGCTTAAGGCCCATGGCTGATGTTGATATTTTGATACAAAAACAACATATCCAGAAGATTAAATCATTAATGGAACAAAATAATATGCATCCTTTATTCAAGGATACAAATCAAAACTGGCTCTTTAAAATAAAATCCCATATAATGCCTTATCAGTCAGAGGATAACGCTATGTCCCTTGAGGCTCACACAAGACTATTTGATGACAGATTCATTCACTTTCAGGATATAAACCCATTTGACAATGCACGCACTGTAAACTGGGATAACGAAACATTCTTTATACTTGATCCTTATACTGCATTTATCTATGGACTTTATCATATTGTTGTCCACCACAATTTTTCTTTCAGGTTAAGGGATATTTGCGATCTAAAATACATAGTATCTTTTTACAAACTCAATAAAAAACAGCTTCTCGCATATATTGATACCACACATGCAACCGAATTGTTCTTACCATTAATAAATATTGCATTTGAAGATGTTAAAGATGCAAGTCTAACATACGCATACCTTTATTGGACCAATAGTGTTGTTATGAAATATATACCCATACAACTATCATCAAGATTAACAGAAGTTACTTTAAGGATTGCCACTGCATTAACTTCAGGACTAAAAAACTGGTTTAGCGGCATCTTTCGTTTTACAAATTATGAGGTATCCATATTCTATAAATCTCCCAAACGCGGAGGCATATTCAAAAGAGCCGGAATGGCATTATGGCTCATCTCTATTGCTATTGTTTATGCGATCGTGCTACCGTTATTTTATATAAAAGTAAAGATACAAAATAGATCTTAAAAGGAGGCTGTATGTTTACACTGTCAAAACTGTTTACCGCATGGTTCCTACCGCCAGGTTTGTTCATAATGATTCTCATTGTATGGGCAATAATACTCATTAAAAAGAAACACATAGGTATAGGATTGCTGATGTTGCTATTTGCAGGTTTAATATATACTGCCTCAATTGAACCTATTTCAGATAAACTTATATTACCACTTGAAAACATCTATCCCCAACTTGATATAAAATCTATATCCTCCCATGATGTGTATGTTGTCCTCGGAGGCGGCGTACATAGTAATGCTCCGGACCTTGAGGGTGAGGGTTCACCAACAGGTGATGCTCTTCACAGGCTCGTCTATGCCTTCAGATTATACAGGATCCAGCCACTGCCTATTATCGTAAGCAGTGGCAAGGCATTTAAATGCCAGAGGGCTGAGGCGCCAGTTATGAAACATTATCTAATGCAGATGGGTGTACCAGATAAGGATATATACATGGACACAAATAGCAGAAACACCTATGAGAATGCCATAGATGTTAAAACTATTTGTGAAAAGATTATGTGCAAAAAGATTATACTCATTACATCAGCATATCATATGAAAAGGGCTGTTTATGCATTTAAACATGCAGGGTTAACCAATATCCTGCCAGCGCCCACTGACTATAAAACAAACAGAACATGCTACAATTTTATTGATTACATGCCTGATATGGAGGCATTAACCAATACTTACAGGGCGCTTCACGAGTATATTGGTATGCTTTATTATAAGCTGCTTGTTAAGGTATAACAACAAAAGTCTTTTAGCCTTTATTCAAGCTCTGCAAGTGCTGAGACAGCAGCACACCGGATCTCAGCCGCAGGATGTGATAGAAGTATCATCAGGGGCTTTTCTGCGCGCGGGTCCTTTAATCTACCTATGGCAACTATGGCTGATGTTACAATGTTAATATCGTTATCTTTTAACAACTGTAAAAGCTGTGGAAGATAGGCTATATTGCCCATATTACCTATAGCTTTTATAGCCTCTGTTTTCACAACTGGATCAGGATCAGACATATGTTTGGCAATAACATCTGCATATTTTGTTGCCTTCTTCTCTCCAAGAATACGTACAGCATGCGCTCTTATTCCTGGCTCTCTGTCTGCAGTAGCCATTGCCAGATATTCCAATGCCTTGTTATCATCAATACTGGCAAGCCCAAAAACAGCCCGTGATCTTACTATAACATCATCACTGGATAATGCTTCACCAAATTTGTGGATCTCATACCTTGCACTAAGTTTTTCAATAGACTCAGATGCAGACTGCCTCACCTTTTCATTATTATCTTTCAAAAGGATTTTCAGGGCTTCAATCCTATCTTTCAGCATTAGTTTCTCCTCGCATAATATCCTTATACGATGGTAGTATACCAAAGCCATCTGCATGTATTATAGCACTTCTTATAGCATCCTCAACAAGATGGGCGGACATGTCTCCAACAATATCCATAAATTCTTGTTTGTTCCCTGCTGATACTGCAAAAATTATATCACCGTCAAAGCTTGCTCCTGCTGGAGATAGGGACCTTGCAAAACCAGATGAAGCCATCTTTGCTATTACTTTAAGGGCTGATTTATCAAAATAAGCATCTGTAACAATTACACAAAGGGTCGTATTCTCTGATACAGCAACCAATTTAGAATCTGTATGACCATCCGTCATGAAGCTGGAAGTATTCAAAAATTCTTTAGAATTCTTTTCTTTTCTTGCTCCTGCTATAATCCTTCTACTCTTGTCCATAACATCGCCAAATGCATTCACAACCACATAAACCCATATAAGTGTTCCACTTCGCAGTTTCGCACAGGCTGTGCCTGCACCTGCCTTTGTAGCATTATCAATACCAAGAATCTTTCCAACTGTTGCGCCTGTTCCAGCACCAGAAGAACCTTCATGAACATCTTTTGATAAAGCGTTACAAGCCAGGTAGCCCATGTTGCAATCAGGTGTCAGTCCTGTTGAAAACCTGAGATCAAATATAACAGCACCAGGAACAATAGGTATCTTTATTCCCCTTATATCTGTGCCTTTATCATGTTCCTTTAACCATCTCATTACACCACAACATGCATCAAGTCCAAACGCACTCCCACCCGCAAGGGTAATGGCATCTATTCTTGATACTGTGTGAGTAGCCTCCAGTGAATCTATCTGTCGTGTACTTGTTGCACCCCCGTATTTATATACACCAGCTACAGCGCCACCTTCAAAATAGATAACACTTACACCAGTTCTATTAGCCCTATCAGTATACTCACCCACAAAAACATTTTCTGGTAGCTCTATTGATGAAGGCATATTCTATCTTTCGGGTTCATCTTTCTTTATAGGTATCTGTCCTTCTTCTAAAAGAAGGAGCATATGCTCAACAAGTGATGGATCAAATTGAGTGCCACTATTATTTTTCAGTTCAGCTATTACCTGCTCCTTTGTCAGAGGCTTTCTATATGGCCTTTCTGATGTCATAACATCAAAGCTATCACATATAGCCAATATCCTTGCACCAAGTGGAATATTCTCACCAGAAATGCCTTCCGGGTAGCCCTTACCATCGTAGCGCTCATGATGATATAAAATGAGCGGTATTATATCTGAAAGAAAGGACATAGGTTTTAATATATTAGCACCTATTACCGGATGCGATTTGAATTCTTCAAGTTCTTTTTGTGTAAGTGCTTCCTTTTTTGTTAATGAATCATACCTTATGGCTATTTTACCTATGTCGTGTAACCTACCAGCTTGTGTTATCTTTGAAACCTCTTTTGGATCAAGGTGCATATGTTCAGCGAGCATATGCGCATACACTGCAACCCTTTCTGAATGTCCCTTAGTATATGGCTCTTTTGCCTCAAGTGCCTTAACAAGGGACTCAATGGACTCTATAATAGCAATCTGAAGCCCTTCATCAGAACGTTTTACCTCAAGTAATGTTGTTATCCTTTCTGCAAAAATAGACGCAAGTTTTCTGGAGGCATCTGTAAAAGGTATCTCTTTTTTTATTCTGAATGCACAAAAAGCCCCATAAAACCTTGTCAAAAAACCTATAGCAACTGAAAGATAAGATCTAATTTCTATCCCTGTGGAATTTGCCTTTTTTATAGCATCTATTTGATTCCCATTCAGTAATAGATACCGTCCCTTTTGTAAAAGATCAAAAAGCTTTTCTTTATCAAAATTAGCCTCAAGCTCGTCCACCAGTATGTTCATAGAAGATTTCATCAGTCTTGTTATTTTGGGAGAAGATATGGTTTCTTTTAACGAGATCATAACAATATCCGCATCAAGTTCTATCATCGCCTTTTCAAGTATCAATTCTATTACAGTTCTTACATTGTTGTTCAGTACCATTGCCTCACTGATCTGATAAAGGGATAAAGCCTCTTTTAACTGGATGTTCTCCTCTTCTAATCTCCGTCTCTGTATAGCCTTTCTCACGATTAATCCCAGTTCTTCAAGCTTAAAAGGCTTAAGTATATAATCAATTGCGCCAAGCTTTAGTGCCATTATAGCGGTCTCAACGGTCCCAAAGCCTGTTAGTATAATAAATTTGTGATTAAGCCCTTCAGCGTTTGCCTTCTCAAGTAACTCTATTCCATTCATTCCGGGCATCTCAAGGTCTGTCAGAACAATATCATAATAAGACCTTTTTAAATATTCGTATGCGTCGGTTCCGTCTTTAGCAGTATCAACCTTATACCCTTCAAGGGAAAGGTATTCAGCTAAAAGCTCTCTTATAGAGCTTTCATCATCAACAACAAGTATATGTACATCTTTTATGTCAAATTGGTTTATCTCCGCCATGTGTGTGCTTTACTGGAAGGATTATAGTAAATATTGTGCCCTTATTCAACTCACTCTTTACCAGAAGTCTACCATTGTGTTCTTCAATTGCGTTCATTACTATAACCATGCCAAGGCCGGTCCCTTTACCAGGCGGTTTGGTTGTAAAGAAGGGAGTAAAGATCTTTTTAAGCTCGGCATCTGGTATACCAATACCTTGGTCCTGCACTTCTATTTCTATATTGTTTTTGTCGAATAAGCGTGTGGAAATAACAATGTTTCCTTTTTTATTTTCCATAGCATCCCTTGCATTGGATATTAAGTTTACCAGCATTTGTTCTATTGCCTCAGAAATACCTTCAATATCTGGTAATCTATCGTCCAATTTTTTTATAAGCTGAATATCAGCTCTTTTTAGCTCATACTCCCATAGCGAGGTAACCGAGTTAATGATCTCGTTAACATTTATCAATTTGAATTCTGTTTTTGTAAGTCTCACAGAAGACATAAGTTTCTTTACGGACTCATCAAGTTTGTTCACGCTTAGCTTAATCTTCTCTATCCGATCTTTACCTGCCTTAACACCACTGTTTTCTAATTCCCTTGTTAACAATTCAACCTGACCAGCAATTACAGAGATGGGGCTACTTAGCTGGTGTGTAATACTCGCTATAACCTGCCCCATATTTGCCAGTTTATCCGTATGATACAGGATGCTTTTCATCTCTTCTAACTTATGTTTGGAAAGCTCAAGGTCTTTTGTAAAATCTTCAAGCCTTGAATACGATGACTGGAGTTCACCAAGAAGTGAGTTCATCTCCTGATAATGTTTTTCTATCTCTTCTTTTTGTTTAAGGGTTTCTGTATACAGGCGATTATTTACAATGCCGCTACCCAGCTGTGACGCAAAACTTTCAAGTAGCTTTATTTGATCTTCATCTATGTTCATTAATCTTGATTCTAACTCAATAGCACCTATAACATCTCCAAATGCAATGATCGGAACTATTATAAATGTCTTTGTACCTGTTGTTTGCTGCACCTTTATTGCAATTGATTCTGTAACAGGGGGTAAGGCATCTATAAGCAGGTCCCATTCTGCATGGGTTATCATCGTATCCCTTTCTTTTACTGCCTTTACAACAATGTTGGCTTCACTGTGCATGGGTACACGAAGCTCTTCAAGTCTGAATCCAAGTAATGCGTTTATAGATTCTGTATTGGACTTAGGAGAATACTCCATCAAATGAAGCTCTGTTCTTTCTTTGTTCAATAAAATTATTGAATTATAACGATACCCGAGTATGTCGTTAATAATATCTGTCATTTCCCTTAAAAATTTATTGATGGGTTCAAGTTTTTTGAGCCTTTCCATAGTGTTTAATAGAAATGTGATTTGTTTTTTTTCAGAAAATGCCTTTTTTACGGCAGAATTTAAGTTAGTGTTTACGAACATAACTATTAATGTAATCAAGACAAATATAACTATATTTATAACAAAAAAATTTGTTTCATCTATTTTGGCGTGGTTGATAATTTGGGTAATATTGCTATTTATAAATACAAAACTGCCATATCTTAATAAAGAGTTGAAGTGGGATGATATAATATAGACTATGGCATCAACAGATAAAAAAGCGAAGGTAAGTATTGCATTACCTAACAAACCAACTCCGAATATCTGCAGTAAGAAAAGAATAAAAAATGGACTTTGATACCCGCCTGTAAGAAATACTGCAATTCCACTCATTACTGTATCAATTGTTGCCATGAATATACCGAGCCCTAATTTTAAATCCGGGAGCTTATAATAAAGGTAATGACACAATATATTGAGAAAAATCGCAATGATAGAAATGCTCAAGAAATACTTATAAATCGCAGTTTGACTTCCAAAGAAAAACAATACCAAAAATATTGCAACAGGATAAGAAAGATAGCGAGCCTTTATTGCCCACAGCGTTAATCTATCTTCATAGACATCGCCCTCTATTTTTAAAGAGGATAATCTTATCATTGCTAATATCTACATAATTAACCTTAAAAATGCAATAGAAAAGTTCGTTTATCTGCTCACTGCGTAAGCTTTTCTTTTAATTGTATGTTTGTCTATACCACAAACGCAAAAACAAAAATCGCATCACCACACAAATAATTTTAAAATTTAAAAGATAATTTTCAAAGAGAAGTGATGGGAAGATCCCATCACTTTGGTATGACTACTTTGCTACTGTACTTTTAAGCAGGCTTCCTGGCCTAAATTTAGGTACTCTTTTGGCAGGTATCTTCATCTTATCGCCAGTTTTAGGGTTTCTACCTTCCCTTGCTGCCCTTTTCGTCACATAAAATGTACCAAAACCTGGCAAGGTCAACTTATCGCCTTTTTTTAATAATGCCATTACCTGTTTGATAAAAGCGTTAAGAGCTAATTCTGCCCTTGCCTTTGAAATTTCAGCCTCATCAGCTATTTTTTTTACCAGATCCGCTTTGGTCATATACCCTCCTTTTATTATTTATACTTGCTTTCTTATCAAATCATATTAACATGTCAAGAAGATTTTAAGTATACAAGATTACTGATTATCTTATAAGCAAGTTTAGCAGCAAGAAAATCTGTTACAATAGAATAAGGTTGTGGAGATAGCTCTACTATATCACATCCTATTATAGTTTTGCTCTGTATAGAAAGCTTAATTAGGTCAATTACATCATACCACATAAGCCCGCCTGGCTCCGGTGTGCCGACAGCAGGGGCTATAGATGGATCAAAACCATCAAGGTCTATAGTTAAATATATGTTATCACGGAGTGATGAAACAACCTGTTCTTTCCATTGTTTATTTTTTTGTATATCGTGCATATAAAATGTTCGGATGTTCTTTCTTTTTACTAAATTATACTCTTCTTTTGACTGACTTCTCACCCCTACCTGAACAATATCAGCTACCTCCATTACGCGAGCCATGACAGAAGCATGACTGTATATTGTACCTTCATACTCATCTCTAAGATCAGAGTGTGCGTCTATATGTAACACTGATATATGAGAAAATTGTTCCTTATAAGCCTTTATTATCGGATATGTTATTGAATGTTCACCACCAAACGATACAACAAATTTATCTTTAATAGGCAGTCTTTTTACTGTTTGATAAATCTTTTCTATAGACGGTTCTATGAGTTTTGTCTCAAACTCTATTGGCTTAAGTGTATGTATACCCTGTAAATAAGCCTCTATGCCAAGTTCTTCATCAAACAATTCAACATAATTTGATGCCTTTATAATAGCCTCAGGTCCGTTTCTTGTACCTGTTCCATAAGATGTTGTTTGTTCATAAGGTACTGGAAGGATTAAGACCTTTGCTTCTTCAATACTTGTTGTAAAACCAAGAAAGCTATTCCTGTCCGCTACAGGTTTATTCATATTTGCTATTAGCCTTACGGCAAAAGAACAGCAGCAGCAAGAACAGTGGTCCAATAACCATCTTTATCAACTGTTGCTGATTGAGTTATATTCCGTGTAGTAACTACATGTCCTTTTATTGTCCACAATTCTTTTTGTTCATCCCAGCTTTTAGTTGGATCAAATTCAACACCAAGCGTTGTAGCAAGCATATAGGCTGCAAGGTCTTCAGCATAGTCACCTGCAATTTTTTCTGTTTGTCCGAAACTGTGATGTTCAGAAAGGTATCCGTGGATTGTTTCATCCTTTGGGTTCGCAAGCCCTATTGAGGCAGCAATAAGCCTATGGGGCTCATTGGAAGCATTTTCTGATAACACACAAAATACGATTTGTCCCTGTTGTAAATATTGTAAACCTTGTTCAAGTGTTATAATCTTGCATCTTGGCGGTATAATACTGCTTACCTTTACAAGGTTATACTCTGCTATCTTTGCATCTCTTAGTGCCATCTCAAAACTTGTTAGCTTCTCTGTATGCCTTCCCATTCCCTTTGTTAAAAAAAGCTTTGAAGGTACAAACATGCTTCCTCCTTAACATAAATACTTTACGCTTATGTACCATAGAAACCCTAATGTCAACAATTTAATTTGATCCAGAAAAGTTGCATCTTTTTTATACATTATCACTGATAATATTTTTTTATTTTAACTGTACAGTAGCTAATTCTGTTTTAAACATCTAACACACCTATTTCTTGCCACCAACAACGATCTGCGGAATTCTTAGCGTTGGTTGACCATCTGCAACTGGCACACCTTGATTATCCTTTCCGCATGTGCCAATGCCGTAGCCCATGTCATTCCCCACCCTATCAATTTCCCTTAGTACAGTAGGACCATTACCAAGTAATGTTACACCTTCTACTGGTGGACCTATCCTACCATGCTCTATAGTGTGACCTTCTGTTATCTCAAATATAAAATCTCCGGTTGCTGTGTTAACCTCTCCTCCGCCCATCTTCAAAACTAATAATCCCTCATCCACCTCTGCTATAATAGAAGAGGGATCATCCTTACCACTTAGAATAAGTGTATTCGTCATTCTTGGTATTGGTGGGTATCTAAATGACTCCCTCCTTCCATTACCAGTTGGTGTCATACCATGTTCCTGTGCATATTTAAGATCAAACAGGTAATTTTTTAATATACCATTCTCTATAACAATATTCTGTTTAGCCTCTGTACCTTCATCATCATAATGGAATGAACCCCTCATACCAGGCATAGTTGGATCATCTACGACGCAGATAAGAGGCGATGCAACTTGCTGATTCAACTTTCCAGCGTAGACTGAAAGTCCTTTGTAAACATGATCAGCCTCAAGTCCATGTCCTACAGCTTCATGTATCATCGTACCGCCGGCTTCACTTGATAAAACAACCGTCATCTTACCGCCCTTTATTGATATGCTATTGCTCATTTTTATTGCCCTGTTCACAGCTGTTTCAACCGCTTTTATATGTGCATCGTCATTAAAGAGTTCTAAACCAACCGTTCCACCAAGTGATTCATAACCTGTATAAAATTTACCATTTTTTTCTAATATAACATTAAAGCTTACTGTTGTTCTTATCTGCTCATCTTCAACAGCTACATTATTGGTAGAAAAAATAGCTATCTTCCTGACACTATCAACATATCCAGCCTGCACCTGAACAATCTGACTGCTTTTCCTGTATGCCTCATTTTGAGCACTTAGCACAATATCCGCTTTTCTCGTTATATTAACACCAAGCGGATGCTTTACTACCTCTGTTTTTGCCTTTGATAATGCAGGAATAATTACAGGTCTTCTCTCACTATTATTTTGCTGTAGATAGCTGATCAACACCTTCAAAAGGCTTCTCAAACTATCTTCTGATATATTTGTTGTAGAGGCATAATAAACTATGTTGTCCTTGAACAATCGTAATCCGATGCCCCTGTCAGTTCCTACAACAGCCCTGTCAATCTTGGCTGACTCCACCCTTATATTTGAAAAGGTTGTTTCTTCAAAAAATAATTCAGCAAATGTTGCCCCTGATTTTAGAGCATCTTCAAGAATATATCCTATGTTTATACCATTGTATATCATGATTGCATCTCCTTTTTTATCTCTCCTATAAGAAAGATAGAACCAGTTACAATTATTACACCATTGGCTGGCGTTATATCAATAGCGCGCTTAACTGCCATAGCTGGCGATTCAAAAACCTCTATATCCGGTAGTGGCACACAACTACTTTTAAGATAATCTACCATAATATGTGGCTTTGCACTTCTTTCACCTTTGTAAGATGTAAATATAAATGTTGACGCTATCTTAGACAATAATGATACCATTGTTTGCCAATCTTTATCTTTTGATACAGCAAATACAATGGTCACACGTTTATTATTAGATTTATTAACAGAATAAGCCGGATCCGGGTAATAATCTTTAACTGCATCAATAAGCACTTGAATACCAGCCGGGTTATGAGCTGAATCAAGAATAAGATCCGGATCTCTTCTTATAATTTCAAACCTACCCTGCCATGATGTATGAGAAAGTCCATGTCTTATTATATCTTCTGTAACCTCTTTATCCATAGCATTTATTTCATTCATCAACAAAACAGCCTGGATAGCAGCACCTGCGTTATATAGTTGATGCCTGCCTTTTAAGGATAAGGTTAAATTGGTAAGATTGTGAGTGTTATTATAAAAATTCAGGTTTGCATTATCTCCAGAAACAAAGAACTCACTGTTCAATCCATAAAAAATACCCCCCTTGCTTATACACTCTTTTTCAAGTACCTCTCGCGAGCTCGGATTTGTATCAGTTGTTACAAAAGCCTTTCCTGCTCTAATTATACCAGCCTTTTCAATCGCTATCTTTTGGATAGTATCACCGAGGTATTGCTGGTGATCCAAAGCTATATTTGTTACAATTGAAATTTCTGGAGCTGTTGCGTTAGTAGCATCAAATCTACCACCCATACCAACCTCTAATACAGCAATGTCTGTGTGCCTGCTTTTAAAATACAAGAGGGCTACAGCAGTAAGAAATTCAAAGTATGTTGTATCTGATAGTTCTGTATGGCTATCTATTATACTGAATACTTGTTTAGATACACCATAAAGGGAATTATCGTCTATGTAGTCTCCATTAGCCATTATCCTTTCATTTATGTTGATAAGATGAGGTGATGTATACAGTCCTGTTCTATACCCGGCAGATCGCAGTATAGATTCTATCATTGCACATGTTGAACCTTTACCGTTTGTACCACCAACGATGATTATTCTGTATGCTTGTTCAGGGTGATCAAGGTATGATAATAATGCAGAAATTCGCTCAAGTCCCGGTTTTATACCGAATTTTTCTAAATGATTTATCCGTCCTATTATATCCATAACAACAATATAATAAGCTTGATACAAAAATTTCAATACAAAGATTTGCATTCCAGTGATATTCCGAGGTAGAAAAACAAGACACTGATGTCTTGACATACAGCATATTATTAGTGTACATCAAACATATGAAGAAAATATACTATCCGATTTTGTTTTTTGTTATTGGCGAATTGGTTTATGGATGTGCAACCTCAAACAGTGTTTTAAACAGCAAAACAGAATTAAATATCGCATCCCAAAAACAAGAGGCGTTAAATATAACCACAGGCTCGCATGCCAGTGGGTCCCCATCTATGGGGACAAATGTAACAGCTTCTTCTTTAACGATCACCTCTGAAGAACAAGATATATCCGATGTATTTGAACATAGTTTAGCACCACCGGCACTTGAAAAAATAACAGCAGAAACAGACATACCAATGGTAATGAATGAAAAGGTTCAATATTTTATAAATTATTTTTCTAATGAGCAGCATAACATCTTTGCAAAATGGCTTGAACGGTCTGAACAATATATACCCCAGATGAAAAAAATCCTTAAGGAAAACGGCCTGCCAGAAGACCTTGTATATATGGCTTTAATAGAAAGTGGATTTAATACACATGCAATATCAAGAAGTAAAGCCTGTGGACCCTGGCAGTTTATAAGAAGCACAGCAAGGCTATACAGTTTAAAGGTAAATTGGTGGGTAGATGAAAGAAGAAATCCTGAGAAATCTACATTAGCAGCTGCAAGATATTTAAAATCTCTTTATGACACATTTGGCTCATGGTATCTTGCAGAGGCTGCTTACAATGCAGGCCCGCTAAAGATCATGAGGGCTATGCAAAAACAGAAAACAGATAATTTCTGGAAACTTGCAGAACACAGGTACCTGAGGAAAGAGACGAGAGACTATGTACCAAAACTCATAGCCGCAGCAATGATAGCAAAAAATCCCGCTGCATATGGATTCACAGATTTAACCTATAGTAAACCTGTAGAATATGATGAGGTAGTACTTCATCATCAGATCGATCTACATGTTGCAGCTAAATTGGCTCACACGGATTATGAAACAATAAAAAAACTAAATCCAGAACTTCTCAGATGGGCAACACCACCGGTGCCATCTTATACCCTTAATATCCCAGCAGGCACAAAACAAATATTTTTAGCGGGTCTTGAAAAATTGCCGCCTGCTGAACTCTTTAGTTACAAAAGATATGTTATAAAACGGGGTGACACACTTTATATGATCGCAAGAGAGTATGGAGTTCCACTTCATGAATTAAGGGTTATGAATCATATAAGAAATGTAAAAGAACTGAGACCGGGTCATAATATAATAATACCTGTTAGCCCGTATGCACACAAAGAAGTTATTGCTTATAATAACAGGATAAAAACTGTAAACGCTGTATATAATACACACACAGGTTCACGATATATCTACTATAGAGTAAAACAAGGAGACACTCTGTGGGATATAGCACAAAGGTTTGATGTTACTATATCAAAGATAAAGTATGATAATAGATTAAAAGGCAAACTTATCAAACCAAATATGATCTTAAAAATACCTAAAACACTCGCAAGAGAGGATTAAAAGGAGTTTATAATGTCAGACATAGAACTTGAAAGAGAGGTGCTTAACGCACTTAGTAAAGTAGAAGACCCTGAACTAAAAAGAGATGTTGTTAGTCTTGGAATGATCCAGGATCTGAATATAAAGGATGGACATGTAAGTTTTAGATTTGTTTTAACAACACCAGCATGTCCGCTTGCCAATAGCCTTAACGAAGCAGTAAAGAAGGCTGTAGAATCTATCAGCTGGGTTAAATCTGTTGATGTAAAACAAGATTTCGCTGTTCCTAAAGCCAAGTCTACCGGTCCTAAAAAACCTACACCTATTGAGGGCATAAAAAATATAATAGCTGTAGGAAGCGGAAAAGGGGGTGTAGGTAAATCAACTGTCAGTGTTAATCTGGCTATAGCTTTAGCACAAACAGGTGCAAAGGTTGGACTCATAGATGCCGATATTTATGGACCAGATGTTCCAATGCTGCTTGGCATAACAAATGAGCAAAAAAGGGCTGTTATAGAAAAGGAAGAACTCGCACCAATAGATGTATATGGCTTAAAAGCAATCTCTATTGGTTTGATCTTACCTGATGATACACCGGTTATATGGAGAGGACCATTGATAAGTCAGATGATTGAACAATTCCTTACAAAGATAAGCTGGGGAGAGATAGATTATATGGTTGTTGACCTTCCACCAGGCACAGGCGATATCCAGCTAACCCTTGTACAAAAGGCACCTGTAAATGGGGCAATTATAGTTTCTACCCCTCAGGATGTCTCTTTACTTGATGCTACAAAGGCACTAAATATGTTTTTAAAGGTAGAGGTACCCATTATAGGTATGGTAGAAAATATGAGCTATTTCATCTGTCCACATTGTGGTAAGCAAACCAACATTTTTGGCACAGGTGGAGTGGAACAAACAGCAAAAGCCCTTGGCATTGATTTTATAGGAAGGATACCTCTTGAGCCTCGTGTAAGAGAAGGTGGTGATACAGGCAAACCAATAGTAGCAATAGAGCCATCTTCACAAACAGCAAAGGAGTTCAAAAACATTGCTTCAAAGGTTGCTTCAAGACTAAGTATACAGAACCTATCCGGTGAAGATAAATAAACCTGAGACAAACAAACTCAACACCACCATTTATGATGTAGCTATTATAGGTGGTGGTATAAATGGTACAGGCATTGCAAGGGATTGTGCAATGCGAGGATTAAAGGTTGTCCTTTTTGAAAAAAACGACCTTGCTTCAGGCGCAACCGGTGCATGCACTGGTATGATCCATGGAGGAGCAAGGTATCTGTTAAACGATATACACACAACATACCTTTCAAGTCTTGATTCTGGTTATATTCAAAAGATAGCGCCACATCTTTTATTCAGGATACCTTTTGTAACACCTGTGCTTAAACAAGATTTTATGCCGGATGTTTATATTGAATTTCTTGAAACCTTTTTTGAGGCTTATGATAAATTTGCACCTCTTAAAAACAGTAAGCCTCACACAAGGCTTACAAAAGAAGAATTAAAAGCTATAGAGCCAGGTATTACAGATGATGCAGTAGGGGCTATCTCTTTTGATGAATATGGTATAGACACATTCAGACTCTGTGTAGAAAACGCCCTGTCTGCGGTTGAGCATGGTGCACAAATATATAACCACACAGAGGTAAAACAACTCTTAATAGAAAACAATACTGTTATGGGTGTAAGGGTTAAGAATACCATTTCGGGTGAAACATCTGATGTACACGCAAAACTTGTTATGAATGCTGCAGGTCCATGGCTTCCAGGGATAACAAGACTTGCAGGTACAGAGGTAAAAATTCGTCCTGGTAAGGGTATACATCTTATTCTTGATAGAAGAATTTCTAATGTGGGAATTGTCATAAAGGCAATAGACGGCAGACAGGTTTTTATGATGCCACATGATAATACCTTTATCATAGGTACCACAGATGATGACTACTATGGTAACCTTGATAATCTTTGGGCAACAAACGATGAAATTGAGTATCTTCTCCAGGCAGCAGAACAATATTTCCCGCGCATACGCGAATATAGAATTATACGGGTAATGGTAGGTATAAGACCCACCCTGTATGCCTGGGGTAAAAATGAAGACAAACTTTACAGGGAGCATAAAATATTTGATCATGAGATAGAAGATGGCATAAAAGGATTTTTAACTATCGCTGGTGGCAAGCTTGCAAGCTACAGGTTAATGTCCGAAGAGGCAACAGATATCATATGTAAAAAATTAGGCTGTAAAACCCCATGTAAAACCCATACAGAACCATTGCCTGGAGGAAAATTTATACCCGATGTGGAAAAGCTATCACAACAGTATAAACTTGATCCTTATGTTGTTTCAAGGATAGCCTACAGGCATGGAGCAAGAACAGAAGATGTTCTAAAATTAACAGAAGAAAACATATCAAACAGCAATATAATATGCGAATGTGAACCTGTAATAGAAGCTGAGATCAGATACGCTATTAGAAATGAATGGGCAAAGACAATCACAGACATCAGAAGACGAACACGACTTGGAACAGGCTCATGTCAGGGAAGAAGGTGTGCGATGCGAGCTGCATATATACTTGGCGAGGAATTAGAACTTGATGTGGATGAAATAAAAAACTTAATAAGAGATTTTATCAAGGAACGATGGAAGGGCAAAGCTCCTATACTAAAAGATAAACAACTTGCTGAAGAAGAAATCAATTTAGCGTCTCATATGTTAACAGATAGTTTAAATGTAATTATAGAGAAATAGAACAATGGACTATGATGTAATTGTAATCGGAAGTGGTATTGCAGGCACCCTTGCAGCCATAAATGCAGCAAGGAATAAAAAGGTTGCCGTTATCAGAAAAGGATACGGAGCCAGCGCTTTATCATCCGGTGCATTTGACATTGCAAGTAAAACAGGTACAAGAGGTAGACCACTGAAGGGATTATCAACTTTATCAGTAGCTATCACAGAGATTCTTGAAAACGAACAAAATCACCCTTACTCAATCCTATCCAGAACTTTTACAGGCGATCGTTTTAATGAATTTATTGGCATGGTCAAAACCGTAGGCAGTCAATTTTTTGATGAACTCAAAAGTGTCGGTTTAGGTTATGAAGGATCGTGGGAAAATTTAATGATCATACCAAACCTTCATGGCACATTTAAAGTGACATCATTTTGTCAACCATCTATGGAGTCTGGAAATTTGGCAAGACTAAGAGGCAGAAAATTGTTGTTTGTAGGTTTTGATAAGATAACCTCACACAGCAAAACACGAGCCGGGTTTCTATCCAGGTTGCTGTCTGATTATGGCTTCGTTTCATTTAAAGATATTAGCTATACCAATATCAATATCCATGAACATAACATTGCTTATAATGAAAATGATCTCGTATCACTTGCAAGTGCTATGGATACCCCTGAACAAGCAAGGTATATACTAAATGTCTTAAAACAATCCCTCGCTGGTATTGAGTATGAACACGCCTTTATCCCACCTATCATGGGAATAGCAGGGTATAACGATGTCTATCAGATGTTTGTTGATGTATTTGGATATACTGTTTCTGAGTTTTTATCATCATCATTTTCATCCGCAGGGTTAAGATTACAATATGCACTTGATAAATTACTCGCAAAGCATGGTGTTACCATAATAAACGGAACCGTAGTCTGCGAGCAAAACAACGATAAAATAAAAACATTAACGATAATAAAAAAAGATGGTAATTCTTCACAAATATCTGCCAATAGCTTTGTTCTGGCAACAGGTAAATTTATAAGTAATGGTATTAAAAAGGATACGACATGGAAGGAAGCTGTTTTTGGCTTGCCCCTTTTTATTGGTTCACATGTAATAAGGGAACCGTTCCCAATGAATTATCTTACAGACGACCCATTTGATGAACAAATACTTTTTTCAATGGGTGTTAAGGTAGACGAATATCTAAGACCTGTAAATGAAGATGGAAAGGTTATATATAACAATCTCTTTGCTGCTGGTTCTATACTGTCTGGTTACAATTACATTTATGACAGAACAGGTATGGGAACAGCAATGATGACCGGCGCAAGAGCTGGTATACTGTCAGCAGGATAATATATGGGTAAAAAAGATATTGTTGCTTTACTGAATCTTGCATATAGGTTGTTAATCCATGTATTAAAAAAGCCTGTCAATTGGGTAAAGGGATACAATGGGTATAATGCGTTTGTTTCTCAATATAAAGCCCTTAAACCTGTTAATAGCGATATAAGGGCGTCATATCCTTCTCTGTCCTGGTGTATAAATTGTGGTATATGCGTAGCAGAGTGCAAAGAGATCAAAAATGGAGTACCGCCCGCTTATCTTTATGTCAGATACTCAAGATTATTGCCCCAGCTTTTTTATTCAGAAAGATTCATAAATGCATGTTCCAGCTGTGATTCCTGTCTTGTGCACTGCCCGACTGGTTTGCATATAAAGGAACTGGTAGGCTTATATGCAAAGATGCTTGACCATGAAAATACATCCAAGGAATAGCTCCTAATCTAAAAACAAGGAATACAGAACGGAAACTGTTCTTTCCCCATTCATCCAAATTTAGAAAAATATTTATCTATTTCAGGTCTCAAATCTATTCCTACTCTTTCAAAACAATCCAGCAACCCAGAATAAGCCCCTTTTCCGCCAAGAAAGTCCCAGAATTCCTCTGCAACCTTTAATTCTTTATCTAAATCCAGCATTCCTTTCAGCGTCCATCTTTCATAAGGTTGTGGCTCATAAGGATTGTAAGGGATGGCAATATAAGAGTGGATATTCGCATTCGGGTGTTTTGATAAATAGATAGCTATCCATTCTAATAATGTTCTTTTAAAATCTTTGAATTGCCCAGTATTAGGTTTAACTGTTTTTAAATCAAATAAATGAACAGTGCCATCATCATCCATAACAAATAAATCTATTTTTACAGTTTTTAATTTATTCACTTTGCCAGAAGTAGCAACTTTTCTTATTCTTTCAATTTCTTCTGTTTTATTCGGATTTTTTCCTGTTGATAGTTCATTCATAATGTGTTGAATTTCAATCTGTGCCTGTTCACTTATTGTATCGCCCACTACAAATTGTTTTTTTGCAAAAGGAAATCTTAAGCTTGCCAGTGTTTCAGCTACAGGTTCAAAAATAGAAGTGCCAAAAGTAGTATTTAGAGATTGTATAAAAGAAAATAATGCCATTCTATCCTTACCAAGTAAACGATAATGAAATGGCATATTATGTGTTTCTGGCGTGTATGAAAGAAATTTATTCCTTAGACTTTCTCTAATTACATCTTCAATTTTATTCAACTTTGATTTATTTAATGTCATTGACTTCTACTTTATAAAACCCATTCTAAATCATCTTTATTAACCTGTCTGTCCCTGATTATCAACCTTTATTGGTTCACCTTGCATAATTTTGCCCCTTTTAAACTGTCAGAAAGTTGCTCACTTTTTTATCAGATTTCTCCAGTCCTTAGAACGCAGTCCATTTTTATCTCTCCTTTAAGTGAAATATTGATTCAGCATAAGGTCTTTCTCTATCTTTTTCTACTCTGCATAAAACAGGGCGTCTGAATTCATTAACAATTTTCATCCCAGCTAATTCTGCAATCTTTGGATAAAGGTTATATTTATCATTTGCTACTAAGAACACATCATAATTATCCTGAAGATACTTTTTACAATTTTTAAGGACTTCTGCTATACCTTTAATGTAAGATTTCCTTTGCTCTTCACCTTGTCCTCTGGATAGTGGACCTATTTCCAACTCATCATTTCGTTCAAATCCAAATATTTCATATGCATAGGCATGTTGTTCGTGATAATCAATAAGCCCAACATAAGGTGGACTGGAAAATATTCCTCGTATTTTTTGGTTTGACAGGATTTCTGCAAACGCTGTATTTTCCTTTTTGATCTCTCCATAAATATCTATTATTCTACTATCTCCTATTAAACAAAGCTGAAAAGTATCTGTTCTCAACTCATTGAATTCTTTAAGCCGATTTAGTGTATCTACTGTATAAAATTCCCACCATTTCGTTATAGAAAATACCGGCTTACAAATTTTTCCGTGCTTTTTACAATAGTAAGTAGTAGTAACAGGTTCTTTTAAAGTTGCCAGGTCAGCATGAGTTGTTGCTCTACATGACCGAGCGGTTCTACTCAAAACGATGATTAGAACCTTTTTCACATCTTCATTGTCTATTTGGCTAATCTCTTGTGCCAGAAAATTTATCTCTTTTCTTACAGGGTCTAAAAACCACTTATCTAAAAAGGTTTCGTTTTTATCTTGTCTTATTTTAATTCTATACTTCTGTATCAACTCATTATAAATATTAAGAAACTGTTTTTCTTTATCTTTTGCATATGCGTTTTCATTAATTGTTCCATTTACCACTTTTCTCTTATACTCTGGTGAAGGGAAATATTTATTGTTAAATTTTGCGAGTTCAATCAATAAATTTTCTTCAAATTCAATATTATTTTCGCCCTTCTGAAATTCTTTTAGTTTAGAATTTAAATTGTGGATTGCTCTTTCAATTAAAACTAAATCGTGCTTTTTAACTTTTACATTAGAAATCAAAACATTAAAGGAAGAAATATCTATTCCAATGGCATGCATTCCTAATTCATTTGCCTGAACTAATGTTGTTCCGCTTCCGCAAAAGGGATCTAATACTATATCGCCTTTATGAAAGTAAACCTCTTTTTTAAAACCATCTATATGTGAATCAAGAAAATACTCTACTAACTGAGGGATAAACTTACCTTTGTATGGATGCAATCTATGAACATGTTTCGTTCTCTCGGCTTCTGTATATTGAGAAAAGGAAAGATGCCAATTAATATCATCTCCTAATACATTCTGCCATTTCTTTTCCCTGGAAAAGGAATTATAATAATTCTCTAATTCCTCTTTACTTATAAGAGGATCCCCTTCATTTCCGTATTTTTTTATTCGTCCATACTGAATTAGATATGATATATTTGAGACGGTAATTTTACGATTCAGATATTGAGAAGCCCAGATACTTGCCTCTTTTAAGTTAATCAATTTCTTATTTTCTTCTTTAAAGAATGTTTGTTGGCTCATCGTTTAACTTCTCCGTATCTCTCTTTTTCTATTTAACTTTGCCAATGACATCTTAATAAATATTCTTCCCCTTTTCAAGCGACCAATCACACATAACTATTCCGAAACATAAAAAGGGCAAGTGCCTTATCCTTGTTATTTTAGCTGATACCCGCGTTTCTCTACTATAGTGACATCTCCTAAACTTTACCATTGTTAAA
>Ga0207433_10005859_pt1 | contig 21665 bp, 22 predicted proteins | sample YelNatPaOPGAMG01_FD_187559 | JGI IMG/M metagenome (GOLD analysis project Ga0207433, IMG submission 187559) | Hot spring thermophilic microbial communities from Obsidian Pool, Yellowstone National Park, USA - OP-RAMG-01 (SPAdes) (version 3) | ecosystem: Environmental > Aquatic > Thermal springs... | reverse complement strand
CAGGAAAGAATATGCCGGGAAAGGAACTTCCGACCTGAGAAAGTGCTCGTCGAGATCTATGGGTATTGCGAAGGGTGCAAGTGATTTTTTGGGATCCAATTGAGACTGAGTCTCAATCTTTAGAAAGCAGAAGCGGGATGGGCTCGGCTGTTCACATACTGGAGCGGTTGGACTGGAGGGAGCGCCGGACGGAGCAGGCTCACATCTTGGAAAAGGAGAAAAAGAGGATCGCTTTGGTGGGAAGCCCCAACGTGGGAAAGAGCGTTCTGTTCCATAGGCTCACCGGGACATATGTTACGGTCTCCAACTACCCAGGCACCACCGTCGAGGTGTACAGGGCCAGGGGCACAATCGGAGAGGAAGGCTTCGAGTTCATAGACACCCCGGGGATGTACTCCTTGCTCCCCATCACTGAGGAGGAGAAGGTGGCCCGATCGATCCTGCTGCGAGAGAGCCCGGATCTGATACTCCACGTGGTGGATGCCAAGAATCTGGAACGCATGCTTCCCCTCACGCTCCAGCTTCTGGAGACCGGGCTTCCTTTGATCCTCGTACTGAACATGATGGACGAGGCAGAGAGGCTAGGTGTCCGATTCGATCTCTCCGCACTGAGAAAGAATTTAAGGATTCCTGTGATCGCCACAGTCTCTACCACCGGCCAGGGCATAGAGGAGCTGAAAAGGGCTATTCTTGAGGCACCCAGAGGTTCGCATCCTTCTCATGTGCACTACGAGGGGCCCCTTGAGGAGCTGCTGGGCCGCGTGGAGGCCATGCTCGAGGAGGCTTACCCCATCTCCCGGAGAAGCCTGGCCGCCCTGCTCCTTCAGGGCGACCATGAGGCCACGGCCCTTGTGGTCCAAAGGGAAAGAGACTTCCCCCAGATCGCCTCCCTGCTTGAGGGTCTCAAGGGCCGCTTTCCCCATCCCATCTCCTATGAGCTGGCTTTGGCAAGGCAGCGGCTTGCATCGCGGCTTGTTCGAGAGGCCGCTCGATTCTCTCCAGGGGTGGGACAGGGTTGGGTGGAGTGGCTCAGCCGGAGGATGATCTCCCCCTGGACAGGGATACCCATTCTCCTGGCGGTTCTGTACTACGGAGTCTACTGGTTCGTGGGGGACTTCGGGGCAGGTGTGCTGGTGGATTTCCTGGAAGGGACGCTCTTCGAGGAGAACATCAATCCCTGGGTCACAGACCTGGTGATATCGGTCCTTCCATGGAAGCCCTTGCAGGATCTCCTGGTCGGTGAGTACGGCGTGATCACCCTTGGGGTTCGGTACGCGGTTGCCCTCATACTGCCCATTGTGGCAACCTTTTTCCTCGTCTTCTCCCTCCTGGAGGACACGGGGTACCTGCCCAGGCTGTCCCTGTTAATGGATCGGTTGTTCAAGGCCATCGGGCTTACGGGCAGGGCCGTGATTCCCATGGTCCTGGGCTTGGGCTGCGATACCATGGCCACCCTGGTGACCAGGACCCTCCCAAGCCTCCGTGAGCGGGTGATCGCCACCCTTCTCCTCGCCCTCGCCGTGCCATGTTCGGCTCAACTGGGCGTGATCCTGGCCCTGTTCGAGGGAAGCGTCACCGGGCTATGGATCTGGCTGGGGGTGGTCGGGTTCGTCTTTCTCCTCGTCGGGTTTCTCTCCAGCAAGGTCATGCCCGGTGAAAGGCCCTCTTTCTACATGGAGATTCCCCCTCTGCGCCTTCCAAGGGCCGCCAACGTGCTGGTCAAGACATACAGCCGCGTGCATTGGTACTTCAAGGAGATCTTCCCCATGTTCATCCTGGCCAGCATCTTCATCTGGATGGGCCAGATCACGGGGCTTTTCGGCCTGGCTGTGAGCGCCTTGGAGCATCCGGTCAGGCTAATGGGTCTTCCCGACCAAGCTGCAGTGGCATTTCTCTTTGGTTTCTTCAGAAGGGACTACGGCGCCGCAGGTTTTTACGACATGAAGCAGATGGGGCTCCTGGGGGAGGTGCAACTGGTGGTCGCTGCGGTAACCCTGACCCTGTTCGTGCCCTGTGTGGCCCAGTTCCTCATAAATGTCAAGGAGAGGGGGGCAAGGGTAGGGATCGGACTCTCTCTTTTTGTCCTGTTCTTCTCTTTCGGGACGGGATACACGGTCAACCTGATTTTGAGATCCCTGGGAGTAAGCCAATGAGATGTCCTTTTTGCGGGAGAGAGTTCGAGGAGGAACAGGCCCGGAAGGTATGCACCGTCTGCCCCCTCACAAAGGGTTGTCAGATGCTCCGCTGTCCCCACTGCGGATACGAGATGCCCCGGGAGCCTGAATGGATCAAACGCTTGAAATCATGGAGGAGGAGGAAATGAAACTCACAGAACGGGACAAAAAAATACTCGAGACCATGGGAGTGGGTGTCGTGGAGAAGGAAAAGGCGAATGTCCCACTGGGCCTGGCCGAAAGAGAGGTCTCGCAGTTCGTCTGCCCGCTGAAGGAGCTCGAGGCAAATGAGAGAGGGACCATAGCCTATCTGGCCACCGAGGACGAGGGACGCCTCCGAAAGCTCATGGCCATGGGAGCCATGCCCGGCCTCAAGATCACCATGATCCAAAAGTTCCCCTCCTATGTCTTCAAGGTTGGGGAAACTCAGTTCGCCATTGATGAGGAGATGGCGGAAGGTATCTACGTGCGCTTGGAGAGGTGAGGAGGTTGAAGATGAGGCTGAGTCCGGTCGTGGAAAGAACGCGTCTCTGTGCATGTGGGATTCCCGGCATCGTTCGAGACATGGGGATGTTCCTTCTTGCCCAGGTATTGGTGGTTCTCTTTTGCCTTCCTGCTTTTGCCGCTCATCCGTTGATTACCGACGATGCGGCCACTCAGGGTGAAGGGAAGTTTCAGATCGAGGTCAACGGCGAATACTCTCATGATGACCACAGCTGGGCCACGGAGGACAGTTTCGAGATAGAGACCATTGTCAGTTACGGGGTTTTGGACAACATGGACCTTGTGGTAGGCGTTCCCTACCTACACGTGAGGACCAAGGAGCGGGGATCCAGGAGTTCGCAAGCCGGGGTATCCGACGTGTCGGTGGAGCTGAAATGGAGGTTCTTCGAGGAGTCGGGTTGGAGCCTCGCCCTCAAACCAGGAATCACGATCCCAACCGGGGACCGAAACAAGGGCCTGGGCTCAGGCAGGGTTTCGCCATCCCTGTTCTTGATCACCACCAAGGAAATAGAAGCGTGGGCCTTCCATCTCAATCTCGGCTATCTCAGAAACGAAAACGCTGTTGGAGAAAAAGAGGACCTCTGGCATGCCTCCATGGCCTCTGAATGGGAGTTGGTGAAGGGTTTAAGGGCCGTGGCCAATGTGGGAGTGGAGCGTGCTTCCGAAAGGGACTCCGCGACTCCTGCGGCCTTTATCCTGGGCGGGCTCATTTACTCCCTGAGAGAGAATCTGAATGTGGATGTGGGTGTGAAAAAAGGTCTCACCAAATCGGAGGGAGACTACTCGATCTTGGCAGGTATTGCTTGGAGGTTTTAGATGACGGGAGATCTTGGAGGCGCTAAGCCCCAAACCAATATCCAGAAAGGAGGTTCATGAAATGAGTGTCACATGGAGGAGCGCTATCTAATCGTCAGTTTTAATCTTTCTTCTCGGTCTGGGATGCGCGTACATTGGAGGAGGTTGGCTGTAAGCCTCACATCAAACCCATCTTCGACGCAAAATGTTTGGCCTGCCACGGCTCGACCTCGCCCGAGTATCCCGAGTTCAAAAGTGAGATGGAAAGGTACACGCGAGAAAACAAGGGCCCCAGGATGGATAGCTACACCTACCTGATATTTTTCGTTGGATGGCCGGACACGGGCGCCATCATGAGAAGGCTCGATGACGGCAAGAACACTAGGGATGGAAAACCGGGCAACGTGTACCGATATCTCGGTAACACAGAGGAGGAGCGACAGGAAAACCTGGCGATCTTCAAACGCTGGGTCGGGAACTGGACCCTCAAGCGATGGCGAGAGATATCCAAAGAGGAGCTCGAGGCCGTAAAGGTCCGGTACTAGACGTCGATTAGTGAATCCTTCGAATGTCGTGGGGCTGAGGCCTTTCCAAGATCTCTTGCTGCGAAGAAGGAGACAAAGTCGCAGGGCCCGCAGGAGGATCTTGACAAAAGCCTCCCTGAAGGAGGGAGCCATCCCTGTACCTCGATCCGGGGGAGATCAGAGTACTTCATGGCTCCTCAGGCTTGCTTTTTGAGAAGGTGCGTCTTATGATAACAAGTGCGCATGGGCGGAGCCGGGCGGCTCAGGGCTCGGGCTTTGAGAAATTTGTGACGGTGAGTGTAGCTCAGCTGGCCAGAGCACCAGGTTGTGGCCCTGGGGGTCGAGGGTTCGAGTCCCTTCACTCACCCCAACCCTCGGAAGAAGGGCCAAAGGAGGGAAAGAGAAGGGGGTTGGATCCTGGCTTTCACAGCTCGAGCGGGGCGCCCGTAGCTCAGCTGGATAGAGCGTCGGACTTCGAATCCGCAGGTCGCAGGTTCGAATCCTGCCGGGCGCGCCAAAAATTTCTGAAGGGTGCACCGGCAAATACGGAGGGCGGCTAGCTCAATCAGGCAGAGCAACGGACTCTTAATCCGTAGGTTGAAGGTTCGATTCCTTCGCCGCTCACCAAGAAGAAAATGGGGGACCCGAAGCGGGTCCCCTAAATTTTTTGCGTTCCCAGGGGCATCTACCGCAAGCGATAGAAGGGGAAAAGACCACTCCTCGGATCCCTACACCTCAGCGGGCGGCCGTGAGCGATGGTCAAAGGGGATCTCAGAAGCTTCTTTCCAAGGCCTCCCTTCATCTCCGAGGGATTTACCAGGGGAAGGTGAGTCTTCTGAATGGCTCTGCATACGGGACACCCACCCTCTTTCCCGCTTCCTCGAATCTCAACCTCAAGAACTTTTCCATTTGCTCAGGGTCCGCTATCTGGCTTCTGTGGGAGAGGATGGCCTTTATCTTGAGGTCCATTACATGGGTTATATCCTGCCAAAAATTCGGGCTCTGGGTCCCGAAGAAGAGCATTTCCCTCACCTTGTGGGGCGCGAGCCCTTCTGCCAGAAGCTCAGGAAAGAAATGCGGATTTCCGCTTGCTGGGTAGACAGCATCGAAGACAGCTTCAGAGACTGCCCTGTGGTCCCTGTGGCTCACATACGGGTTCTCGAAAGACCTGTTCCCAGGGTCGTGACACAGAATCACATCGGGTCTCAGTCTCCTGATGCATCTCACGAGAGTCCTTCTCAGATCGACGTCATTTTCGAGGCTTCCATCCTCGAAGCCCAGAAAATGAACATCCGAAACCCCAATTACCCTCGCCGCCTCCATCTGCTCTTCTTGCCTCGTGCGGGCCAAAAGATCGCGGTCCATAAATGGATCATCGCTACCCTTGTCTCCACTCGTGCAAATGACATAGGAGACTTGGCTGCCAGCCTTTGTCCAGAGAGCAACTGTCCCTGCACAGCCAAAATCCAGGTCATCGGGGTGGGCAGCCACAACTAAAACCCTGGCTGGAACTGGGAAGACCTTCTCCACTTGGTTACACGACTCCTTGCCATCCGTTGAGCTTGGCCAGTTTATCACGTACCATGGGGTTGTGGAAAGGGAGCGAGGGATGGTCCATGGGGTGAGAGAGCGAGCTTCTCTGCATCGAAGGAGAGCTTCCCATCTGGCGACTTCGAGGGTTTTGGGTTGGACCCTCATTTTCACGATCTCTCTCTTCTCCGATCTCTGGGCTGAGAATCGAAACAGGGCGTTCTTTTTCAATACCTATTCCGATTTCCTGAGGGGAGATCACTGGCAGTGGATATCTTCAGAGGAGGTGAGCAGGCGTCTCTATGTCTATCCAGAGAGATTTCTCGTCATGGGGATGGGCAACGTGAGCTGGCCCGAGAGGATGTCTGAGACCATAGTGGAAGGAACCATAAAGAGGATAAACTATCGCTGGGCCGACCCTGAATACCCTTACAAGCTCAAGAACATCCAGGATGGTCCCTTCCCATGGCTTCACGTGGCAGTTGTGGACCCGGACACAGTTCTCGAGGCCAGATTGGAGAAAACCCCTGATCTCCACAGATCCCTGATGGAGAAGTTTCGTAGAGAGGGGATCGAGATGTGCGCTGTGGAGGTTGAGGCCGAGACAAAGCACGTGGAGTACACTGTCACGTACAGGATCCCCAAGACAGGACTGGATCTCAGTGTGGAGCAGGGAAGGGCGGCCTATTTTCGGGCCTTTCAGGACGAGGGGGACTCCATCTGGACAATGAAGGGGATTTACATCGACGAGACCGTGGCTCCCAGCTGTGGAATTCCCCCAGGTCAGCCCCTCATGCTCGTGGGTTACAACCAAGGGACCCTGCACGCTGGGTTGATAAAGATGGCGAGGATTCAAGGGGCGACGGTTCGGTATTATCCGGTAAAGAAGTTCGAGATCTTCAAGAGCGACCTCACGGTCTCGGACATTAGGGTCCACGAGGACAGGGTCACAGTGGAGGTCCGAAACGAGGGATCTTTGGTGGCTGAGCATGTGAAATTGAGACTGAGCTTTCCCGACACTGGGAAAGAGCTCGAGGCCGTGCTGCCCAGGATAAATCCCCAGGGCGAAATATCCATAAGATTTAACGTGAAAGCGGGCCCATCTGACAGGACTATCGTGGCTGTCGTGGACCCGGAAGATCAGATTGCGGAATCGAACGAGGCCAACAACAAAAGGGAGAGAAAAGTGGGCCTTTTTGGCTGGTGATTTCCCTCGAGCTCCGTCAAGCGGGCTTCTGAACTCGTCCTGACCTTATGCACCTCGTGCAGACCTTCATGCGCCTCACTCGGCCATTTTCCACTACCCTTATCTTCTGGAGGTTTGGTAGCCAGATGCGGACAGTCTTCCTGTTGGAATGGCTCACATTGTGGCCGTACTGAATTCCCTTGTTACATATCTCGCAACGTCTCGACATTGGTCAGGGCCTCCACACGACGAATCTCGAATTCCCAATTTTAGGCCATCCTCCCAAAAATTACAATCCCTCAATCCACAAACACCACCCTGGGCCTAGAATCCGTGGCCCTCACTTCCCCAATGAGGAAGGCCTTCTCGTTGAGCCTCTCAAGCTCACCCATCACGCTGTCCAACGAGTCTCGGTGCAAGATCAGTATCATCCCTATCCCATTGTTGAAGACCCTCATCATCTCATCCTCCTCGATCCTTCCCCTTTCCCGGATGATTCTGAAGATGGCCGGAACCTCCCATGTGCCCCTCTTTATCACCACTTCGCATCCTCGAGGGAGCACTCTCGGGATGTTCTCCACCATCCCTCCTCCTGTTATGTGGGCCATGGCCTTTACGGTCACTTTCTGTATGACGGACAAAAGGGCCTTCACATATATCCTGGTGGGGACGAGGAGTTCTTCTCCCAGGGTTTTGCCCAACTCGGGCACGTATCTATCGAGTTTCCATCTGAGCCTTTGGAGAAAGAGCCTTCTCACCAGGGAATAACCATTGGAGTGGAGTCCGCTAGATGCAAGCCCCAAAACCACATCTCCTGGCCTCACCCCCGAGCCATCCACTATGGAGGCCTTCTCCACGATCCCCACGCAGAAGCCAGCGAGATCGTAATGTCCTTCCCTGTACATCCCAGGCATCTCAGCTGTCTCCCCTCCTATAAGGGCACAGCCCGCCATGGAACACCCCTCCACTATTCCCTCCATGACCCTCGTTGCCACATCTAGATCCAGTTTGCCTGTGGCAAAATAATCCAGGAAAAAAAGGGGCTCAGCCCCTTGCACGACCACATCATTTGCGCACATGGCCACAAGATCCACCCCGACTGTGTTGTGGACACCTGTGAGAAACGCTATCTTGAGTTTGGTCCCAACCCCATCTGTGGAGGAGACCAAAACTGGCTCCTTCCACTTCCCTGGCAAAATGGAAAAGAGAGCGCCAAAACCTCCGACTCCGGCCAGAAGTCCGGGCCTGTTAGTCCTCGAAGCCATGGATGAGATTCTCCTCACGAGTTCCCCAGCGGCATCTATGTCCACCCCCGATTTCTTGTAATCGAGTCTCTCCATCTCATGACCTCCGGGCTTTTTTCCTGTTTGGCGCATCCGCCCCCGAAAGGGAGCGACTTTGGGCCAACCGTCTCTGTGGGACCCAAAGGAAGATAGACCATTGGGGGTGGGAGAGTCAAACTCTCCCTTGGGGCCAATCTCCTTGATGGGATCCAAATGGATCGCCTGGGGCTTTGAGCTTTGGATTCATGTTTTGACAAAGGAGAGGGCTTGGCGTTAAATGTAATGGTCGGTCTGCGAAGAGTTCAGAGAAGAAATCAACCATGGGAGGGAGGCACAAATTGTCGAGAATTTCCCAAGACGGCTTTCAGAGGGTCAACAGACTTCCGCCTTATGTGTTCGCCATAGTGAACGAGCTAAAGCTCCAGGCCAGACGCAGAGGCGAAGACATAGTGGACCTGGGGATGGGGAATCCCGATCTGCCGACCCCACGTCACATTGTCCAGAAGGTCATAGAGGCTACCAGGAATCCCAGGAACCACAGGTATTCGGCCTCGAGGGGGATTGCGAAGCTTAGAGCTGCCATCTGCGACTGGTACAGGAGAAGGTACGATGTGGAGCTGGATCCAGAGACAGAAGCCATAGTGACCATGGGGGCTAAGGAAGGTCTGGCTCACTTGGCCCTTGCGGTCCTGGGGCCAGGGGATGTGATCCTTTCTCCCAACCCCACTTATCCCATCCATCCCTACTCAGCGATAATAGCGGGTGGGGATGTGAGGAGCATACCACTTAGCCAGGACAGGGATTTCTTCGAGGATCTCCAAGCTGCTGTGAGACTCACCTGGCCTCATCCCAAGATGCTCATAATCTCCTTTCCCCACAATCCCACAACAAAGGTGGTGGAGTTGGACTTCTTCCAGAAGGTCGTGGACTTTGCAAAGGAGAATGACCTCATGGTCGTCCACGACTTCGCTTACGCTGATCTGTGCTTCGACGGCTACAAGGCTCCCAGCTTCATGCAGGCAAAAGGGGCGAAAGAGGTGGGGGTGGAGTTCTTCTCCCTGTCCAAGAGCTACAGCATGGCTGGATGGAGGGTGGGATTTGCTGTGGGCAATCCCCAGCTCATCCACGCCCTAGCTCGCATAAAGAGCTATCTCGACTACGGGATCTTTCAGCCCATCCAGATAGCTGCAATCATAGCCCTCAACGGGGATCAACAGTGCGTGGAGGAGATCGTGAAGATTTACGAGAAAAGAAGGGACACCCTCGTCAATGGGCTCGCTAGGGCTGGGTGGCATGTGGAGAAACCCAAGGGGACCATGTTCGTCTGGGCAAAGATCCCGGAGGAGTTCAGCCACATGGGTTCACTGGAATTCTCCAAGTTTCTGTTGGAGAAGGCCAAAGTGGCTGTGTCTCCAGGGGTCGGATTCGGGGAGTACGGCGATGGCTACGTGAGGTTCGCCCTGGTGGAGAACCAGCACAGGATCAATCAGGCAGTGAGGGGGATCAAGAAGGCCCTGCTGGGAAGGTGTCCTTGAGGGGAGTAGAGGGAGGAGCTTCGGGCTTCGGGGGCATAGGCCTCGGGGGTCTGGAGCTCTCCTGGTCCATGGGAAAGTGAGGGAGTGATGAAGAGGATCTGTATCGGCCTCATAGGGTTCGGGACAGTGGGAACTGGAGTAGTGAGGACTCTCCAGGAAAATGGTCACGTGATAGAGCGAAGGCTGGGCCAAAAATTGTTCCTCAAGAGGATAGTGGATTTGGATCTGGAAAGGGACAGGGGGGTAAGGCTCCAGGATGTCATCCTTTCCAGGGATCCCCTCGATGTCATAGCTGATCCCGAAATCTCCATTGTGGTGGAACTCATAGGGGGGGAGGAGCCAGCCAGATCCATAATCCTCGAGGCCATGGATAATGGCAAACATGTTGTCACTGCCAACAAGGCCCTTTTGGCCTCGAGGGGCAACGAGATCTTCGAGAAGGCCAGCAAGAAAGGTGTGGAAATATGTTTCGAGGGATCTGTCTGTGGGGGCATCCCGGTCATAAGGGCGATAAAGGAAGGGCTCGCAGCTAACAGGATCCTTTCCATGAAGGGCATAGTGAACGGGACGTCCAACTTCATCCTCACGGAGATGACCAAAGGTGGAAGGGACTTTCGAGATGCCCTGGCCCAGGCCCAGCTCCTGGGTTACGCCGAGGCGGATCCCACCCTCGATGTGGAGGGCATAGATGCGGCTCACAAACTGGCCATCCTCATCGCCTTGGCTTACGGTACCAAGATCCACTTCGGGGAGATCTTCGTGGAGGGCATATCCCACATAGAGAGGACCGACATAGAGTTCGGCATGGAGCTCGGCTACAAGATAAAACTTCTGGCCATGTCCAGGTGGCACGACGGATGCATAGAGGCTAGGGTCCATCCAGCCTTGGTGCCAGTTGGCTCTCCCATGTCCACAGTGGACGGAGTGTATAATGCCCTGGAGATCGTGGGGGATGCCGTTGGTTCGACCTTCTTCTATGGATTCGGAGCTGGGATGATGCCCACTGCGAGCGCGGTAGTGGGGGACATAATGGATCTGGCCAGGGATCTTTCCAAGGGGATTTCGGGCCGAGTTCCTCCCCTGGGACATCCCTGGGAGTCCTTGGAGGACTTGCCCATCAAGCCCATGGAAGATGTCGTGACCAACTACTACCTGCGCTTCACAGCCGTGGACAAGCCGGGGGTTCTCTCGGCCATATCGGGTGTGCTCGCCAAGCATGACATAAGCATTCTCTCCGTCGTGCAGAAGGGGAGAAGGGGGGAGCCGGGGGTGCCCATAGTCATGATGACCCATGAAGCGAGGGAGGGGTCAGTGAGGAAGGCCCTCAGAGAGATAGAGACCCTGCCTGTGGTTGTGGGAAAGACCCAGCTCCTCAGGATCGAGGATGAGAGTCTGAGGGAGTCTTCCAAATGAAGATGGCAATAGTTGTGGGAGACGGGATGGCCGATTGGCCTTTGGAGGAGCTCGGAGGAAGGACCCCTCTGGATGTGGCCTCCACCCCATGGATGGACAGGATCGCTAGGGAAGGTTTTTTGGGCCTCGTGCGCACCATCCCAGATGGCCTTCCCCCTGGAAGCGATGTGGCCAACATGGTGATACTGGGTTACGATCCAGTGACCCAGTACACTGGGAGGGGCCCTTTGGAGGCGGCGAGCATGGGGGTCCAACTCTCGCTTGGCGATGTTGCCTTCAGGTGCAATCTGGTTCACATCTCCCTGGATGAGGATCCTCCTCGAATGGTGGATTTCACATCGGGACATATTCCAACGGAGATGGCCAGGGAGGTCATGAGGATACTGGACCGAGAGATGTCAGATAAGGAGGTGAAGTTCTATGCTGGAGTCTCTTACAGGCATCTCATGGTATGGAAAAGGGGCGAGCACAGGATGACCACAACCCCTCCCCACGACATAACGGGAAGGGAGATATCCAGTCATCTTCCCAAGGGTAAGGGCTCCAAGAAGATAAGAGAACTCATGGCCAAGTCCCAGAGAGTCCTTGCCACGCAAGAGGTGAGGGAACTTTTGGGCCCTTCGTTCAAAAATCCTCCAAACTCCATATGGCTTTGGGGACAGGGGCCCAGGCCGAGGCTCGAACCAGTGGCCACTAAGCTCGGGGTGAGGGGGGCCATGATCACGGCAGTGGACCTCCTCAAGGGACTCGCCACATATGCGGGCCTGAGAATCTTGGATGTGCCCGGTGCCACAGGCGATCTCAACACCGATTATGCTGCCAAAGGCAGGTTCGCCATCGAGGCCTTGAAGGAGGGGGACGATCTCGTCTTCGTGCATGTGGAGGCCCCTGATGAGGCCTCCCATCAGGGATCCATCCATGAGAAGATCAAGGCCATAGAGAGATTCGACGAGGAAGTGGTCGGGCAAATCCTCCAAGGTCTCACCCGATGGGAGGATTGGGCGATTTTGGTGCTTCCCGACCACGCAACCCCTATCCCCATCAAGACCCACAGTTCGGAACCAGTGCCCTTCGCTGTTGCTGGCTCCAAGGTGGAGAGAGGCAAAGGGGAGAGATTTCACGAGGAGGAGGCCCGAAGGGCGGGATCGGGTACTGTCGATGGAAGAGAGCTCCTCGAGAGGCTCGTCAAAGGAAGATGGCAGTGAGAGGTAGCGAGGGATGATGCCCGTCAAGATCACCTACAGGGTAATTTACGGCGACACCGATGCCATGGGAATCGTGTACTATGCCAACTATCTCAGGTTATTCGAGATGGGTCGGAGCGAATGGCTGAGGGCCATAGGTGTCCCTTACAGAGAGATAGAGTCTTGGGGGGTGCATGCGCCCACCACTCAAGCTTACTGCCACTACCTCCACCCGGCCCGTTACGAGGATCTCCTGGTTGTGGAGACCGATGTGGAGTACCTGAAAAGGGCCTCCATAAAGTTCGTGTACCGCATATCGAGTCAGGAGAATGGAAGGGATCTGGCCAAGGGTTACACTGTCCACGCCTTCGTGGATGAGAAGGGGAAGATAGTCTCGACCCCTCAGGCCCTGAAGGAGAGGATCCAGCGGATCATGGCCAGTGGTGAATTCCCCCCATCCTCCTGCCAGCTATGAGTCTTCTCTGGGACAAGGTCTCTGTGGGAGGTATGAACTCCATGGCCCTTTGGGGCTTTGACGTAGATAGTGTTGTGGGAGACCTATCGGCTGTGCTCGAGAGGGTTGCATGGGAGGAGTTCGGAGTGAGGGTCTCGAGGGACCAGTTCACGGAATTTCACTTGGAGAAATGCCTCCCCCTCGGGAGGGATTTCATCATGAGATGGATCGCCAGGGCATTGGAGCCCGAGTGGACCCTCGAGATGAAACCCTACCCCAAGGCGGTCGAGGTCCTGAGGGATCTCGCGATGAGTCAGCCCCTCTACTTCGTGACCGCGAGACCAGAACCCCACACTGTGAGGAGATGGCTCCTCCATAACCTGCATGGGGTCGAGGCCGAGGTCATAATTGTCAGGGCAGTGGGCGAGTTCCAGGGAAAGGTCCCAGTGCTCAAGGAGTGGGGTGTGACTCACTTCGTGGAGGATAGATTGGAGACCTGCGAGATCTTGGCAGCAGATGGCATAGAGCCAATTGTCTTCGAGCAGCCCTGGAACTCGGGAAGACACAAATTCAGGAAAGTGAAGAGCTGGGATGAGCTGAAAGAGATGATCGAGGAGACAAAAACGGGGAGAAGAAGATGGCCAAGGTGAGGAAAGCCTCAGGGGAAAAAGGACCGAGGAAAGGGGAGAGGGGGAAGGAAAGGGGCCTCAACCCCGCTACCGATACCAAAGGAGGAAAGGCCGTTGTGGTGGTGATCATGACGGGGCTCCTCTTTTTCTTCCTGTTTCTCGGATTATTGGCCCCGGACACAACCAAGGAGAACTCGAGACCCGATGGCCCCACTATCTTCTGGCGTTTTGTCTTCTTGTTGGTCCCCCTGGGAGTAATGTATTTCCTCCTCTGGGGAGAAAAGCTCCTCAAGTTCGTGGACAGGAAAAAAAGGCGAAAGAGATCTTGAGGAAACCGCCATTTCCTGAAGTACCGTCTCAGGTCCTTTACATCCTCGAGAGACTGCGCCAAGCCCAAAAGCAGGCCTTCATCGTGGGAGGAGCTGTCAGAGACGCTCTCATGGGAAGGCCCATAAAGGACTGGGATGTGGCGACGAGCGCCAAGGTGGACCTCGTCCGATCCCTCTTCCCTAAGGTGATACCCACTGGTGCTCGCCACGGCACAGTGACCGTGAAGGTGGGGGGATTGGAAGTGGAGGTCTCAGCATTTCGTGGTCGAACCATAGTGGAGGATCTCGGCCACAGGGATTTCACCGTTGATGCCATGGCATGGGACCCACAAGGGCCCACCCTATTGGATCCCTTCGGAGGCATCGGGGACCTGAAGGACCGGCTCTTGAGAGGTGTCATTGATCCACTGAAGAGGTTCCTGGAAGACCCCCTGAGAGCCCTCAGGGGGGTCAGGCTTGCAGGGGAACTGGAGCTGGAAATAGAACCATCAACCAAAAGGGCCATGGGGCAAGTGGCGGGCCTGTTGGAAGGGGTGGCGAAGGAGAGGGTGATGGAGGAACTGGACAGGATAGTCCTTCTTCCCTCTCCCATGAGAGCCCTCCTGGAGCTCGGAAAATCCTCCCTTCTCGCCTCCCTCATACCGGAGGTTCTGGACAAGGGTCTCCCCACTGCAGAGGACCCGGAATGTCTCCCTCTGGAACACCTGGCTCTGACCCTGGAGAAGCTCCCCCAAGATAGGTCCCTGAGATGGGCCGGCCTTCTCCATCGCCTGGGGGTGAGATGCCCTCCCGAGGAGGCAGTTGGTCCTCAGGAGGTGGCCGCCAATGCGGCTTTTTCGGTCCTGACGAGGTTGAGGGCCCCAGGGAGGACGAGAAAAGAGGCGAGCCATATCATCCTCCATCATGCCCTGAGCCCGAAAAGACCATGGTCATGGCCGGATGCCAGGGAGTTCATTTTGGATGTGGGAGAGGAGTATGCCCTGGCCATCGTGAAGCTCAGGATAGCTAGCCTAGAGGCCTGGTCCAAAAGGAGAGAGGATGTAATCAACCTCGAGGGATTGGAGGAGATGGTGAGGAGTCTCATCCAGGAAGAGGGGGGGCTTTCTTTTCTGAAGCTCGCCTTGGATGGGAGCGAGGCCATGGAGATCTTGGGGCTGGGACCAGGTCCTGAACTCGGGAGAGTGATCCAGGAAATGAGAAGGGAGGTGGCGAGGAATCCCGAGCTCAATGAGAAGGAGAAGCTCAGGGCCTGGCTCCTTTCCCGTCACTCGAAAAGGGCCAAGCCGTGAAGGCCCCCTCGGAATCTCCCCCCTTGAGGGCCCTCCATCTGCCATGTACCGAGGCCGGAAATTGGGATGGCCTGCCCCTCGGAAGCCCCTATCCCGGCCCTCGGGAGTCAGGGAAGAGTCTTCCCTGCCAAGTCCTCCTCTCCAACATCCTGGCCTTAATAGCGTGGATCACCTTCCCTTTGTCCAGCATCCAGGAAGGGGAGACCAAGCTCCTGGGGTCTGGATCCGATGTGAGCCTGTGAACCACCCAGGATGGCGGAATCCTCTCCAGGACATCTATCGCTGCATCCACGTATTCCTCCATGGTCAGTGGCTCGTACGAGCCCTCTTCCAGGATCCTTTCCATCTCGGTCCCCTTCACCACGTAGAGGCCGTGGAGCTTGAGGCCGTGGAGGGGAAGTGAGGATATCCTCCTCGCAGTCTCCCTCATGTGCTCCCTGGTCTCTCCCGGAAGCCCCAGGATCAGGTGCACACAGATCAAGAGGCCAGCCCTCTCAGCACGGATTGCGGCCTTTTGGAATGTGGAGAAGTCATGCCCCCTTCTTATCCTCAAAAGGGTCTCGTCATGGGCGCTCTGCAAGCCCATCTCCAACCAGATCATGAGCCCTCTCGATGCGTAATCTCGAAGGAGGGCCATGACATCCTCTCCCAGACAATCTGGCCTCGTCCCTATGCAGAGGCCCAAGATGCCTGGGATGGAGAGGGCCTCTTGGTAAAGTTCCTCGAGTTTGGAAATGGGGGCATAGGTATTGGTGAAGCTCTGGAAGTAGGCCAGGTACCCTCCCACATTGGCCTTTCTGGGCTTGGATATGTAATCTAGGATCTGCTGGGATATGGTTCTCGGCGCAGCACCCGTACCAGAACCCTTGGAGTCGCAATATATGCACCCGTGGGAGCCTATTGTCCCGTCCCTGTTGGGGCAGGAAAGACCCGCATCCAGGGGTATCTTCTGGACCTTGAATCCGAACCTCTCTCGGAGAAAGGAGTTAAGATCCCTGTACCATCCGGGAAAGGGGGAGCCATGGGTCACTTCGGTTCCCCTGGGCGAGTTCCATGGGGATTGGGATTGGAGGCCAAGGCTCTCTTTCATGGGTCAGATGAACTCGTTTCTCAGCTGGTTGAAGGCGCTTGTCAGGTCGCTTCCGTGTTCCGCTATGAATCTCTCCAGGGCCGCTTCCACTTTTCTCTTGAGGGAGAGGTCCTCCAGGTCCTTCACGCTCCTGTAAGCGTGGGCCCTTCTTCCCAAGTTGTAGATGAGCTTATCCCTCTCTGGCAGCTCCAAGTATTCGTCTATCACCTTCAACATCTTGTCCTTGTCCTCTGGAAGCTTCCCCTCTACCTCCTCGAGGAGGTTCAGTATGTGGTCGCTCACAAGGTAGCTCGTTATCCCATCGAGATTCTCGATGAAGAGCCTTTCCTCCCTGACTATCTCCTCCTCGGACTGGAGCTCGAACTCCCCTGAGAGGATCTTCTCGTTGAGGGGCATCCCCGGTCTCACAGTCAGGGTCCTCATGCGAATGAAGTGGGGGTTGATCGCATTTATCACCCTAGCGCTCTCTATGGCATGTTCCTTCCACCATCTTCGCCCCCCAAGCCCGAGAAGCATGTATTCCGAGAGGGAAATCCCCGCTTCCACTACCTTTCTCCCCGCCTCTATGTGACCCTCTGCTGTCACCCCTTTTTTCATATAGCGGAGCAGAGGATCGTAACCCGATTCCATCCCCACATGGATCCTGTTGAGACCTGCCTCGGCCAAGAGCTTCAGCTCTTCCACAGTCTTTCTCCTCAATGTGGAGGATCTCGCGTAAGAGGTTATCCTCTCGATTGTGGGGAAGGTGGCCTTGAGAAACCTCAGGATCTCGGCCAGCTCCTCCGCTTCCAAGATCAAGCTATTGGCATCCTGGAGAAAAGCGCTCTTGGCTCCGAAATACATCCAGGCGGCAATGGACCTGTGGGACTCTCCATATCTTCTCGGGTTCGTCCATATGATCTGGATGACCGAGTCATCCACCCTGCCTCCAAGGCCCATCTTCCAACTCAGGGCCAAGATCTCATCGTAGATGGCCCTAGCCGCCCTGATGTCCTCCTTGACCTCTTCCACGCTTCTGCGGCTAAAGGTCTTTCCCTTGTAGATATTGCAGAACTCGCACTTGTTCCAAGGGCAGTTGCGGGTGACCCTTATCAAGAGGCTCCTCGCCTCGCTGGGAGGCCTTATGGGGCCTTGTTCGAATGCGTAAGCCATTGGCTCGTGCCTCCTCTCGTGATCGTGGCATCGAGGTAAATCCTGGATCCTCTTCAGGAGCTAGGTGCTACCTCCACTCTTATATATAAGTCGCCAACTCCCTTTGGTCCATGCAAACCCTTTCCCTTGAGCCTCAGCTTTGTCCCTGGTTTGGTCCCGGGAGGGATCCTGACCTGGAGTTTCTCCTTGCCGAATCCCCTGTCCACTGAGATCCTCACCTGTGTCCCCCTGGATATCTCCTCCATGGGAAGAGCGAGGGTGTAGTGGAGATCATTTTCCGATTCTTCCCCTCGGGCCTTTGCGGGAACCGATGCAGTCCTTCCCCTGAGGAGCCCTCCCAGCTGCTGTCCCAATCTCTCCACGAGCCCCGGGGATCTGGTCCTCTCAAGGGATTCCCTTTCCTTGGCTCCCCTTCCAAACAGCTTCAACCTCGGGAACCCCCAAGGCCCAAAGATGAATATCCCGCCGAATATAATCCCCCTTCCGCCAAAGAACACCTGATCCAAGAAGCTCTGATCGAAACGGAACCCGGCTTTCTCGAACTCCCTCAAGAGCTCCTGGAAGACGTCGTTCATCCTGGGGTCCCTGAAGAGGTCCTCGAATATCTCCTCCTGACTATACTTGAAACCTTCGGCCGATCCTGTCCTCAATATGCGATCGTACTCCGCCCTCTTCTTGGGATCCCCCAAGACCCCATATGCCTCGCTGACTTCCTTGAAGCGTTCCTCTGCCGAAGGGTCTCCCGGGTTCCTGTCCGGATGGTATCGAAGGGCAAGCCTCCTGTAAGCTAGTCTGATTTCCTCCTCTGTAGCCTCGGGGCTGACCCCCAGAATGCGATAATAGTCCTTCACTTGCACCTCACCCCCGAAGTGGGATCTCTCTCTCGGTCCGGCCCGGCCGTGGGGCCGGAGGTCTCACCCGAGCGGGAAGAGAGCCCTCGGTCATTCCTCTTCCAGAGACTTCTTGCCTCCTCCCTCAGTCGGGGATTCAGATCCTCCTTCTGGAAGACCGTGGGAAGATCCTGGTGGAGGATGAGCTTCACCAAGCTCAAGGAGACTGACAAAGGGCAAAAGGGGTTTAGGACCAAGGCCAGCTTCACCCTGTAACGACTCATCCAGCGGGGACAAAGGGCCACCTCCCTGAGGATGGAAGGGGATACGGGATTGCGGCTCGCAATTTTGAGTACCTCTGTCTCCGTCACCCTGGGGTTCCAGAGGAGCCTCCTTATGACACCCGGATCCGGATCCATGAGGAGCCTCTCTATGATTCGGGGAGATATCCTCCTGGCCAGGGCCCTCCTCTCCCCCAGGGTCAAGCCCTTCGGATGGGATGGCGAAGGCTCCCTCATCTCCCTGTGCCCCTTTTGAGGGTTGCCGTTGTCCAGAAGCTGAGCCACAAGATCCAAGCCCAGCTCCTCCGCTATGACCCTCGCCTCCGAGATGGTCCTGGGGGTGAGCATCCCTTTCACCGTGGCCCAATCCGATAGGACCAATCTCGCAGCCTCCCTCATGGGACCATCGCCCCTTGCCTCCCGGCAGACCATCTCGAGCCAAAGGGCGGCCCTTCTCGCCGGAGCCTCGGAGATAAAAGTGGCTATCTTCGTGGCCCTGGCGCAGGGATCGAGTATCGCCCTCAGGCGACCCAAGAGCTCCTGAGCTGTGAAGGAGTCGCTCTGGTCCACCCCAAACCCAGAAGACCGGACTTCTCCGTCCCTCAATTTGACGGCCATTTGAATCTTAACATTCGCTTATATCTCTTTCAATGAGAGGAGAAGCGAAGGTAGGGTAGAGACTTTGGCATTTTGTGTCGAAATTCGGCTTGTTGGGTAAAGATAGCGGTTATCTCCCGCTGGAAACCCCCGGAAAGAAGGAGATACCCCTTGGCCGGAATCGGCAATGGCGAGAATGGCAAGGGAAGACTTGCGTATAGCGAGGTCGAAGATGCTTTGTCTGTGATGGACGACAGTCCAAGAATCTCGAAACTGGGATTCTCTATAGGCTGGCGAACCCGACCTACAGGCCGAGGCATTTATGGGGCCTGAGGATGTCAAACCCAAGGCCCAAAAAAGGGGGGGTACGGGTGGATGCCTCTCCAGGTTCGATGAACGCCAAATGGCTTCGTTCGAGGCTTCAAGTAAAGTAAGCGTGGATTCGATGGATGGGAGGGCCGGTCCCTATGGATAGCTCGATGGCTGGCCTTTATTTCTGGAGGGCGAGCTCCGCGATGGCACAGGCTAGGTAGCGGGAAAAAGGATCTTTGCCCTCTATCGCTCTGTTTGCGGCGATGTGAGGCTTGTAAGCCCATCCGTTCTCTGGGACTCGAAGCCATACGCCGAAAAGCAGGAGATTCAAAGCCAGGTGCAGGAGGATGACGTCATCGCGCGTATGCCGTCGAGCACGTTTTGGATTCCTATCGCGCGGAATTGTTGAAAGAGCGTGAGCGGATTGCTACTATCAAGCGCAAATACGGCTTGCGTTCCATGGAAGAGATGATTCTGGAATCAGAAGCCAAACTCATCGAATACGACACCTGCCGTGCCAAGGGCGAGAACCTTCCCGAGATGGAGCCCACTGACGAGCAGAGGCGGAAAGAGGAGCTGGAGGCACGCAAAGAGGTGCTTGAAGAAGAGATCTACTGGGCGTGGTGCGCGTCTTCCTGCAACCGGCTGCCGATGAGAGCATGCGCTCCGATCCCGAGATGGAGGCCACAGGCATGCAGGTGGCGATGCAATACGAGCGCGAGCATGGCCGCGAACCCGAAGATGTCTCCTCCGAAAATCTTGGCCACGATATACGCTCGACCACCCCATCTGGCCAGGTGCGCTGCATCGAAGTCAAAGCCCGAGCAACCACCGCCGCCATCGTCCTCACTCTTAACGAATGGCTCATGGCGCAGGGTTTGGGGGATGAGGACTGGCTGTACATTTTCGAGAATCCCAGGACGGACCCGCGCTTGCACACCATTGAAAATCCTGCGGCAAAACTGCAACCAGGGGAAATCACCGGAAGCGTGCGCCACGTGATCAAGAACTGGAAAAATGGTCTGTAGTCATGCGATTTGTCGCTGTGCCACAAACCGCAAGGGCGGAACAATGAATCCAGACGAGTTCAGGACTAGTCCCAGTGGTCGCGTGATTCGAGTGGGGCAGGGCGATACGGCCTACTGGGCCTTCGTACCGAACCCACTGCCCCCGCCGTTGACGTTCGATGCCGCGCTCATCCGTTTGCTCTCCGATGCCGATCGCGCCTTGGGAGAACTTGCAGGCTCAGGACGCGCCATGCCGAACCCACACCTGCTCATCAAGCCGTTCATCCGACGGGAGGCGGTGCTTTCCTCGCGCATCGAAGGCGCTCAGGCCAACTTAGCCGATCTCTACGCCTATGAAGCACGGCAACCGCCATTGCTGGGTCTCCAACCCCCGCGTGCAGAAGCCGACGTGCGTGAGGTCTACAATTATGTTCGGGCGCTGGAGTATGGGTTGGAACGCCTGAACACGCTGCCCGTTAGTCTCCGACTCATCCGCGAACTTCATGCGCGCTTGATGGAAGGAGTGCGTGGGGAACACGCGACACCAGGGGAGTTTCGGCGTACGCAAAACTGGATTGGCGCGCCAGGTTGCACGCTGAATGAGGCGACATTCGTTCCCCCGCCTCCGGAAGAAATGCATGCCGCTCTGGATGCCTTCGAAAAGTACTTGCACAGCGAAGACGAACACCCGCCCTTGGTGCGACTTGCACTGATTCACTACCAATTCGAAGCAATCCACCCATTCCTTGACGGTAACGGGCGCATCGGACGACTGCTCCTTTCCCTGCTCTTTGTCCACTGGAACCTCTTGCCGCTGCCGCTCCTGTACCTGAGCGCGTTCTTTGAACAACACCGGCAACGGTATTACGACCTGCTCCTGGCAGTGAGCAGACGCGGCGCCTGGTACGAGTGGGTAGGGTTTTTTCTCCGCGGTGTGGCCGAACAGGCGCGAGATGCCCTCTCCTGTGCCAAACGACTGCAAGATTTGCAGGCAAAATGGCATCGGCGGCTTGCGTTCGCTCGCAAGTCCGCGCTTTTGCTTCGCTTCGCAGACAAGCTCTTTGAATCACCACTTGTCACGATCCCATTGGCAAAAGCCTACCTGAACGTAACCTATGTGAGCGCACAACGGATCGTTGACAAACTTGTCCAGGCGAACATCCTTCATCCTCTTGACACAGAGAAGAAGTATGGCAGAAAGTTCATCGCGCGTGAGATTTTCCAGGTCATCGGAGAGAAGGAAGTCGAATGAAATTTTACTTTTTCCAGGCAAAGTATACTTTCCGAAGCTCCATGCATACTTTTGTATAAATCGTGCCCTCATCACGGAAGGATGAAAACCCATGGACCAGACGCCACAGAAACTCGTCGAAGCCGACTTCCCCATGCGCAAGGTCTCCGAAGAATCGGTGCGCGATATTTCGCCCTGGGAAATCGTCTCGAAAGGCAACGCCCCTCAGATCGAAATCCCTTCCTCGCCACGGTGAAGCAATGGGGCAACTGGATATTGGAAGAAGCCCGTAAAGGACTGGAGCGCTTTTAACCCTGAGACCCCGACGGCTCTTTT
>Ga0207433_10005858_pt1 | contig 21667 bp, 20 predicted proteins | sample YelNatPaOPGAMG01_FD_187559 | JGI IMG/M metagenome (GOLD analysis project Ga0207433, IMG submission 187559) | Hot spring thermophilic microbial communities from Obsidian Pool, Yellowstone National Park, USA - OP-RAMG-01 (SPAdes) (version 3) | ecosystem: Environmental > Aquatic > Thermal springs... | reverse complement strand
AGTATGTCAGAAGGGATCGTCCTTAGAATTATTGAACTCAAAAATCCTATCTCTTTTCCTTTAGGAGAGCCACGGTTATGATTCGGTGGGATCACTCTCACTCATATTAAAAATTTCAGGGTTATTCTTCAGTAGAACACCCAGTACCAGTTCATTCATCAATCAGTATCTTTTTTCAGAAGGATAACGTTTTCTCCGAAGAGGATCTTTTTGAATTCATCAGAAATATCATATTTCCTTGTTTCAATATCGCTTTCAATTAGCATGAGCTCTGATAGCTCATCCGGATAGCCTTCTGAAAATATTATCTCACGTATTCCAGCATTTATGATCATTTTTGAGCAGTCGGAGCAAGGATGAGTGGTTACATAAATTATGCTCCCATTAATGGCAGTACCATTATAGGCAGCCTGAATTATCGCATTCTGTTCAGCATGAAGTCCTCTGCAAAGTTCCCTTCTCTCGCCCGGGGGTACCTTCAGTTGATCTCTGAGACAGCCTACTTGGTCACAGTGTAGGGCTCCTCTTGGTGGACCGTTATAACCAGTTGCTACAATCCTTTTGTCTTTTACAATCACCGCTCCCACTTTTCTCCGGACGCAGGTAGATCTAGTAGCTGCCATGAAGGCTATCCTCATGAAATATTCGTCCCAGCTCGGTCTTTCCATTTGTATAACATGAAGAACACGCAAAAAAGATTTGTCCTAAGAAGTCAGCCTTAATACCTTAACAGTGGAGGTTACAAAGTTACGAGCAAGAAACTTCGGTATTCAGCGAGGAGAGCACGTCAGGTATCATAAATGACGAGAAGGGGACATAAACATACGCCTATTCCGTGTAAAATTTCGTTCAAAGATGGGATTAATGTAGGTCATTCAAGTTGTAGAAGAGTGGATCAAGTTTCAGTGAATGCTTAAAATGCATAGATAAATATCGCTTTTTTTCCGGCAGTAATTTTACGAGAATTTTGAGACATTGTGCACCGACGGGTAAAATTAACGGTTAATTTGATCTTGCCAAAATAATGTAACTTATACAAAACGTTTTTATTAAAGAAACTACTAGTACGCACATGGCAAAATATTCGTTTAAGTGCAGTGACATTGGTATGAACTGCGGGTTTGAAACTAAAGCTTCTACGATGGAGGAGCTCATGCCGAAGATTGTAGAACATGCAAAAACGGCTCACAACATGACCGAGATTCCTCCAGATGTGAAAGCAAAGGTTGAAAAGGCAATTAAGAAGAGCTTCTTCTGAATAAGAATGGGCATATTCCTATCTATGTCTCGATGTCTCATTAGCGATAGCTTTGTTCTGTCCATGTGTAAAGAAAGGAGTGAAACATAATTATCTTGTCGTAACATTGATATTTTTGTTTGTTAAAATTTTCCAATTGCCTGATTCAAGAATTTTAAACAGGGAAATTAAGGGAAGCTGAACACACAAATATTCCATCTACCAGGTTACGAAAGAAGAGCTTATTTAATATCCTAATTTCTGAGATTTTCGTAGAAGTAAGAGCCTGTCAAGTCTTTTAAACAACGGACATTTCTTCCATAAATTTGAATAATGGTATCATTGACCCTCTGAGTTTTATTCCAAAATCAGTAAGTGAGTAGGAAACGCGCCCATTCTTGACATTTTTGGAGATTAATCCAATATTGACCATTTCTTTCAGTCTTTTGGATATTATGGTGGAGCTAGAACCAGGTATATCTTTCAATATTTCGTTGAAATTAGCTTTTCCCTCATTGTTTCCAACAACTCCAATTATAAGTAATGTATACTTTCTTCCAATCATTTTTAACATTTCAATGGATGGATCAATACATATCTGCTTATTCCCGTTTCTAATCATACATGCCTTTTCCCTTTTGAGGTCTGGATGCGCTTCTCCGTCTCCCTTCATTTTACCATACACTGAATTATATAATCCCAACGGGTAAAAAAAGGTTGCAGTATTTTCGATTGACAAAAGACCAAGTTTCAATCAGGAGTGATCATAGAGACAGCAACTTTTAACTGGATTGACAAACCAAATATACAGATTATTTAACCCTATCAGGAGCAGGAGCTTGCCACAAAAATCAATCTATAATTAAAGGGCGCTGTTTTGCATATCATTGCTCCGATCTTCTAATTAGTGCTCCGGCCGGGATTTGGACCCGGGTCGTGGGATTGAGAGCCCCATATGCTTGGCCGGACTACACCACCGGAGCTAAGCCTTATTCTCAAACGATATAAAAATCTCTCTTTCCCTTTTGGACAGAAAATTGAGGATTCAGACAATTTGTAGTTTAATCCTAAACGGGAATTGTTTGAGTAGCATAAGAAGCCTCTGTCTCAGCTTCCTTCTAGGGAAAATTCAACTTTTCCCTTATTTACAAAGTAATTGTTCTGACGAGGAACCACCTCATATATCTTTAATCCATTCTTCGAGGTTGTAACAAGAGATCCTGCCTCGGAAATTCTCAGATGTTCAACTTTGTCATTTCTCTCAGACAGGAACTGTATTATTGCACGAAGATTTTCCTCATCTAAATCTACTGTTGAAGCGGCATTCTGTGACTTTGCAAGATTGATGCTCTGCGTGAATTGCTTCCTCTCAAGTGGTGGTGTATTCTTTACCTTGAGAGCCATCATACCCATTCCCATTATTTTCTCATTTCTAGCGCTTTCAGGCATATTTTTGGTTAATCCAACGACTTTCTGAAACACGGCAACCAGGTTGTCACTTTTTTCTAAGTGTTTTTGCTCCTTTAACTCCTTGTTATTCAAAACTATGTGTAATTCCCTTTTTGCCCGTGTGAATGCAACATACAGTACCCTGATTTCCTCACTTGATGAGAATAACCGTGTTTCAATCTTCTCAAGTAGCTTTCTGCTTGGAGAATTTATAAAATCTGCATCAGTCTTGACGACAAGGCCGCAGTGCTCTTCAGATTCGTACTTTTCCCTTCCTCTCCCGGGATCAAGGTCGTAAATTATCACTGTATCGAATTCAAGACCCTTTGCCTGGTGAATTGTCATAATCTTTACCTTAGAAGAATCCTTCAAGAGGTCATCAATTGGCCCGCTTTCCTTACTTTCCAGTGAATTTTCCCACCAATCGATGACAGAATGGGGATCCCCTCCATACCTTCCAATATACGAGGAAACAATCTCCATAATTCTAAAAATCCTATCAACCCTTTCCTCACCATCTGGGAGAAGGAGCAGTTTTTTTATGTATCCTTCCCTTGTGATTATCTTGTTAAGAACGAAGTCGAGTCTTTCACTTTTCAGCAACTCTCTATACTTGCCTAGAACTTTCCAAACAAATTCATACTGTTTATCAGAAATCCTCATGAGTCCAGACACATCCATTCCAAATATCGGCGAAAAGAGGAGAGAAGCCTGGGAAACCGCATCACTTGGATCTGCCAGATATTTCACAAGTGAAAGAATGTCCAACCCCTCCTGCGATTTCAGCAATGATTCCCCAGAAATCAGAATGGACTCAATTCCCTGGGCCCTGAGGTATGACTTTATATTGAAAAAGTCAGTAGATATTCTGCTAAGTATTGCTATGTCTCCCTGTTTCTCCCCTTTCCGGACCTTTTCCTTTATTATCTCAGCAACTGCCATCAGGGAATCTTCAGGGGTATCTACCACATAGCATGCAACTCTCCCCTCATCGTCCGAAAAACTTTCCATGCTTTCACTCTTGATCAGTAGTGGAAAGAATTTGTTATAGAATGAAATGAGATTTTTTGAACTTCTCCTGTTCACCTTCAAAAAGGTGTGATTCGATATATTCTCAACGAACTTTAACTGCGCAGCTTGGTGTGCGCCCCTGAAAGAGTATATGCTCTGATTGAAATCACCGACAACATAAAAGGAGGAACCATGCTTCAAAAGGTTCTCGAATATTGCTATCTGTAATTGATCTGTATCTTGAAATTCGTCAACAAGGATGAATGTGTACCTTTTTGAAATTTCATCCCCGTACTTTTCAACAATCTTCAATGTGTACAGAAGGAGATCATCAAAATCCATTAATTTTCTTCTGATTTTTACTTCCTGGTACTCTCCAATTATGTAGAATAGCAGGGACATAATATCCGGAATTAGGGAAATCTTTACCCTGCTGACAATCTCCTTCATGACCTCTGCGTCAAAAATATCCTTGGAATATTTAGTGAAGAAACAACCTTGGGAAAGTTTCATGGAGGAAAAATATCCCTTGTGCGATTCAAGGATAGTTGAACATTCCTTCACAATGGCCTCCAGATCCATGTCATATTTTTCCATGATTTCCTCGAGTATGATCTTGGGAGGGCTCTGCTTTTTATCGTTTCTCAGTCCTATGATAAACCTTCTGATGGTACTGTCAAGAAGACTTTCAGATTCAAGTTCATCCATGACCCTGAAGTTCCAGTGAATTCCAACTTCTGTTCCGTACTTCCTGACAATTTTAGAACAGAAGTTGTGAATAGTTCCAACATTAGAGGAAGGAAGTTCCTTGAGCAGATCCTTCCTGTCATCATTTATTGCTTTCTTCTTCAGCCTTTCCATCAGTTCAGACGCTGCCCTTTCAGTGAAAGTGATGGCTACCACACTTGAGACGTCATTTTCCTTCATTAAATCATAACATTTGTTTATCAGTGTTTCAGTTTTTCCGGAACCAGGTACTGCTGAAATATATTCTCCATCCATATTTTACCACCTTCTCTCTTGGACTCTGCACACGCTCAGGAGAGGGCAGTATAGCTGATGCTCGCATTTCCATAAACTTCCGCCATTCTTCACGACTGGATCGAAATCACCTGCCAGGAATTCCCTGAGAGCCTTGTTCACTATGTCGGAACACTTGCTTACCTGTGCCGCTTCATTTTCTATCTCCCTGTAGAAGCCCGCCGTGTTAAGGCCACCATCAACATCTTTGAATGAAACATAAGCGGCCGCCTTTACCTTCTTCTTAAGCAAGGATTCAACCGCAAGCTTGTAAAGAAACAACTGTACCTTTCCCTCGTTTGCGTCGCAAAGTTCGTTTTTCGGGTAGTGACTGAGGGAGCTCTTGTAATCAATAATGCATAGATCTCCATCATGCTCGTCTATCCTGTCAACATACCCGAGCAGGCTTATCTTCGAACCGTCAATGTCGTAATAAAATTTATCTTCCCTGTTAGTTGGAAACCTGAATTCCTTGTAAAGGACTTTCCTGCCAAGCTCCAAGGTATGCGTCACATCCAGTCTGAAAAATTTAGAGAGTTTGCCATTCTTGATGAATTTATCCCTGTAGAATTCAAGTGCAACCCTTCTGGACAAATATCTCTCGTTTCTTATCTCAGATCTTATAAAATTTTCTGAAAGCCTGCTGAATTCTACAGGGGAGAGATCAGTTGAATAGTAATCCTGAAGTATTTTGTGTGTTAGTGATCCCGTGGTCTTTGGATCCAGGAATTCCCCAGGGGGATCGATCTTGTCAATCCTGAGTAATCCATTTATGAATGCCTTGAAATGGCAGCCTAGATAGTTTTCAATAAATGTTGCAGATAACGGACTCTTTATCCTAGCACTGATTAAGTCAGAATCAAGAAAATATTTGTTCTTCACTGAATACTCTGAGGCTATTTCCCAGTCATTGGCTGCTATCCTTGGAATGAAAATATCCTCCCTCGGCATATATTTTTCATCCACTTCAATTGAATCATAAAAAACGGTTGACTCTGTATACGAAAACTCACTATCAAGCATCGAGCAGGTTACTGAAATGTTATTCCCGGAACCTATGAGCTGCTTTAGTATTCCGTTTACAAATCTTTCGTAATGTCCTGAAAGACCTATTCGTGAAAGGAGTTCCCTAGAATCCTCTGAAAAGGCCCTGTTTAACGAGGATACGTCCTGCAACGTGATATAGATGTTATCAAATCTGAGTCCAACAGCGTCCAGAGGCTTACTTATGAAGTACTGATTGTTTCCAAATATGTTTACTCGGGGGATTTCCTTGAGCGATTCAACTCCACTGATAATGAGATCAGGATCTTCGTTATATCTTGATCCCCCCTCACGCAGGAGGTTCAGAATTTTGTTCAGGTGCACTGAAGAATCTCCAAGATACTTCCTGGAAATTACGGATATTTCCTCGAGACCCATTCCGTAATTCAACTTATGGGCCAGTTCTTCAACATCTTCCAGGATTTCGCTTTGAATATTTAGTTCATCGAAAAGTACCTTCCAATCATTTAATTCCTTCGTCAGGTTCTTATCGCTGCATTTCTTCTTTATCGCAGATAATTTTTGAGGGTTTATACCGGAGTGGGGGGATTCAAGGAGTGAGATAACTGAATCAAAGGAGAATTCATCAGAAACAGCATTCAGGGCTGACTTGATGAAACTCAGCGGGGAATCATTCATCAACAATGCTGGAACAGATGAAATTACCGTTGGTGCAATGCCATATAGTTCAAATTCCTTGAACACGTTTACAAGTGCGAAATCGTCTGGTACGATTATGCACGTCGTTCCATCCTTCATCAAGGCATCCTTTACAACCCATCGACATTCAGCCCAGTAATCCGGAAATTTTATTTTGACCATGCTGGCGGGAGCCATTTCCGGTTCACCTTCGGAACGCTTAATCTCATTGTATGGCTTCAGTTCAGAGGGGATATGGCTTATGTAATTGGAATCCAGATTATATTTAAGGGGAAAGAGATTTTTGAACTGAATGAAATCCTCAATTTCGCTCTTGTTCTGTTCTGATATGTGCTTGTAATAGCTTACAATAATCTCACTAAATCTCTCAATCTTTTTTTCCGCAATACTGTCTGCATTGATCCTGTGCATCTTCCCGGTCTCTGATGTCATCCTGAGGAAATTTATGATCCTCTCCACAGATAGTAAATCGTCAACTTCTACCCCAGATTTAAGTAGTGTTGCAAGTCTCTCTTCATCCGAGACTATGGTTACTCCCACAGAAGATGCAATCTCCCTTATAAGATCAGAAATTCCCTGGGCAAAAGACCCATTTAAATATGAGTATAATCTGGCTCCTCCAGTTGAGTACAATATATGGATCCTTCCCTCTGGATCATTCACGAACTGCGAACAGTATCTACCTTAAATTTTTTATCTGTAAGCTAGTGTCACCAGGGGATCTAATCCTCCTAGAGAAAGGGTAGAAGAACTTTAACATTTGTGGCATATTTTCCTAGCTAATGCCTAGCAAAATCTACTGTATTTACGTTTGAGTCTTATAACTTGCGGCCAAGGTGTTTTTGAGAAAATAAATAACAGAATTTTAGTAACCGTCCGTTAATGATCGCTTTCCCTCGCATGGTTCCGGGGCTTCTTCCGCATTCATTACAGTCTCGGAGTAATGAATTCAATTATTCCCTTCCATCAAAGCTCAGGGAAAGGTTATATTCTCACCAACATGGCCCTGTTTATTCAGAACTGCCAATATGATGGCATAGAATTCTGAGAATTCACTGGAGTGGGGGACACAATTCTAAGATCGACCAATATCGAATATATTGTGCTAAACTCAATTCTCTGGAAATGTTTTAATATGATGATTTAATAATATTTGAAAATGGGGGTAAGTCAAAACTCTGCTCAGACTGACGCTGGCGGGACAAGAAAAAAGGTCAGGAAACTAAACATGAGGAAGAACGAAGAATTCAGATTCCTGCTGGGTAAATATCTGAGGGATCTCCCAGAAAGCGTAAGAGGAAATGTTTTTGGTTCTGTCTATGCCAAAGCTTCAAAAAATGGAATAATAGATGCCAGAGATTACATAATCGTGAAGAAAAATGAGGGTATAATCGACGAAACTACCAGCAAAAGGCTAATTGATCTTATTTACGATTACAGTATTTTTCGTTAAGAATACTGCGTGAATCTTTTATAATCTCCTGTCGCGCTTAGGATACCTATCCGAACACCCGCATCGAGCCAGGCATAAGCATATGAACTAGCCGCCAGCGAATTTTCATAGTCTCCCTTTTCGAAGAAATATTTCGCATCCTTTAGATAATTCTTGCACATTTCTATAAAATCTATTGCGGCCCGTGAGAGAAGGCTCTCACCAGAGGGTGCTATTTTCACCGTATTCAGTGCCATCTCAGTCATTTCTATGTATTTCCTGCACCTATCCTCTAGTGTCATCTAATTACCCTGATATTCTTCCCACCATCGTCAGTTTCCCTGGGTCTAACTTCAACAAACATTGGAATTGGCAGATCCGGGGATGTAACAAGTACTACTCCTATCGGCAACCTCTGTATTTCGTCAAGTGAGGAGTTCGTGAGTCCTTCTACAGAATTACCAATTGCCTTTAGATCATTGGGGTTTGTCACTTTCAGGATCAATTGGGTGCCGCACTGGGAGAGAACATTTTTATCTACCTTTGCAGGTCTTTGAGAAACAACCAGGAGTCCAAACCCGAATTTTCTCCCTTCGGAGGCCACAGTCCTCATTATTTTTGACGAGAAGGCCTTACCCTGTTGCGGTGCAAAATTATGTGCCTCCTCTATAACCACAAGAAGGGGAGGTATCTTCTCCTTTTTTCTTGCTTCAAATAGCGTGTAAAGAAGTCTCTGAACGATCAGTTCCTGAATGTCAGGAGGCAGCCCCTTCATCTCTATAACTGAAACTTTCCCTTTGGCTACAATTTCATCAACTTTCAAGCCCCTGCTACTGAAGACATTGAGCGACTTGAGGTAGTTAAGTTCCTTTTCAAGTGTCTGTGAAACTGACGAATCATCCTGCTTCTTCAACTCCTTTATGATATCATCAATGTCATAATCCTTGACGGTCAGCCTGACAGCATCTACTGCCTTCCTCAGAGGAAGGACGTATGCCTTTGGATCCGAAAGGTTCATAATGCTAATCAGTTCCTTCACGTTCACCTGAGATGCGGTGAATTTTAGCTGTCTGTCTCCCTGGCCTGTCGAGAATGCAATGATTCTAGAATCATAGGAAGCAGGTTGTATTCCAAACCTCTTCATAGAAGGGGTGAGAGATCCCTTTCGTTTCATTGCAACATATTCACCATGAGGATCAATTATCACGACTGTTACATCGTTCTTAATCAATTCTTCCACTATTACTCCTGTCAGATAACTTTTTCCGCCTCCAGTTTTGGCCATGACGGAAATATGCTTTTGGACCATCGAGTTTATATCTATGTAAAATGGAATGTTATGTCCATATATCATTCCAATGTAGGCTTTTCCTTTCTTATCTGAACCCAGGTTAAGGATTGAAGAGATGAAATCATCTTCTGCAAGGAAGACAGGAGTACCCGCAAGGAATGGAGTTCTGGGGTATTGAATAATTCCCCTTTCATCTTTGTATCCGATGATAACGATCTGTGCAGAAATCGACTGCTGAATATCCACGGAATTTCCCTCCATTATCTGATATGACTTTTCAATTGAGAGATTAGTTTTGGCCTCTATGCTATCTATCTTTCCAAGTACCCATCCTGTCTCGTGATGTCTTATCCTAACATAGTCCCCCTGTCTGATCCTTCCAGAGACCGAACAGTTGACAGAAGTCGGATGAAGATCTCCATACAATATTCCAACCGGATCCATTTCTTATTTCTTCTCCTTTAACATCTTTGATATTGATTTGACCCCCCTTTCGACTCTTTCATGCTCTTCTGTGCCTATCCCCAGTCTAATTATCGAATCGGAACCAAAGAAATATCCCGGTACAGTAGACACTCCCTCCTTGATAAGGGAGAGCGAGAACTTCAGTGACTCAGATCCAACAGTGAGTGCGTTCACGACGCTTCCTTTGGCACCGAGAATATATTCATCAAGTTCCTCGAAAAGGATTTTAGAATTCTGTTCGAGTTTTTTAATGTTATAGTCCCTGTATACTCCAGTGTTATTGAGCAGATAACTGCCTCTCTTTCTTACGATTGAGGAAATCTTTGGAACCACAAAATCCATTTTTTCCTTCATTTCTTCGATGATTTCTTTCCTGGCAATAATCCATCCCATCTTTATTCCGGAATCTCCAAAGAATTTGGATACTGAACTGACGGTGATTGCATTTCCTATCTCTATTTTCTTGGGAAAAGAGGTGCTGAAAAATGAGAATGTATCATCAACAATAAGGAATGATTCATTGCTTTCTGTTTCCCTGGCAATTGATCTCACACTTTCCTCGCTCCACATGAGCCCTGTGGGGTTATTCGGATTGCTGATAAAATAAGCGGCATTTTCCTCAACATCCCAGGGCGAAAGATCAATTCCATCGTTTGTAATCCTATTATCAATAATGACTTTAATTCCTGCTTCTTCTGCCTGATAAGAAAACACCGGGTATTCAGGTGCTATAGTCACGATCTTCATGATCTTTGATTTAAGGTAATTTATTACGAAGAATGATGCAAAAGTACCCGAGGGCGTCAGCAAGACCTGGTCTTTTTCCACCCCGTAAATTTTGGCGATGATATCCTCGGTACTTTCTTTATCGCTTCCCTCAGAGTTCATTCCTGCCATTGCGCTAGATGCAAGATCTATGTTATTTTCTGGAAGTGAGTCCATGTATCTGAATAGAGAAACATTCAGGGGCACATGAGGTTAATTATTTCATGAATAAACAATCTTCCATGATTTTAATTATCAAGATGGCATAAGAAAGGGTGAAAGTGATAAAGCTAGGGGGAAGCATAATCACCAATAAAGCAAAATTTGGTGAGTTCAGAGAAGAGAATGCTAAAGCACTCTCCAGGGTCATCTCTGATTCTGGGCATGAAGCGATAATCATTCATGGCGCAGGCTCCTTTGGGCATATAAAGGCAATGGATTACCATTTGAATGTTCCAGGTCAAATTGAGGGGAAAACAGGGAAAATTGCTGAGGTGATAGGTGATGTTCTCACCCTTAACTCACTGATAGTTGGAACTATGATTAGGGAAGGTATAAATGCCTTCTCTCTCCCGCCTCATTCTATATTTCCGATCACGGATAAGGATTACGAGCTTATCGATCATCTCCTTCGGAACAGATTTGTGCCAGTTCTTTACGGGGATATAATAGTCTCAGATGGCGACTACAGGATAATCTCCGGCGATGAAATTGCACTGGAAATGGCAAAGAAATTCAGTCCTGAAGAGGTGATATTTGTAACTGATGTTGATGGTCTCTTCACTTCAGATCCCAAGAAGGACAAAAATGCCAGGTTGATCGGGAAGGTAAGAGCACCGGAGATAGATATAGGCTACGGCGATATAGACGCCACTGGATCCATGAGGGGGAAGGTTGAAAGAATAAAAGAGATACTTAAATATACTAAGAAAGTTTTGATAGTCAATGGAAATTATCCTGATAGGCTTGGTAAGGCCCTAAGGAATGAAGATACTACAGGTACGGTGATAACTTGACAATCGAGAAAAGAAAGACTGAACACATAGATATAATATCAACCCAGAACGTCTCGCACGACTACAATTACTGGGACGACATAGAGATCGTACAGAAATCAATGCCAGAGGTGGATTTTGACAGCATAGATACTTCTGTAAGATTTCTGGGAAAATCACTCAGGGTGCCGATACTCATCTCCTCAATGACGGGGGGGCATCCAGACACTAAAAAGATAAATGAAAATCTTGCCAGAGCTGCTGCTGAAGTTGGAGTTGCTATGGGCGTAGGCTCAGAGAGGGCTGCAATAAACAACAGAAGCGTGGGGGATTCGTATTCGGTGATAACTGAATACGACGTTCCATTCAGGATTGCAAATATTGGCGCACCACAATTGATCGATCAGAGCAGGGGTGGATTGAAGGAAGAGGAGATTGAATACGCGTATAACTTGGTAAAGGCAGATGCTCTCGCTGTTCATTTTAATTTTGTACAGGAGCTATCACAACCTGAGGGAGACAGAAGATCAAAGGGAATAGAGGCAAGGATGGCAGAGTTAACAAAGAAGTACAGGATTGTGGCTAAGGAAACGGGTGCCGGTTTTTCAAGAAAAGATGCACTTAGTTTCAAGGAGATTGGGGTTTCTGCCATAGATGTTGGTGGGAGGTCGGGAACATCATTTGCTGCTGTCGAGTATTACAGGAGCCAGAAAATGGAAGATGAAACCAGGAATAGAATAGGCTCAACATTCTGGAACTGGGGAATTCCATCGCCTATATCTGTTATGTTTTCCAAAGTGGATCTTCCAATAATTGCATCTGGGGGGGTAAGGACTGGCCTTGATATTTTCAGGGGAATAATGCTCGGGGCAACCCTAGGTGGGTTGGCATCCCCTTTCCTGAAGGCGGCGCTGAAATCCCACGTTGCTGTGATAAAGCTGGTAAACGATCTGGAGACGGAATTGAAAACAGCCATGTTCCTCACTGGATGTGAAAAACTTGAGGATGCACCAAAGGTAAAGAGAGTATTCAGAGGGAGGCTGCTGGAATGGATAAATCAGTCCTGATTTGTCCGGTATGCGGATCTCAGATGTCAGAGACAATAACAGATGATCTTGAGATCCCGCACTTCGGAAAAGTCGTGCATTATTTCATGAAGTGTGATAGCTGTGGGTTCCGTATAAATGATTTCAGTTATGAGGGGGACCATCCAAAAGAAAATCGCTTGGATGTCAGAACGAAAGAGGATCTGTATGTTAAAATAGTGAGAGGACCCAGCTCCACAATAAACATCCCGGAGCTTGGACTGAACCTTTATCCTGGTCCACTCGCAGAATCATTCATCACAAACATCGAAGGTCTTCTTGAGAGATTCCGTTCTCTCTTTCCTCTTTTCGAAGACGGGAAGGATAAAGATGATGTTGCCAAAAATATCGAAAGGGCAATCAATGGCGAACTGAAGTTTACCGTGGTCATAAAAGATCCTTCCGGTGTTTCGCATTTTATACAGACCTGACAAGCTCATATTTCAATATCTCAAGATTCTTCTGGATCCCCCTATCAACTATACGTGACTCAAGAATATGTATTCTTGTCGGGTTGAAAGGTGACCCGAGGACTAGCGTCTCATATTCTCCTCCCTCCCCCACCATCGATACTCCGTACCTCCTTTTGAGATTCTTTAGAATTTCCAGTGTCTCAGGATCAATGCGCCTACCAAGCATTCCCTCGTCCAACCCCTCCGCTGCCACTGAAACAAATATTGTGTCAATATTGCTCTCTATGATTTCCATCAGGATGGATTCGTTATTTCTTCTCCATAACGGAAGGAAAGGGATCAGTCCATATGATTCGCACATAGCCTCAATTCTAGTCTTCTGAAACTCTGATTCAACTGCACCTGCAACGAGAAAATACCCCTTAAATCTCATCAGTGTTTCCTGGAATTCATGCTCTTGAATGATCGAGTTCTCAATTCCAAACATGCTCGAAATTTCCCTTCCCATCTTCGCATTTGGAAAGTGAAACATCGTGGAGTCAGTTTCAGCGTTTACCGTGATTGTACTCTCAATCTCCATTCCTATCGACAGTGCAATTAAGAGACTGAGAAATGAATCTTTTCCCCCAGAGATGAGAGATACGCCTTTCATTTCCGGATACTTGGCTGGGATACCTCTACTCCAAGGTTCCGGAGGAATTTTGTAATGTCTTCAAAATTTTCCCTGCTTTTTGCAATGATCTCAGGGGCTATGATGCCCGTCTCCTTTATCCTCCCCTTTGCAATAAGATTCACTATAGAGGCATTTGTGAAGCCGGTAGTTCTGGCCATGGCTGATATTCCAGTATTCTTGTCTGCCCTGTCAAACACTTTGTAGTTGATCTGATCTTCTCCCCCCTTCGGTGTCACCTTAATTTCCATGTACAGTATGTCAGGAACATCTGGAAAACTTAATTTCTTCAGGAGAAGAGAGGCAAGCATTTCCTTGGGCGATATGCTGATGTTGTTCACAGTAATTTTTTCCTCGTCAAGGAGCCCCATTTCCCTCAGTAATTTTATCTTCTCTAGGTGTCCTCTGAATCTTATTGTCTTCTCCCCCATGTTCTTTGCCCTTATGTTTCTAATGAGGGATCTGAGACCGTTTGTGTAGAACGCTTCCATTGAACCCAGGTTGTTGACAAAAAAATACTCAAGGCCGTCACCTGGTTCAGCCTCAGTAACCTCCCAGTTCTTCAGGATTACTACTTTCCTCGTGTACTCGTCAAGCGTATCGAGAGGGGAAAAGACAACCTTATATCCAAGAGGGGGAATGTTCCTTTCCGGCAGTCCCCCAACCTTTATATCAACGTCCTCCAGATACTCGTACTCTGACGCTATCCGTCCTACTATTATGTTAGACAGGCCAGGAGCCACGCCGCTATCCGGTACCACTAGAATGTTGCAATCCCGCACATCTTTCTCAAGACTGTAGTAGTCCTCCTCCATGAAGCTGTTGTCGACCAGATTAACTCCGGCCTTGCATGCCTCCCTTATGACTTTCATTCCTAACCTTCCTGGAAGGGAACCTGCGACAATATCGTAATTTTTCATAAGTGCGGAAAGATCGTCTTTGGCCGCATCAACCTTTTTACCTTCAATTCCGTACCTCTTTTTGAGGTACAGAAGCCTTTGCTCACTGTGGTCAGCGACGGTAACTTGATGTTCATTCCGCAGGGCAAAAGCTATTCCTTCCCCGACTATTCCACCTCCGAGCACAAGAATATTCAACTTTTCACCAATTTGTTAGTTAGTTTAAGAATTAATTTTTTTCTTACACACTATTGTTAGATTTGGGAGATAGAGTGCAATGAGAATGCATAAATTTGTCTCTTTCTCAATAATATTTTTTTTTCAGCATATTCACCTGCTGCAGAACAGGGGATTGCTTAGGAAAACACAAACATAGGGTATACAACGTGTTAAATTTCAGGAATGCATATCGGTATGTGAAATTCGAGCTTGTACTCGTTCATCCTCCGTCAATTTATGATTTCAGGAAGAGAAATATTGTTGCAGGCCCCATTTCAGAACTTGTTCCAAGTACCGGGGTATTTGAAATGTACCCCATTGGTTTTCTGGCACTACTGTCATACATGACATCCAGAGGATATAATGTCAAGATAGATAATGTGGCTCTCAAGATGCTGAATTCAAGAAGGTATGATTTCAGGGAGGAGCTTCTCAAGATGGATACCGAATGGATCGGTATTGATCTTCACTGGTTGCCTCACGTGCATGGAGCCCTGAATCTTGCCCGCATCATCAAGGAGGAGAGACCAGATATCAAGGTGATGATGGGTGGATTTTCAACAACATACTATGCAGAAGAAATCATGAAAAGCGTGAAGGACGTTGATCTGGTTGTCAGGGGAGATACGACGGAGATTCCAATGGAAATGGTTCTTGCGGGGAAGAAGATGGATAGCATTCCAAACTTGATTTACAGGGAACATGGGCAGGTGATAGACAATGGATTTACGTTCACGCCAGGCTTGGAGTACCAGTCTTATGATTACAGGCAGATACTGCGGAGTGCACTTCATACAGGAGATATCACCGGACATCTCCCTTATTGTGGCTGGTTAAAGGAACCTGTTGCCATGGTAATAACTACGCACGGTTGTTCATTCAACTGTGGAATCTGTGGAGGTTCATACTTCGCGTTCAAGAATTTTTACAAGAGAAGCGGTCCCGTATTTAGATCATCCAAGAAAATTGTTGAAGACATTATGAATATTAACAATGATCTTAAAATACCTGTTTTCATAGCGGGAGACATTCTACTCCGGCCACAGAAGGACAGGGAATTTATATTCACATCACTGAAGAAGGAGGGACTTGATGTCCCACTTTTGCTGGAGGTCTTTGTCCCTCATCCCAAAGATGATATAGAGACGATCCTTAGGGCCGGTCCAGACGTTTCGATGGAAATATCCCCTGATTCGTCAAATGACAGCATCCGCCTCCTTAATGGGAGACCTTACAGGAACAGTGAACTGGAGCGATTTGTTTCAAATTTCATGGAGCTGGGTGGGAAGAAAATAGACGTCTACTTTATGGTTGGCTTATCTGGACAGAGCAGGGACGAGGTGTTCAATGATGTTAAATATGCCGCCCACCTGATGGACCAGAATAAGAGTAACAAAAAGTTGTTCATTTTTACCTCCCCCCTTTCTCCATTCCTCGATCCCGGATCAAGAGACTTCGAACTTCCTGAGAGAGGTTACATACTAAGATTCAGGACGCTAATGGATCACTACAATGGACTTGATACAGGCAGGACATGGGAAGATTTCCTAAACTACGAGACTAAATGGATGGACAGAAGAACTATAGTGGAGACAACATACGATGCAATCGATATGCTGTTGAAGGAAAAGGAGAAGAGGGGGTACATAGACACGGATGAATATGAAAAGTCTAAAAAAGTTCTTGAAATGAGCAGGCTCGCAATAAACCTATCGAGGAAGGGAGACTATGGTCTGCTCTCCAGCGGAGAGGCACTGATAAAGAATTGTGGAAGCAAGTACACTGTTCTAAAGAAGGAGATCATGTGGGGATCCGCCTCATTCAAGGAAAGGAAATTGATTTTCATGATGTATAGGTACCTCCATTCGTCTAGGAAATAGGAAAATGAGAAGTCTGTACACAGGGAATGGACTATAGAGCCTCCCTTCATGTTTCTTATCTGGTTCAGAATCAGGGAATAACGGCAAAGGCAAGATATTTAAGTTACGAATAATCAGCAAATGTGAAATTGCTGGACTTTGCCAAGGGACTCAAGGCGCCGATATACTTCACGAGTATCGCTCCTGTGCTCCTTGGATGGGCTTTTTCACATTTCAGGTATTCGTACATCCTGGTAATGCTGTTTGTTGTTACGGTAACAATGCAGGCGGCCCTCAACCTTGCGATGGATTATTTTGACCATCAGAATTCCAGACCACTGAGGAATGAGGATACGCTTTTTCCGCTTGGCTCGTACTTTATAGAGAAACTTGGCGTCCAGCCAAAATATCTGAAGTATTCGTTCTTCATTATGCTTGTAATTTCTATCGTGACTGGACTTACAGTAGTTTACATAACCAGGAATCTGATACTTCTGTACCTCGGACTCACTGCAGTATTCCTTTCCATCCTCTATGTAGTTCCTCCCATCAAGCTCGGAGCACGTGGTGTTGGAGAGATTGCAACATTCTTTTCATTTGGTCCGTTTCCAGTTCTCGGCACCATTCTTGCTCTTGGTTTTCACGTTTCGATGGAGTCGATTTCGGTTGCAATAGCACTCGGTCTTCTCGCTTCAGGAATCCGGTACCTGCATCATCTGCCAGAGGACAAACAGGGTGGTGTGAGGATGCGTAACTTTAGGATCATTTATCCTGTATTCCTCCTTGCCTCTGCCCTCATAATTTCTCCCTTCAGACAGCTCATTATACCCGCTTTATCTGTTTTTACTGTATCTCTGGTGCATGTTGTATTCCTTCCAAAAGGGGCGCTTGATATTTCAAGACAGACAAATATAATTGTAGGCATTCACGCCCTCTTTACATTTTTGGTGATTATACTGCTGGCGCTATGATATGATTGTGCCCGTAAATCTCCTGCCAAGGATCGCGTTCATTACGTTATCCAGATTCCTGAATCCAACTATCTTTATCTTTATATCACTTCTTCTGGCAATATTCAGGGCCAGCAGGTCTATTGGAAAATTTGTTCCTGCTCCCCTCTTCTTGGAGGTGAGCATCTTAATTGCGGATTCAAATGTTGTCCGTTCGATAATTTTTGCGTTATTCAAGTTAGGCTCCCTGTCATACAAACCGTCAACATTTGTGATGTTGACAACAGTATCCCTCCCGAGGGCCTCTGAAAGGAGAACAGATACGGCATCAGTTGAATGACCTGGTTCTGTTCCTCCCATGACGACCTTTTTGTACACCTTCATCTGGAGAACCGCTTCATCTATCGTTGATGGAATATCCACCAGATTTCCCAGAGCTAGAGATACAGTAGTTGCATTCAACCGTGTAGCCTGTATTCCCATCCTGTCGAGATAATACTCATTGGACTTCAAATTCCTCAACATGGATATTCTTTCCCTTGCAATATTTCCTCCTCCAACTACAATTGCATAACTTTCAAGTTTTCTGATCCTCTCTATGAATTTTAACAGGGCTACTCCCTCATCATTAGAGAATACAGATCCTCCAAGACTGATGACAGGTCCTTTCACATCTCAGCAAGATATAATAGAATATAATACTTTCATGGCTAATGCCCGAGATAGGAAGGGTGAGAGGCGTCTTTCAGAAGATACCGTCGGTGTATGACGGTATGAACACACTTATGTCTGCTGGAATGGATGTATTCTGGAGACTTGAGTTAATTAAGTTAATTCCACAGAACGGGAGATTGCTTGACGTCGGCACTGGTACTGGAAAACTGGAGAGCCTCTGCAGCAGGTGCAAGGATATTGTTGGAATTGATATCACAAGGGAAATGATGACCCTAAACAGGAACAAGGGAAAGTTGTTCGTTGCATCCGCAACTGATATTCCATTCAAGGAAGGGACGTTTGATGGCATAGTGTCCTCGTTCGTACTAAGGAATCTCCCTTCGACTGAAAAGTACTTCAGGGAGGGATTCAGGGTACTAAAGAGAAACGGGGTAATGGCTAACCTTGATGCTTTCCCGGAAGAAAGGAAATATGTGTCGCCATTCTTTAATATTTACTTCTATAAAATTGCCCCCAGAATAGGGAATGCTATATCATCAAGTGATTCTTACGATTATCTTGCTGCCTCAGTAAGGAACTTTAAGTCCCCGTCTGTGATTGCTGGGGAAATGGTTGATGCGGGGTTCACCGATGTCAAAATCCGCAAGTTCGTCTCTCCTTCAGCTGCCATAGTTTACGGCAAAAAGGGATAGATGAGCGCAACGTATTAATTTGTAGAACTGATCATATCCCGTGAAGAAAGACCTCCTGGATATTATTTGCTGCCCTGTTTGTAAGTCCGATCTCGAGATCACTGTTGAGAAGGAAGAGGATGACGAGATTATTGAAGGATATCTTACCTGTACAAAGTGCCATAATCGTTATCCAATCAAGGATGGCATACCAAACCTTCTTCCACCCGGGATATGAATTTAGACGATGAATTGAAGAGGATACCTGCATCTCTCTGCATCAGATGCAAGGGTTCCAAACTACTTTGTGGAAAATCTTCCTGTCCTATAGTCACTAAGATTTACCTCTCGAGGGAAATTCCATATGATCTAAAGGAGGTAGCAGGATCGAGCCCTCCATCTGTATTCATAGGCCATTATGGCTATCCGAAAGTCAGGATAGGTCCAGCAGTCCCTCCTGTAAATGAAGGGACAGAAATTTATGAAAGGCCGGATATGTGGCTTAATTTGTCCATTGACCAGATTGCGGAAATGAGGTTTTCACTGTACAGGGGATATAAAATACTGCCTGTGGCAAGGGCTTCGGATCCAAACAATTACCTCCTAGAACTGCATGACCTCATTCTGTCTGCAAAACCAGTCTACACGGAGATGGAATTTTCAAAGATAAGTGGAAGAATAGATATTTCCCCTGAATCTCAACCATTCGGACCGGGAGGATATGTTCGGGAATTTTATCATGAGAACTCATCATCTATTCCTTCAATTGAGAGACTGTACTACGATACCGATGTGAAAGGTGCCGAGGCTGTTCTACTTCTATATCCAGGTACCTCCATCTATTCGATAGAAAAAGCATTTTCAGCCGGTATGCTCGGGAAAACAAGGAGCAGAAGGATCGTTCCAACAAGATGGTCAATTACAGCTGTTGATAAAATAATTTCAGATGCCCTTCTCTCTCAAATTATGGATTTTGACCGAATAGACGGTTACATCACTTTCCATTTCAGAAATATAGGAAACGAGTATTACGTCCTTGTAATGCCTGGCGAATATTCCTTCGAGGTGATGGAGATCTGGAACAATGGTTCCATCTGGGCGGGTCCCAGGAGAATGACAGTAGAAAGCGATTACGAGAAGATAGGGAAAATGGTTTCTGAACCCAAGATAGGAGGATCATTTTTCGCATCGAAAGTGGCGGTTCTGGAATATCTCCGAAAAAGGGAGAGGAAGGGTCAGATTATTGTTGTCAGGTTCATTGACGGGGAATACACAATTCCACTGGGGGTATGGCAGGTGAGGGAGAATTTGAGAGCGGCGATGCTCAATGGACGCTACATTGACGGAATTGACGGCTTTTTCGGTAACATAAGGGAAAAAAGAGGTATCGATATTTCTGGAAGAAGCAAAACATTGCAAATTTTTAAGCAACAAAAGATGATAACAGATTACAGGTAATAACTATGGTCCTCTCTAATGTCTACGTGATTCCGCACGGGGACGAAATTCTCTCAATGCCAAACAGTGAAAGTGCCACTATGAATAAGAAAATCAAGGAAGTTACGAGGAACGACAATTCCGATACCATTGTTATAATCAGTCCTCATTCCCTAAGGATGGAGGCGGGGGCATCTCTGATAAACACCGTGCACCTTTCAGGATATTACAAGATTGGAAATATGGTCATCAGGAAAAATTACGAAACTGACAGGGAACTAAATGCGGAACTACTGAAATCCTCTCATTCACTGATAGAGACTACTTTTGTTACTACAGAAGGGAAACTATCTAGATTCCCGCTGGATTTTGGATCCCTGATCCCGCTGTCATTCTTTGGTAAGAGGAAGGTAAGCCTTATTGGGCAGTGGAGAACGGATGCAAAGGAGAAATTAATAGATCTAGGGGAAAGGATATACGATGTTGTCTCCCAAACAGACCGCAAAGTTTCTGTAATATTCAGTGCTGATCAAGCACACGCACACTCAAGGAAGGGTCCGTATGGGTATGATGAAAGGGCAAAGAAATATGATGAAATTGTCATAAAGTCTCTCAGGAAAAATGATTTCAATGAGCTTATTCAACTTGACAGTGAATTTATACAGGGGGCGAAACCAGACAGCTACTGGAACCTTTTAAGTTTCTTCGGCTTTATAAGGGAGGGAAATATGGTTCCCCGGTTCCATTACTATTATGTCCAGATTTATTTTGGAATGCTACTGGCAACAGCTTCCCATGGTGGAAACGATTGATTATGAATGCATCTAAAACCTTAGGTTGCAGGATGCAGTTAGAAAAAGGACCAGGTTGCTTTATGTAGGTGCGGAAGCTTGCATGAGAACTCCACTGTAATCCTAAACTTCCTGAACTCAGGAATTAAAGTGTATTGCTAAACACAAATAATTCAAGATACCTTCAATCGAAATTGTTGAAACTTTAATAATACCTAAAATTACTCTCTTTCTCATTTTAATGAACTAGACAGGTAGACAACAAGTTGTGTAGACTCTAATCTAGAAGTGAGAGAAGGTCTAAAGACAGCCCTATTCAAAGGAACGCACCCTTGTCAATACTGTATTGCACAAGATTTGCAATTAAGACACATTATTTTTCATTATAATGCCAATTCCCTGCTATATCCCTGCGAGTAATCAGGCAGCCGGTCTCTCTGTTGATCCCATAAATATGAGGGAATAACCGAAACCAAATCAGCAGGACATTGTTAAGAAAAAATTATTATTAATGGCAGACTGACGGTTAGGGCTCGTGGTCTAGCGGCTATGACGTCTCCCTGACACGGAGGAGATCGCCGGTTCGAATCCGGCCGGGCCCATCGACGTTTGGGGGATATAGATAACAA
>Ga0207433_10005856_pt1 | contig 21668 bp, 18 predicted proteins | sample YelNatPaOPGAMG01_FD_187559 | JGI IMG/M metagenome (GOLD analysis project Ga0207433, IMG submission 187559) | Hot spring thermophilic microbial communities from Obsidian Pool, Yellowstone National Park, USA - OP-RAMG-01 (SPAdes) (version 3) | ecosystem: Environmental > Aquatic > Thermal springs... | reverse complement strand
TGTTGAGATGCTCTCCTCTGGTGCAGCGTCATGAGCACTAACGGACAGCTGCGGTTTTGCACTTTCCTTTTTTTCCTCAGCCTCAGTAACAGCTTCTGTTGCCATAGCTTCCGATATGTGAATGTTATACCTTAGAAAATATATGATGCCAACCACCGTTACTCCAATGTATCCCATTCCATGAGTGACCGTGGCGTAACTCAACGCAACTTCATGATTCACGCCGTATAAACGGACCAGTGCTTCAGTGATAAGTGAATGAAATGTGCCCGTTCCACCGGGCGTTGGTATCGCAACACTGATTGAAGATACAGCGAGCAATATTGCCGCCGCTCCAAGACCAAGTCCTCTGTGCGCTAATCCGAAAGCATAAAACGGGACGTACATCATAAGAAGATAGAGGCCCCAAATTGCGATGCTCAAAATAGCGATCACAACGTAGAACCGCGGTTGGCGGATTACACGAAATCCATCGACGAATGCACTGAGAAGAGCTTCGCCCTTTTCGAACATCTTCAGGGGGAGAAATCGAAAGACACGCCGATAGAGCTGAAGCACTGGTTCCTTTTTCTTCACCACGAGGTAAAGAAGCAGCAAAAGAAAGAGCGTAATAAAAAAGACAACAAACCCTGTGTGCGATAGCCAGGGAAACGTTGAGGAGAGGGAATTTTCATCGAAAATGAGCAATCCGCCAAGCAATAGCAAAAATGTCATAATGTCAATGGCGCGCTCAACAACTATCGTCCCTAAGGCAGCGCTTTTTGAGATATGTTCGAGCCTCCCAAGAGCGTACGGACGCACGAGTTCCCCCAAACGGGGGACAAAATTGTTGATCATGTATCCAATCATTGTTGCAGAGAAAAGATTCCGAACTTTCGTGTTTCCTTTTAGTGGTGCCAGCAAGTATTTCCACCGCCATGCTCTGAAAAGATCGCTCAGAAGAAGAACTGGAATCACAACTGAGGCAATAAGGTAGTTCCCTGTAGAGAGAGCATCAAACAGCCTGTCAACACGGGTCCCACGAAATGCAAGATAAAGAAATCCGAAAGTGAGAAGTGCAACACCGAAAACCCGAAGAACACGCATGCGAAGGAATTTCATCAATAGCTCGTCGGCGAAATTCAGATTCTATTTCTGTTTCCGAAGGTCAACAACCTCGGTCCCCTTCGGTGCAGAAAACTCAAATAGTGAATTGCCAAGACCAGTGTTAAACGTTATCCGAGCGAGCATATATGTTGTTTCCGTTTCATTTACATCGATCACAATAACTTTCCGTGCTACCCATTGCTCAGGATCAACCCAGAGCTTCAACGACCGCACAAAGGCTTGTTCCTCCTTCGGCACCAGTCTGAGAACATACATCTCCTTTCCTTGAAGCTTTTCCTTGCCAACGAGCGCAGAATAGTAGTCTCGTGGTAAGCCTAAGAGGAATCGATCAGGTGTAAACGCATGGGGATCATCACGATAATCGTCGAGGACAACTTGATGATTTGCTGCAGAGTAGGACCACACGATTCTGCCATTAGTCACAATCGTCTGCTCTTCATTCTCAAAGCGGTAATAATTCGGCTTCTTCATGAAGAGCGTTCCATGGAACGTTTGAACCGCGTTTGTCAGAGTGAATTTCACCGTTTGCGTAAACTCTATTGTTGCATCTTTTGCTGAGCGATATGTCTCTTGAAGATGTTTGAGTATATCAACCGCTGTAACATCATCTACAGCTTGAGTACTAACAAACCCGCTGCCGAGCATAGCGCTTGCCAGAGCAACTATAAGAATCGTTCGCTTCATGTTGAGACCGCTTGGGCGAAAAATAAATTTACCAATTAAATATCTTTTCATTTCCATTCCTTTTCCAACTCCCGCAAGAGTTGTTCGAGCTCCTCTTCTGATTCTATGAGCACTTCCCGAGCCTTGCTTCCATCAAAAGCTCCAACAATCCCGTGGGCTTCAAGTTCGTCGATCAATCGCGCTGCTCGCGAATAGCCTACCTTCAATCGACGCTGGATCAGAGACACTGACCCTTGCTGATGTCTCACGACAAGGCGTGCGGCTTCCTCGAAAAGTTCGTCGCGCCCGGAACGACTTCCACTGCTGAAGTCGTTCTTCTTTCGCTCAATTATGGATGGTAGCCGATACGGTTGCGAAAAACCTTTCTGATGACCGATGTACTCGGTAATCCGTTCAACTTCTTCAGGAGAGAGATATGCGTTTTGAATGCGTATCGGTTTAGGACTTCCGGATGGAAGATACAACATGTCTCCGCTACCGAGAAGTTGCTCCGCTCCATTCATATCAAGGATAGTGCGTGAATCAGTTTTCGAAGCAACCTGATAAGCAATCCGCGCAGAAAAGTTAGCCTTGATCACACCGGTAAGAACATCGACCGACGGACGCTGCGTCGCGACGACCAGATGAATGCCAACAGCTCTCGCAAGTTGCGCAAGTCGGGCAATAGGTTCTTCAACCTCTTTCGCCGCTGTCATCATGAGATCTGCTAACTCATCAATTACGACGATGAGATATGGAAGCCGACAATGCTTGATCTCTTCGGTGTCATGCAGACGACCGCTGCGGACACGCTCATTGTAATCGATGATGCTTCTAACCCCTGCCGCCGCAAGGCGATTATATCGATGTTCCATCTCCAATTCAACGCTCTTCAGGGCGCTGACAGCATTTTGAGGAGTTGTTATGATTTCTTCGTCAACGTCAGGGGAAAGCGCAAGAAAATGATTTCTAAGAAGCGCATATTGAGACAGCTCGATCTTCTTCGGATCAATGATCACAAATTTTACATCAGCAGGGTGAAGTCGATAAACCAAACTCATGAGAATGGTGTTGATGCCAACGCTTTTCCCAGAACCAGTTGCGCCAGCAATTAGCAGATGAGGCATTCTCGCGAGGTCATCGACGTAGACCTCTCCGGAAATAGTTTTCCCCATTGCCAGAGGAAGAGGAGCTTGAAATTCCCGAAACTTTGTGGAGTTCACAACACTGCGGAACCTGACAACGGCAGGATGTGCATTCGGAATCTCGACACCAATCGTTCCTTTCCCCGGCATTGGCGCGATGATCCGAATTCCACGCGCCTTCAGAGCAAGAGCAAGGTCATCCGCCAGGCTCGTAATTCTACTGATCTTCACGTCTGAAGCCGGGACAAGTTCGTATAAGGTCACAACCGGACCAGGGGTGACGCTGACGCTTTCAATTTCAACATCGAAATTTGCAAGTTTCGCGCGAAGGAGCTCAGCATTCTCTTTCAGCTCCTCATCATTTATAGCTTCGCTCTGTGTCGATGGATCAAGCAGATCAATGGTTGGTGGAGAATAATCGATCTCTTCTTCCATCACTTCCGACACTATGGGGGGCATTTTCTCTGAACTATCTTCAGATGAAGCCGCTTGCCTTCGGAGGACACGGAGTTGCGTTCCTCTCTCAGGAGAAGGCGCAGGCTCTGGAGTGATTGCCTCAGTCTCCTCTTCACCCTCTACAAGTCTCTCAAGCGCTTCCGACAATTGAGTACGTGCCAGGGGCGAAGAGGGTGGCTTAATCTGTTCGCGCTGCTCTTCACCCTCTTCCGGGCGCTTGATAACCTCAACATTTGATTCTGCCTTACGCCCGGCTTCCGCATCGCGCTTACGTGATCTCGCACTGGAAATCCTATCGAGTACCCGATCGTAGGCATATCGCACACGCTCTACTGTATGACGTATATCGAGGTCATAGGCTAAAAAGAAAACTATGAAAAGTGCAGTTCCAAGTACAATTGAGCCACCAACGGCACCAAGAAGCCTTGAAAAGACAAGGGCGCTAAATTCACCAATTGCCCCGGTCCATTCCAGTGAGAGCCACTGATGTGAGGTGATCACACGAATCATCCCGATGACCGTTGAACTGAGATAAGCGATCATGAAAAGGTATATGCTCAACGACAGGGATCGGCGAATCGACCTTTCACGGAGCAAACCCCACCCCCAGACAAGAAAAAGAAGGGAAACGACAAGTGAGAAATATCCAAGTGTGCCATTAATAAGAAAATTGGAGACGACCGCACCTACAAGTCCAAGCCAATTGTGTGTTGCCTCCGCCTTTGCACGGATCTGAGGGTCGTTCGTGAAAATACCCAGTAGGTCGATGAGTCGGGTATCAGCATTAATTTCATCAGCCCGCGTATAGGATAGAATCCCAATTCCCAGAAGAATCCCAATAAGAATTAGCAGGATAGCAATGACCTGGAGCTTCCGGTGCGAGCGCACGGCAGAAGCTTCTCTTGATGATGTTCGTTCTTTCAATCGTGTCGGCATAACCTATTTTGCATTCCCCTCCGGCAACTCACCTTTCAGAGCCCAACAACGCGCACCTGTTCTATTGCTCCGTCCCCTCCCGCGATTGGTAAGTCTTAAGAAACCTGTTGTCCACAAGCACAGGGACTGTAGGGACTGAGTCAACAGCCGCACAGACCTCAAGGTCCTTTTCAAAGCCAATCTCACTTAAGTATTTGCCGTGATCGGTTGTTTGAAGAAGTTTTGAGATCGACCGCTCAAACCGCTTGTAGAGCACCTGTGCTGCCCGTGAGCCATCCGCAAGGGCAACAGGCAGATTCATCTGAATCTCTAACTGATCTATGATCATTCCAGCACACACAGCATCTTCCAAAGAGAACATGTTTAATTTACCGGCGCAGATAATTGCCACATCTGTTTCAGACCGATCTGAAATATATCTGGCAACGGCGCTCAAATTGACAAAGCTTCCGACAACCAATTCTCTTGATTGCTTAGCCTTTGTGATCGCAACTGTTCCATTAGTCGTGCTGAAGATCAACACCTTCCCCTCGACTTTCTCACGGGAATATTCCAACGGAGAGTTTCCAAGATCAAACCCCTCGATTACTTTTCCATTCCGCTCGCCGCAGAGAAGCGCAACATCCTCACCGAGATTGTTGCGAATCTTCAGAGCTGTTTCGACATCCTGAACAGGTATAATTTCTCGTGCCCCATTGAAAAGAGCAGTGGCAATCGAAGTCGCAGCACGAAGAACATCGATGACCACAACAACCCGCTCGCGAATCAGTGATTCATCAACATGCGCTGGTGTAAAATAAACATCAATTTTCATCGATTCACTTAAAATGGTTTTCTATCAATAAATGGGAGATGAACAACGCGCGCCTTTACGGGGTTGCCGCGAATGTCCACCGCAATAATTGTACCTGGCTCTGCAAACTCTTTTCTGACATACCCCATGCCGATTCCCTTTTTCAGAACCGGTGAATAGGTTCCGCTCGTCACATGACCAAGCTTCTCGTGTGGTGCTTGAGCCATAACAATATCGTAACCATGCCGTGGGAAAGCACTTTTTCCCCGTTCGGGATCATCAATCACAAATCCTATTAACTTCCTCCCAATGCCGGATTGCTGAACCCGAACGAGAGCATCACGCCCAACAAAATCCCCCTTTCCCATTTTTGTGATCCAGCCCAAGCCAGCCTCCAGTGGGTTTGTGGTGGCGTCAATATCATTCCCGTAAAGGCAATATCCCATTTCGAGGCGCAGAGTATCTCGAGCGCCAAGGCCAGCCGGACTGATGGCAAATTCCGACCCGGCGTTCATGACCGCGTTCCAGACCTTCTCTGCTGCTGTGCTATCAGCTTCGAAGTAGATCTCAAAACCAAGTTCGCCAGTATATCCAGTTCGAGAAATGGTAGCTTCAACTCCAGCAATTGTTCCCTTTAGAAAATGATAATACTTTAACGCCGATAGATCAACTGATGAAATGCGTTCGAGGGTTGCGAGTGACTTCGGGCCCTGAACAGCCAGAAGAGCAACTTCATCACTTGAATCTTTTACATGAACATCACCCCGGGCGTGCGATTGAAGCCAGGCAAAATCCTTGTCCTTGTTCGCAGCGTTCACCACCAGCATAAAATGGTCGCTGAACTCATAGACCAGGAGGTCATCAACAATTCCTCCATCATCATAGAGCATTGCCGAATATTGCACACGCCCATTGAAAAGCTTCGATACATCATTCACCGTCATACGCTGGACGAACTCCGCTGCTTCGGAACCACTAATCTCAATCTCACCCATGTGAGAAACATCAAAAACTCCGACATGATTCCGAACGCAAAGATGCTCTTCAATGATGCTCGAATACTGGAGCGGCATCTCAAACCCGGCAAATTCCACGATTTTTGCTCCGAGCCGGCGATGAATGTTATAAAATGGTGTACGTTTCATCTAAATAGTCTTTCAGGCTTGCATCTTCTTCCAATCAGCAAGGAACCGTTCAAGCCCAATGTCCGTCAAAGGATGTTTGATAATTTGCTCAATGACCCTAAACGGCATTGTGACGATATCTGCGCCCATCATTGCTGCTTCCACAACATGAAGTGGATGTCGCACACTTGCAACAAGCACTTCGGTCTTAAATTGATAGTTCCTGTAGATTGTCACGATCTGCTTCACGAGTTCCATTCCGCTGCTACTGATATCATCAAGTCGACCCACAAAAGGGCTGATGAATGCTGCCCCCGCTTTCGCTGCAAGAATTGCCTGAGGCGCCGAGAAGCAAAGCGTGACATTCGTTCGAATCCCCTCCGAAGAAAGCTGCTTGACCGCCTTTAACCCGTCCTTGATGAGAGGAATCTTCACAACGATGTTTTTATGGACCCTTGAAAGATCGCGAGCCTCACGAACCATTCCCGCTACATCGGTGGATATAACTTCAGCGCTGACAGGTCCATCCACAATGGAACATATCTCCTCGATGAGCTGGCGGAAGTCTCTTCCTTCTTTGGCAACAAGACTCGGGTTCGTCGTGACACCATCAAGGACCCCAAGTTCAGCTGCTTCCTTGATCTCATGGATGTTCGCTGTATCGATGAAGAATTTCATATAACCCTCTGTTTTATGTTCCTTTGTACTCATCCGTGATGTCTCTTTTCTGGCGATGAGAGAAGAAACGGAACTCATGCACGGGTAATGAGGGATCAGGTTCTACTTTGATATAGATGAAATACCGGAGCATCATTTTTGTGAGTCGACTGATAGTTCCTTCACCAAGATATTCAGCAACCACAGGATTCACACGAAGAACGAGGCGGAACTCACGATGTTCAGTTTTGAAGCGTCTTATCCATCGCTCGATCTGATTAGCGACTGTTCCCTTCGAGAGAACAACACCGCTGCCTCCGCAGCATGGGCACGGTTCCGTGAACGTCCGCATAACTCCCTGTCGTATACGCTGGCGCGTTATCTGAACAAGACCAAACTCCGTCATGGGGAGAACGGTGGTTTTTGCACGGTCTTTTCGAAATTCTTTTCGAAGTTCATCATATACCTTTTTCCTGTTGCGTTCATCTTCCAGGTCAATGAAATCAACAACAATGATTCCACCTATATCACGCAGCCGTAATTGCCTGACAATTTCACGCGCAGCTTCCAGGTCTGTGCGCAAAGAATTCAATTCTTGTTCACGACGTGCTGCATACCGCCCGCTGTTCACATCAATCACCACCATCGCTTCGGTTTGTTCGATGATGATGTATCCTCCGCTTTTAAGAGGGACTCTCCGTGAAAAAGCCGTCTGTAACTCCTTTTCGATCCCGAAAGCGTCGAAGATTGGCTCTTTGCCTCGATACAGCTCTATACGATCGAGCATCTCTGGCGATGCCGTACGAACATACGCTGTGATGTCGTGGTAAAGTTTCCTCGAGTCAACAACCACTCTTGCCACTTCACTGTTAAATAGATCGCGGATGACGCTTGATGTAGTGCTCAAATCTTTGTACAGAAGTGCTGGTGGCGTTTCGGTTTTCACCGTTCGCTCGATCTCATTCCATGTCGCAAGAAGTCGTTTGAGATCCGTCTTCAGCGCATCCTCATCTTGCTTTTCTGCAACTGTTCGTATAATTGCTCCGAACCCTTCAGGAAGAATCCCCCGGACAATGCGACGTAAGCGGCGCTTTTCGCGATAGTTTGTGATCTTCTTCGAAACCCCTATCTTACCATCGAATGGCAGAAGAACGAGAAACCGTCCCGGAAGTGAAACCTCGGACGTGACCCGTACACCTTTATTCCCTACTGGTTCCTTTGTGACTTGCACGATAATATCTTGCCCGGGCTCGAGATGAACAGCCTCAAGTTCTTCGCGCTGCCCGCCACCGCCGGGCTCCCCCATTCGAAGTGAGGAAGGCTCTAAGCCACGCGGCTTGTACAAAGATGCCGCATGTTCTTCCTGAGCCTCTACATCAACAAGCTCAGCTTCCTCCTCCGTCTCTATGTCAGAGTCATCTCCAATAAGAGATGAGTATTCACTCAGAGAACGTCCGATGTCTGAGAAATGAAGAAAGGCATCTTGCTTGAGGCCTATATCAACAAAGGCAGCTCTGATACCGGGCATAACTCGGGCAACTTTCCCGAGGTAAATATCCCCCACCATTCGATCTTTTTCGGGGGTCTCAGCAAAGAACTCTGCAAGCTTTCCATCCTCAGTAATCGCAATGCGGATCTCGTCGGCTGCCGCATTAATGATGATCTCTTTTCGCATAGAAAAACACTCTCTCCTTCAACTTGTGCACGCCACATATTTCAGCTACCGTCAACACATACGCTGCCGCGCCCAAAGGGAGCAACAACGAGAAAGAATATATGCTGTATCAGGCGAAGGTTTCGACTTGCTCATGGTTGGTCTTCGTCGCCAAGAGTGCCGCGTCGGTTTATGTAGCTATTGATTTCGTATGTGTAACAAATATGAAAACCTACGTCAGAAAATTTACCATTTTCTCTTATCATTTTTCTTGACTTAGATAGTCTCTAATCCTCTCGCGTATCCAGTTCCAGTCCGTTTGGGCCTCGGGAAGGGAATGGAAGAAACTTTCGTAGTTATCTTTCAGCCACTCGTAATAGTCATTTTCGGCATACCTACAAAAGGCTTCTACCAAATCGTTAAAAGGAACATCGCCGGGGATTTCCACTCCTTCCAACTTTTCTTCCAAAAATTCTTTTACAATCTCTCTATTAAGCACTCGGCTCCACCCTCTGGCTATGATTCGGTCTCTCTATATGGCTGTTTACTTCGTATTTGTCGTAAACGTCAAAGATTTCCTTGCAGAAGTTTATCATCCGTTCATCATTTATTTTCACAGCTTCTTGATATAACCTTATGAGAAATCTCTTGCCAAATTCTGTTTGTGAATAATTCTTCTTAAGGAAATTATGTTCTGAGCACAAGGTTTGTCCGTTATCTATCGTGTTAGTGCCACCTTTATCAAGAGGAATTTTATGGTCAGCGTGTATCTCTAATCCATCATCTTTCCCTCTACGACAAACGATGCATTTATAATCGTCCCTTTTGAAAATTGCCTCTTTAACTTCCGGAGAAAATTCATATAATTCTTTATTCTGAATGAGATTGGGGTCATACTTGTAAACACCCTTCCTAACTTTTACCAAAATACCCTCCTGATGTAGTCTTCTAATTCCTCGCCATGTGTCGCGAGGTTTTTTCCCATACAGTTTCAAATACTGCCGCTCAACCCAGTCAACTACCGGGCCATGTTGTAAGTCTTTCTTTGGATGCTTTCGAAAATACTCCAGTATCAAATCAGCAATGCTCTTCTTTGTATCAGCCATTAGCTCATTTCCTCAGCGACTTCCAACTGGAGCTGGTTCACTTGTCCCTCTGCTATCAGCCTTTTTTTTGAAAGTTCACAATAATTTTTATCGATGTCAATGCCTATCCCTCTTCTATTCGTAATCACACAGGCTATCAGCGTGGAACCGCTACCCAAAAACGGATCGAGGACTGTATCACCAACAAAGGTGAACAATTTTATGCATCTTTTGGGGAGCTCCACGGGGAACGGTGCTGGATGCCCTACTTTTGTTTTGCTTTCGCCCGTGAAATTCCATACACCATTTGTCCAATCCAAAAACTCCTTTCTTGTAACATCGGACCTCCTACTCCCACTAAGCTTTTTCCACCTCTTTTTGTATAATATTGCAATCATCTCCACAGGGGCAATGACGTAAGGGGCAGTTGCTGAAAGCCAGGAACCCCAGGCAGTTCTTCTAGAAATATTCTGTTCATTCCAAATAATAGTAGAGTGGTACTTGAAACCGATTTTCTTTGCTATTGATATGATGTCAGCGTAAACGCTCTGCTGTCCCCCCTTGTTTTTATCAAGCGGAATGTTTAAACAGAAACGTCCATCGTCCTTTAAAAGCTTATACGCCTTCTCAAGCCACCTTTCTGTAAACTCAAGATAAATATTATACGGGATCTTATCGTCATAAGAATTGTATCTTATGTCCACGTTATAAGGAGGCGAAGTTACAATCAAATCTATTGAATTTTCCTCAATACACCGGGTGGTTATAAAATCGTCGTTGTATATTTCTATGTTGCTCGTTTTAAAGTACAGCTTTTCATTCATGAGCTACTCAACCCCTGGCGCTCTTGTCGCCGCTTCCGTTTAACGTATCTCCAGCATCACTCTTCGACAAAGGAAAACCTGTATATGTTGCCTTCGCGCTGTAAGCGCCACCTAATTCCCGGCTGCTGATATAACAGCTAAAAATAAAGTAAGAAATTTGAGAATGGATTGCAATCTATGAGGAAACTCATGAAATGGCGTAAATATTCACATCCCCGAAAAACTAACAAATCCGCGGCAATTGCTCCCCACTCAGCATCTCAACAACGCGCCTTGCACCGATCTTGCTTCTCATCGTTACAATACCATTGGAGGAAAATCCTTCAGTTGGCTCCACTCTGCCTATGATCTGCGAGTTTGCTCCTGAGGAATGTACTCGCATAATAGCGAGGGCTCGTTCAGCGTCGTGTGGTGCAACGAAAGCCACAAAGCGCCCCTCATTTGCTATATAGATCGGATCGAAACCAAGGATTTCACATGCACCCTGCACTTCCTCACTGACCGGGATCATATGCTCATCAATGTCAATATGGACGTGAGCAGTCTGTGCAATTTCCACCAAAGCGCTGGCTAAGCCGCCCCGCGTTAGGTCGCGGAGACAGTGAATTTCAATCTTCGCATCAAGAAGCTGAAGCACCAGGCTGGCAAGAGGAGCGCAGTCGCTTTCAACCGTGCTTTCAAAAGCAAGTCCTTCCCGCTCAGCCATAATTGCGATCCCATGTCTACCTATGTCACCATTCAGCAAAATGACATCACCGACCCGCACAGAATCAGGTGCGATGGCAAGTTCATGCTCAATGATCCCTATGCCAGCTGTTGTAATAAATATCCCATCTCCCTTCCCTCTGTCAACGACCTTAGTATCGCCAGTAACAAGTTGAACGTGGGCTTTTTCTGCTGCACGCTGCATCGATTGTACGACACGCCAGAGCGTTTCCATTGAAAGTCCTTCTTCAAGGACGAACCCTACGCTGAGATACAACGGCTTTGCCCCACACATAGCAAGGTCGTTAACCGTTCCATAGACAGCCAAGGTTCCAATGTCTCCTCCTGGGAAAAAGAGTGGTTTGACTACATAGGAATCTGTCGTGAAGGCAAGCCTTATACCGTAGAGATTAAAGACGGCGCCATCATGCTGCGTTTTTAGAAGCAAATTATTGAATGTCGGGATAAACATCTTCTCGATCAATTGGTGCATAAGCTTCCCTCCCCCGCCGTGAGCGAGGAGGACATGAGGATATTCCTCAATCGGAATTGGGCACGATAAAGTAAATTCAGAACTTTGTTTCATAGAAAATAACCCTGAAAAGCTTCAGCCTTGTTTTTCTTGCGTTTAGCCTGTTTGAACAGAAATCTACTTGTCTGCTCTCTTCGTAGAGGGTGTGATCTGCCGCGAACTCAATCCTCGATACCGATAGTACGCCGCACAAGCACCCTCGGAAGAGACCATAGGTGCTCCAAGCGGGTGCTCGGGTGTGCACATAGTCCCGAAGCCGAAGCAATCGTGAGGTTTCTTCACACCCTGAAGTACCAGTCCTGCGATACACTCCGGAGACTCCTCTACACTGTAGCCCGCCAATCCAAAACGTCTTTCCGCATCAAAGTCAGCATACTCTTCAGTTAAGCCTAATCCACTTTGTGGAATTTCTCCGACTCCTCGCCACTTCCGGGAAATCACACGAAACACCCGACGCATAATCTGCTGCGCAGCTTGATTCCCCTCTCGACGCACAGAGCGTGAATATTGGTTCTCCACCTCTGCCCGTCCTTGCTCCAATTGCTTGACACACATGTATATCCCTTGAAGAATGTCTAACGGCTCGAAGCCGGTGACAACGATTGGCACGTGATACTTATGGGCAATTGGCTCATACGCTGTGTACCCCATCACAGTACACACGTGTCCAGCTGCCAAAAAGCCCTGCACTTGATTTTCCGGTGAAGAAAGAATCGCCTCCATAGCTGGAGGTACAAGGACATGAGCGACAAGGAGAGAGAAATTCTTGACTCCCTGTTGCCTTGCTTGATACACCGCCATAGCATTTGCGGGGGCAGTCGTTTCAAAACCCACAGCAAAGAAAACCACCTGTTTGGTTGGATGTTCTTGTGCAATCTTAAGAGCATCCAATGGGGAATAGACAATTCGAACATCGCCTCCCATTGCTTTAACAGAGAGAAGATCAGCAGGGGTGCTTCTGGAATTTTCTGCACCGCCGGGGACTCGCAGCATATCGCCAAAAGAACAGAAAATCACGTCGGGACGAGAGGCGATTTCAATTGCCTTCTGAATTAGTTCGATCGGGGTAACGCACACAGGACACCCAGGGCCATGGACCAGTGTAATCTCCTTCGGCAACATCTCATCTACACCAAACTTTACAATGGTATGAGTTTGTCCTCCGCAAATCTCCATTATTGTCCACGGCTTCGTGGTAATCCGTGCTATAGCGCGAACATACTGCTCAGCAGTCTCGCCATCGCGATATTCGTCCACAAATTTCATCATGAACCTCGAAACAATTACTCAGCACCCATCTGTCGCAGGTATTCAAACACTTGTTCAGCCTCCTTTTCATCTACAATGCTTATAGCAAATCCCACATGCACAATAACATAGTCGCCAACTTTGGCTTCGGGCACGTAGGCAAGGTTGACGTCCTTTACAATGCCGCCGAAACTTACTTTCCCAAATCGCATTAACGAACCGGCATCACCACTTTCATTAATGCTTATGATCTTCCCCGGAACTGCAAGACACATGGTTAGTGCTCCCTTACAAAGCGAGTAGCTGCAAATGCCTGACCCAGCGCAATGCCACCGTCGTTCGGTGGAACTCGCTGGTGCCAGTAAGGCTTAAAGCCCTCTCCTCGCAATCTAAGAATTACGCGCTCAGTAAGATAACGATTTTGAAAACATCCGCCTGTAAGAACAACCCGTTCTTCACCTACATACCTGGCAACCTCGACGACCATCTCAGCCAGCGTATTATGGAACTTTGCCGAGATATGTCCCACGGGTACACCGCAATGGAGATCATTAATGATCCCACGTATCATTGGTTCCCAATCAACAATCATGGTGGAATGTCCATTATGGATGGTGAATTGATACGTCTCTTCCGTTGAAACTCCATCAAGGGCAAACTCTAATTCCATTGCGGCTTGCCCTTCATACTTTATTTCCTGACGCAGCCCAACAATCGCTGCAACCGCATCGAAGAGCCTGCCGGCACTTGAGGTCACGGGGGCGTTAAGTTTCTTCTTCAGCATTATTTGCAAGACGTCGAGCTCATGAGTGGAAAAAGCCCGAAGCGGTAGCACCCTGGCAATATCGGAAGCGTCAGAAACTCTTTTGCTATGAAAAAGTTCGTCACTGAAAACCTCATAGAGGACTCCGATGGCAGTTCGACGCGGCTCTTTAATTGCCCTCTCTCCTCCAGGAAGCATAAAGGGACGTAGATGTGCAATCCGTGAGGATGTCGAAAATACCTTTACAACTTTCTTCTCGGGCGGCTCAGCGTCCCGATCTTCGTTATCAGAAGAATCCCACTCTGTCAGCAAGAACTCACCTCCCCAGATTGTGCCATCCAATCCATAGCCGGTGCCATCCCAGGAGACTCCCAGGACCCTTCCTTCGAGCTCATTTTCAGCCATGCATGAAAGAATATGTGCCTCGTGATGCTGAACGCGAATCAGTGGCAAACCATGCTGTTCAGCAAATTGAGTGGAGAGATAGTCAGGATGTGCATCGCATGCTACCAAGCTCGGTTGCAATTCATAGAGATGCTCCATGTCTTGAACCACACGTTTGAAGGCATTAAATGCTTGAACTGTCTCTAAATCACCAATATGTTGGCTGATGAAAACTTCATGACCTGAGGAAACGGCAACGCTATTTTTCAAGTGAGCTCCCACCGCAAGAAAAGGGCGTGCAGATCCTCCTTCCTTTGGATATGGTTTCGCGTTTACACGACCGAGAGGTAAAGGAAGCGGCGCATAACCGCGAGCACGCCTCAATACAAGCTCACGCCCCATGACCACACGAACAATGGAATCGTCAACATGGCGAGCAATAGGTCGGTTGTGGACAAGAAACAAATCTGCGATTTTACCAAGTCGTTCAAGAGCATCATATTCATCGGTGCAAATAGGTTCATCGGAAAGATTTCCACTCGTTGCCACAATTGGGAAGCGCAGCTCGAACATCAAAATATGGTGCAGCGGAGTATAAGGGAGCATGATGCCAAGGTTCGGGTTATTAGGAGCAACAGAAGGGGCGATGCCGAAATCGGAATTACTAAGCCGACCGCTCATTGATTTACGACGTAGGAGCACGATAGGAGATTCCGGGGACAGCAGAAGTTGCTCTTCAAGGTCAGAGACTTCACAAACTGCTCTCACTGCATCAAGTGAGGGGAACATTAGAGCGAGGGGCTTTTCCTCACGGTGTTTGCGCTGCCGCAGTCTAAGTACCGCCTCCTCATTACGAGCATCAACAATCAGGTGAAATCCTCCCAAACCCTTCAGTGCAACAATTGCCCCTTGTCGGATGGCATCGGCAGCGGCAAGCAAAGCTTCATGATGCATCGCAAGAGCATGCCCATTGTGATTCCACAGCTCAAGATGGGGACCGCACCTGGGACAGGCATTGGGTTGAGCATGAAAACGTCTATCCAGAGGATTTTCATATTCTTTTCTGCACTCATCGCACATCTGAAAGTTTCGCATCGTCGTGTTGGAGCGATCATACGGCAATGCTTCAATGATGCTGAAGCGAGGACCGCAATTTGTGCAATTGGTGAACGGATAGAGATAACGTCGATCTGCTTTATCGAGAACTTCCTGCAGGCACTCTGGACAGGTGGCAATGTCTGGCAGTATAAGCGCTGTCTTCTTCCCAGTGGCAGTACTTTCACGAATTTCAAATGCAGCATAGCCAATTGGATCAAGAAAAGAGGATTCCAAACTCTGAATAAACGATCGAGGTGGTTTTTCTTGCCTGATCCGCTGAAGGAATAATTCCAGTTGCCGCCGGTTACCTTCCACTTCAATAAAGACACCCTGGGATGAATTACTCACCCAACCTGAGAGACCTAACTCAGTCGCAACCCGATAGACAAAAGGACGAAAACCCACGCCCTGTACAGCGCCTCGAATCGTCACCCGTAAACGCTGTGTTAACGTTGCCTGTTCGACCTGCTTCGGTGTTGCAAGGCGTTCAAGATGCTCCATCAGCATGCCGCAATGTGGAAGTCCATGTCTTCTTTATGAATATCGGTGTTTACTAATCTTTCTTCAAGCTTGAGGTGCTTAACAGCAGTCGCTCCAGTTCCAGAAAAATACGCTCCACAACTACTTGTGAAGCTTTCTTGACCTCTGAAGAAAGTCCAATGCCTGTTCCAAAATTCTTGCCGACAACTCCGTAAATCACCAGAGGAGGGAGCTGATTCATTGTCTTTGCCAGTTCGATGGCTTCAACAACACCGAATGCATGCGTTGAATATGGAAGGAAGTGTTTGGGAAGAAGTTCCATCTGAGCATCGCACCGGTAAATTGTTCCTGGGGATGTATTAGAGCAACAGAAGGCATCAACAAGAATGACCTTGGCAAATTCTTTCCAGCAATCGATCAATTCGGTACCTTCTCCACTTCTTTCAACAACTTCAACATTTGGAAGTTTCTTCTCCTTAAGTTTTCGAGCTATGTAAAGCCCAACGCCATCGTCGCCGCGGAATTCGTTTCCGATGCCAACTACGAGGATCCTAAAGTTGTTTTCCATGCGTCCTTTTGAGATTTCCATCACGGGGTTCATTCTTGTTCGATTTCGAGTTTCAGGAAATGTGTAGCGCAAGAGATGCATGGATCGTAATTCCTGATCGCCTGTTCACACTTCCAGGTGAGCTCAGATTTTGGCAGAGAGCTGTAGGTGGAAACCAAATTCCGTAAGTCACTCTCAATTGTGCGTTGGTTCTGTGACGTTGGAGGCACAATTTTTGCATCTTCAATAGCGCCCTCCGGACCAAATCGGTAACGGTGGTAAAGAATTCCTCGGGGTGCCTCCGTGCACCCAAAACCGAAGCTTCTCCGTGGAGTAACATCTACGAAAGGCTTCTCGGGAGGCTCATACTGTTCGATGATTCTCAGAGCTTCATCACATGCGTAGAGAGTTTCTAAAGAACGAACGATGATGCTCTTAAATGGATTACGGATCTCCGGCAGCGCATTGGCTTCCTTTGCTATTTCCTGCACAAGTGGCGAAAGCTTGTCGAAATTTAAATTGAATCGAGCTAAAGGTCCGACGAAATACGCCCCTCTCCCCTTGAGAATAGAATGCAGTGCATTAGAATAGGGGACGTGTTCTTCCTCAAAGGAAAATTCATATTCTCTGACGCGAATATCAAGCCCCTTGTTTGATACAAGACGCCCTTCATTGAGCGGATACTCATCAGGATGACGCAAAGCCACAAACTCATAGTCTTGATCAAGTTCTGGAAATGTGAAGGTGGCGACCCAGCGAACCGTCTCAATAGCTGCATCCCGAGCCCATTTCAATCTCTCAGCTATTGGCTGAAGCTCCTTCTTATCTGGGACTCGGTAGAATCCACCGACACGTACATTGACCGGGTGGATTTCTCTTCCCCCGAGTAGCGCCACAAGATCATTCCCGACTTTCTTAAGCTTCAAACCGCGCTGAACGATATCTGGATAATCCTTAGCCAATTGGAGCACGTCATCGTATCCAAGAAAGTCGGGTGCATGAAGCATGTACACATGAAGCATATGACTTTCGATCCACTCGCCGCAATAAATCAAACGGCGCAGCGAACGGAGTGAGCCATCGACCGTAGCGCCAAAGGCGCTTTCTATCGCATGGACTGAACTCATCTGATAAGCGATGGGGCAAATGCCGCAGATACGTGCTGTGATGTCGGGTACCTCAGAGTATTTTCTACCGCGGAGAAACGCCTCAAAGAATCTGGGAGGTTCAAAGATTTTCAGCTTTACATCCGCAACGACGCCATTCTTCAATTTGATGAAAACTGAACCTTCCCCTTCAACACGTGCAAGGTAATCTACTTTGATTGTCGTCGAATTCGTCTTCATACTACCCACAAATTCACTTTCATATTGTGATATCTAAACCGCATTTGCAAGAGACAGTTCGCCTCATTCTTAGAATGATGGAGCAAGCTATCCTTCATGTGCTTCGCTCTCCTTACGAAAGGCTTCTGCGTACGCATTGAAACCACGGAACGCCAGCATGATGTCGCGCTTGCTCTGACCAATTTCTGCAAAGTGCCGGCTTAAAGAAGGTGAATTTGGACTTTCCATTGGACCGAAGCACCCATAGCACCCGCGCTGGTAAGATGGACAGATAGCTCCACAACCGGCTTGTGTCACAGGACCTAAGCAGGGCGTGCCGTGTGCTACCATAACACATACATTCCCGCGCAGTTTGCACTCAACGCAAACGCTATACGTTGGAATATTGGGTTTACGGTTCCAAAGGAATGCGTTGATCGCTTCGATAAGCTGGTACTTGTTGATTGGGCATCCACGAAGCTCAAAATCAACGTGAACATATGAGCCTATAGGCATTGATCGATCGAGTGTGGAAATATACTCGGGCGAGGCATAAACAAGACGAATAAATTCTTTAACGTCCTTCCAGTTGCGAAGAGCCTGGATGCCTCCAGCGGTCGCACATGCACCAATAGTGATCAGCGTGCGACAGACTTTTCTTATCTCACGCACCCTCTCAACATCATGAGGGGTCGTAATGCTCCCCTCGACAAGCCCGATATCATACGGACCGTTCTTCACGCGGCGACTTGCTTCGGGGAAATAGGCTATATCAATCAGTTCAGCAACGCTCAACAATTCATCTTCAGCATCAAGAAGCGAAAGCTGACAGCCATCGCAAGAGGCAAATTTGAAAACGGCAATCCTCGGTTTCCGTGCAGTCATTAGATTTCCTTTTTATCAAGAAAGAAACGTACTTGCGGCAAAGCAAACACCGGACCATCTTTGCAGATAAACTTCGGACCAAATTGACAATGGCCACAGAAACCGACAGCGCATTTCATATTACGTTCCATCGAAAGATAAATATTCTCCTCAAACACACCGCGCTGAAGAAGCTCCTCCACAGCGTAATACATCATGATCTCCGGACCACACACCATTGCCGTAGTAGCCGGAGCATCGAGTTTAACATAATTGAACAAACCCGTGACAACCCCAATATGTCCTTTCCATGATGAATCAGCACGGTCGACTGTCACAACTACATCAACATCATAGTGTTTACCCCACTGTTCAAGCTCGACACGATATAGTAAATCCAGTGGGCTGCGAGCGCCGTAAAGCAACATAATTCTTCCATACTCCTTCCTCCTGTGAAAAAGAGCATAGAGAGCCGGACGCAGCGGAGCTAACCCAATTCCTCCGGCAATGATGCAGATATCCCTTCCCTTCGCCTTGTCAATAGGCCAGCTAGTTCCAAAAGGTCCGCGCAGCCCAACAAAATTCCCTCGCTTCAGTCGTGAGAGAGCACTCGTTACAGCCCCGACACGATGAATTGTATGAGCAATGATGTTTGGCTTGTACGGATCTGAACTGATAGAAATCGCTGACTCGCCAACGCCAAAGGCGTAGAGCATATTGAACTGCCCAGGGGCAAAAGAGAAGTCCGCGCCATTTGCTCCACCTGGCTCAAGAAGCAAGGTAAAGGTATCGTCCGTTTCCCATACCACCCGCCGAATGGGCACAGGGTGCGGTAACAGGGGATCAACTAATCGTCTTGAAGAAACGGCAAGTTCCTCATTCATGCGCGAACCCCTGCATATGATGAGCCATAGACATCCAACAGTTGTAAACGAGTGGCTACCAAACGCTGCTCAAGAACCTGCGCAAAGCGACTTAGCATCTCATAGCCAAAATCGTGATCAACCTCGCACTTTGTGCGAAGACACGTCCCATCAAGGGCAAACGCACGAACATCTTCAACAGCAAAAGCATCAAAGTGCCAGCGGTATGGCGAGATCAGCCAGGACCAACCGAGGACCTCATTCGGTCCAACTGTTTGTATTCGAATTGGACCTCGCTCCCTGGCATGGACCTCCAATGCAACCTTGCCCGTTCGAATCAAGTAAAACTTGGTTGCTTCTTCTCCCTCATGAAAAAGGTATTGCCCTTCATGGAACATGACGTTCGAGGCACAGGAAAGAAGCGTTTGCAAATGTTGTTCAGGAAGACTGCTGAGGAAGGGGTGATTTCTTAAAACTTCAGCGAGGTTTTCAGGTTGCATACTTGCTCTCCTCTTATCCTTGGTTTTTAGCGTGACTATTACGGATTGCCTTGACTTCAGTCGTGATATCAATGCCGACCGGGCACCACGTTATACAGCGCCCGCAGCCGACGCACCCCGATGTCCCATACTGCTCAACCCACCATGCAAGTTTGTGCGTTAGCCAGTGTCGATACCGAGCTTTAGGAGAGAGTCGAAAATTTCCTCCTGCAACTCTCGCGTAGTCCACTGTGAAACAGGAATCCCATCGTCTCCAGCGCTCAGCACGTTCTCCATTTAAATCCGTAACATCCTCAATCGTTGAGCAAAAACAGGTTGGGCAGACCAACGTACAGTTTGTACATGTTAAACAGCGGCGCGCCACATCATCCCAGTGAGGGGTTTCAATGTGAGATAACAGAAGCTCTCTGAGACCATTTATGTCCATGGTCCTCCCCATATGCTGAGCCGCGTTCTCCACAATTCGATCGGCGGCATCAGTATGATGCTTCTCTGCTCTTCTGTGCGGAACTTCACTGATGACCTCGGCTCCGCACTCACTCCCAATCTCGACAACAAAGTAAGAAACGGCTTCATCAGTTATTTCCGTCAACGCTAAGTCAAACGCTCCGCGAATCTTTGGGCCCGTCCCCATAGAGGCACAAAAACAGGTGCCTCCTGCCTGAGTGCAATTGACAGCAACAATGAAGATGCCGTCTCGCCGAACCTTGTAGATAGGATCAAGATGTTCCCCGTTGTTGAACACCCTGTCCTGGGTTTCAATAGCCTTGAGTTCACAAGAGCGAACACCAATGAAAGCGTAACGTACCGCTGGGGTGTTTGAAGGATCGGTCTCTATCTCCCACCCTTTCCCATTCTTCTTGGCAGCAAAGAGCCGTATTCTCGGTGGGAAAAGAAATTGCTTCCAGGACTGGGGACCAACGTTATATCCGAAAAACGCTTTGTCTTGTCGCTTCTTGAGACGGTATGTGCTCGCTTCCTGCTCATCCGTCCAGCCGATCGGTAAATCAGCGACAGAAGTTAGCTCATCATACACAATAGCGCTATTCCGAATCGTAGGTCCAACAAGCTGATATCCTTTTTTCCTCAAAACGTCCAGAAGCTGTTGAAAGTGCTGATGCTCGAGGATAACGGCGTTGGTACTTTCCTGAACTTGCGGCGGTCTTTCAGAGGAAGTAGGAGGTTCTATCATTTTACTCTCTGCACTCAGTCATTAGTCAATTTCCGCTTTTGCTTCTGAGAACGACACAAACGAAAACCTTCGGGCTGCCCGGCAAGTGCTTATCCATCAAAAACGCTGGAGTGTTCGTGTCAGTCCAACCTTTAGCGGATCAAACTCCGCAGACAGCAGCCACGATGTTGCGTTATATCGCAGGACTCGCTGAAAAACGAAAATATCAAAATTCAAATTGCGAAATTATTTGCCCTTCGCTGCAACTTGTTCTTTGTTCCTCCGGAAAATGCAAATTTCAAATGCCAAAATTCTAATTCTATATCTGTACTTAATAGTTCCCGCTCCGAAGTCCAACAATCGTTCTGACAAATCATCTGCTATATTTTTCATTCTTCAATTTGCGCTTTACATTTTGCAATGACCAGCGACGGACGGATAACGGGGCTGATGACAAGAGGATGGGGAGCACGTTTAAAGGCTACCTCTTTCGTGGAGACCGGTTCTACTGAGAAACAAACGCTCTGACGCAGAGAATTATGCGGGTTGATCTCAATAATGTGGACAGGGGCGGAATCGAACCGCCGACACATGGATTTTCAGTCCATTGCTCTACCAACTGAGCTACCTGTCCGCTTATTCCTTGTGCTTCCGGGGATAGCCAGATGCAATTAGAAATATATCAAGCAGCGTGAAGAAAATCAAGTTGATAGCCAGCTTTGCAAGTTCCTCAATGAACGCCCG
>Ga0207433_10005855_pt1 | contig 21670 bp, 21 predicted proteins | sample YelNatPaOPGAMG01_FD_187559 | JGI IMG/M metagenome (GOLD analysis project Ga0207433, IMG submission 187559) | Hot spring thermophilic microbial communities from Obsidian Pool, Yellowstone National Park, USA - OP-RAMG-01 (SPAdes) (version 3) | ecosystem: Environmental > Aquatic > Thermal springs... | reverse complement strand
AATATTCAAAGAGTTCATTGTGCTTTCAAAAACAAACTATCTCCTGTACAATTTATGATAATGTTTAACCAAAGGTCACAAACATTAATTTGTCTCAAAAGTCCAAAATAGGGTTGGATTATACATAAATTTGATTTTTTAAAAAATTCTAATATAATAGAAATTATTAATAACATATTTAAACATCTAAAATACATTAGTTCTTTTTTAAAATCTCCAGAAAGCTGGATGATTTTTTTGTTGTTAACATTAGCAATAACATTTGAAATTGTCAGTGGGCTTTTACGATCAAAAGTTTTATCCACTAAAATGGATGGTATTTATTATAGTTTTGGGGGACCTAATTTAGAAGAAGTACATACAATATCAGTTTTAAACGCAAATACTGATTTTAATAAAAATCAAGATAACAATATTTTGGAGTTTGGTTATTCTTCGCTTTCAGGGTATGGCGCTTCATTTTCGGATTTAATTTACTTAGGGAAAGGAAGTTTCAAATATAAAATAAAAAAAGGAGACACGCTTTCAAGTATTGCTGATCGATTTCAAGTAACAACCTCTTCTATTATTGCTTTTAATAATTTACAAAAAATTACTCCTGGTTCTTGGATATTAATTAATCAAAATATTGAAGAAATAAACCAATCATTACCAAATCCACCAAATAAAAATCTGCCATATTTAAAAAATTATTTTTCTTTACCAACCCAAGGATGGAATTGGGGAATTTTACATGACCACAACGCAGTTGATATTGCTAATCAATGCGGCACGCCAGTTTTTGCTGCCGCCGACGGTGTGGTTACAAACGATCCTCAACTGGGAGATGGAAGTTCCGGTTGGAACAATGGCTATGGGGTTTTTGTACTTTTAGAACATCCCAATGGAACAAAAACCCGCTATGCTCATTTAGACAAGGCGTTGGTAAAAATAGGTGATATTGTTAAAAAAGGACAAAAAATTGGGTTAATGGGAAATACCGGCGATAGTAAAGGACCAACTGGTTGCCATTTACACTTTGAAGTTTATGGCGCGCAAAACCCTTTTGCTATTTATTAAACTATGACCCCAAAATTAGGCCAACATTTTTTAAAAAATAAATATTATTTAAGTTTAATTGTAAAAAATTTAAATTTTAAAACGCGGCCAAATATAATTATTGAAATTGGCGGTGGACATGGAGAATTAACGTTATTTTTGCTTAAACTTCCTTCCCCTTTTTTAAAAATTATTGCTATTGAGAAGGATAAAAAATTAATTGCGGAACTTAAAGCAAAATTTAACTTTGATAGGCGTTTAGAAATTATTGAAGGCGATGTTTTAAAAATACTACCTAACTTAATTTTAAAAAAAAAATTAAAAAATTTTTCGTATCAAATTGTTGGTAACATTCCTTATTACTTAACCGGACGTTTACTAAGAATTTTAAGTGAAATTAAAATACCACCGGAAAAAATAATTTTTTTAGTTCAAAAAGAAGTTGCGGAAAGAATTGTAGCAAAACCTCCTTTAATGAATTTACTTGCCGCCGTTATCCAATACTGGAGCAAGCCGCAAATTATTAAATATGTTGATAGAAAAAATTTTTCACCTCCGCCTAAAGTAAATTCCGCAATTTTGCTTCTTTTGCCCCAAAAAATAAATCAAAAAGAAGCAAAAAAATATTATTGGTTTGTAAAAGCGCTTTTTAAACAGCCTAGGAAAACAATTGTAAACAATTTAAAATTAATTACCGGCGATCAAGGAAAAATTGTCAATATTTTGCAAAGCATGCAAATCAATTTAAACGCCCGTCCTCAAAATTTAACTTTTCACCAAATTTTGTCTTTATTTAAGGCTCTTAATTAAAGACCAGGCAAGGAAACCCCGTACATTATAATAGGAAATGCAAGTATAGGAGTAGGAGGAGGAGAACAGGGTACCATTACAGGATTATAAAGGCCAATTATCCAAGATTGTGGCAATACAGTACCATATAAATAAGACTTAGTTACCCCGGAGATATTAGCGTAAGGACCCGGAGGAGCAAAACCAATTGGTTTAATTGCTATTAATTCTCCACAAGCAGCAGGTCCTATATAGGTCACTTTCCCGGCAAAGGGCAAGAATGGAGAAATGGCAAAAAAAATAACAATTAAAATTTGGGAAAGAAGATACAAGCGTTTCATTTATTTTTTATTATAACACTCTTATAATTAAAAAAGGAAATTCATCAAATTTTTATAGATGAAATATGTTTTTTGTTGTATAATTAAAGAAAATTAAAAATAATCCATTTAAAAATTTAATTTAAAACAAGTATGAATATAAAGACAAAAAAACTAATTGGTTTTTCAGTTATTTTTATAGCTTTAATTTGGAGCGGATTTTTAATATTTAGTCCCATAGATAAAAACAATTCTAACTCAAACCAAAATTTGGAAAACCAACCTTTCGTTGTCACTCAAAAAAGCAACGATCCAACTTTACTTTTTCAATCAGTGCCGCTTGAAAACTTAACCTTAAAATTTGCAAATGATGTTTTTAAAAAAGCCGCGGAAAATAAATTTTATCAATCAAGCGGTAATATAAATGACTTAAAAATTATTCCTCCGAACAAAAAAGAGCTTGAAAAATCAGTCTCACAAATAATAGATGAGGAATTTTCAAAACCAGCGGTGGCTACATCTGATATCATTATTAGTGAAGATAATTCAAAAGAAAATCAAATTGCCTACATTGTTTATCTTAATGAAGTTTTGCAACATATTCCTACCTATACAATTTCAACGAACACTTCTAGTCAGCCATCTCTTAATGAAATTTTTATTCAATCCGCTCAAAATTTTGATATGGCAATTAATCTTTTAAAAATTGTTCATGTTCCTCCAGCTTGGGTAAACATTCATTATAAAATTTTAAATTTGCTTGCTATACAAAGAAATTTATTTATTGATCTGACAAAAAGTGACAATGACCCAGTTAGATTTATGACTGCTCTTTATACTATTCAAAATGATCCATTTATGACCGGGATGGAAATGATAAAAAAAGAAATAGAGCAAAAAATTAAAGATGAAAAACTTAGTTAAAAAAAATCTAAATATTTTTTTGGTGGTAACAATTTTTGCTGTTTTTTACTTATTTTTATTTTTTAACCCTCTAATTCGAACAGCAAATGCCGATGACAACAACAATTCAAGCAATATTCAAAACGACAGTTCAAGCAGCGCTCCTAAGTGTTTAAACTACACATTAACTTGGCAGAATGATGGAACACCCGTTAATCCTATGAACACGGCTGATTTCGAAACTCCCCCATCACTTAAAATCAGCTTGCCGGCAAAAGAAGATGGAAACGCGCCGGATATAAGTGAGTCTGGATTTGAAGATGATTTTGTTTCTGCAAGCAGCTCGCATAAGGGGAAAGGAGTTAAATGGGTATGTAATGATAAAAGCATAGCAGGTTCAGCGCTTGAAGATACAGACTCCACATTTGGTCTTGAGGAGTGTGAAGCTGCTGCCGTCATAGCCCAAAAATATGGAGCTTATGTTTTACTAAGCGAAGGTATAAGCGGGGTGGTTGATGAATTTAAACAAGAATTAATTAATAAATATGTCAACGAAGGATTAAAATGGCTGCAAAACCAAGCAAACTCTCTTATAAAAGATGTAAGCTTGTCCAAGTTATTTGGATTAAAAAGAGATTACACCATAGGGAATTTTATTCAAAATCCACGTAAAATAGTAGATTTTGTAGGTGAATTAACCGGGCTTTCCGATATAACCAAAAATTTGGGAAATCAAATGAAAAGTAAGGTACAAGAGCAAATAAACAATATCTTACAAAGCGCCGCAGAAAAATTTGGTGGTAAATTAACTGAACAAGCAAAGGAGATATTGAAGGTTGGTGTGACTTCGGCCGTACCTGTAAATGATTCGGAAACACAAAAAGAAATAGCAAGAGTTGGAGGTAAAGTAGACAACGTAACTGCTGAGTTGCAAAAACAAAAAAAGATTGAACATATTAGGCAACAATGCCATTTACTTCTTATACAAACAGTGCAACAAGTCAAGTCTTCTCTTTTGTATCAATGGACAACACAAACGGTGGATTGGATTGAGGGCGGGGGGATTACAATTGAAAATGGAAAAGTTCACATTGAAGAACCAAAATTTGTAAAACAACCGGGAAAATTTTTGGCGCAAGTTGGTTGGGAAGCAGTCAACAGATTTCTTTCTCACACAATACCGCAACTTTGTGAACCATTTCGGTTGCAGGTAACTTTAAATATTCCTTCAACCGCAAGGCAAACAAATCCTTACTATGATCCAAATATTACTTGCACAATTAATCAGGTTGTCCAAAATGTGCAAGACTTTTACAATAGTTTTAGAAATGGCGGATGGTTGGGTTACAGAGAAATTATGATGCCACAAAACAACTATTATGATGTTTCGCTAAATCTGATGCAAAGGGCTTCAGAGATTCAGGTCTCTGCTCAAAATGAAGCTCAAGATATGCTAAATCGAACGGGCGGATTTCCTGACACTAAAGTTTGTACAGTTTGGGAAAAGTCTTCCCCGTTAGATAATGTTGATCTTGGACTTTGTGATACATACCGATCCAAATCTTTACTTACAAAATGGAATGTAGAAAGAGAAAAATGCGAAGCAATTGAGGATTATGTATATGCTATTACAACAACTACTGCTACAAATACTGAAGCAATTGGACTTGGAATACCAAACGATCCGGATGTTTTCCCAAATATAGAAAATCTAAAAGCAAAAGATTTTTTGGGAGACTATTATGTAGAAGTCGCCGACGGTTCAAAGTATCTTTATCATTATACTTGTTTAAGGACAGAAATTACCCAACCGGGAATTCTCAACCAGAACTTAGCCAAAAAGGCAACAGATATAGATATTGATAATATTATTAACGCTCAAGATTTAACCAACATTGATCAAATTCTTCAAAATGCAATCATAAATAAAATTACCAAAGTTGGTATAAGGGGATTAAAGGGAATTTTATCTAATTTGCCAATGTGGACCGGTAACTTTGTAAATTCTTGGCAACAAAAATGGGTAAATTACAAGTAATATGAGGTTAATAAAAATTAAAAAACAAGGACAAACATCTACTTTAGTAATATTTATCGTTTCGGTGTTGATTAGCGTACAATTAGCAATACCACACTATGCTAACGGGCAATATAACAACGGGCAATATAACTATGACTATGACTATGTTACCACGCTGCTGATGCCCGCGACGCCGCTGACGTCCGGGATGCCTATACAATCAACTAATTTTTTGCCAGCATTAAAAGTAGAGGCAAGAGCAATAGGTAATCTGCTTGTAAAGACTGTCTATGAAATAATAAGTTTTCTATTTGGAATATTAACAAAATTAGCCGGATTCGTACTTTATTTAGGCGCGCAAATTTTAACAGCCTTCTTTCAACTTAATAACAGAATTTTAGAATTTCCAATTGTTGATGCTGCTTGGAAAATTACAAGAGATATTGCTAATTTAGGTTTTGTAATTGCTTTAATTGTTACAGCTTTTATGACAATTTTAAGAGTAGGCACTTATAATGCCCAAAAAATGCTTCCTAAAATTATTACTGCAGCAATTTTAGTTAACTTTAGTTTAGCAATTGCTGGATTTTTAATTGATTTTTCAAATGTGCTAACAAAGTTTTTTGTTGATAGATCGCTTTACGGAGGAAGTTATGCTTCAACTCAAGATATTGGTTCTGCTATTGCTGGCACATTAAATCCTCAACAATTATATAAAATGGATACTTCAACTATAGCAAGTTCTATACAAAGTGCACCGAATACCGGCACCGATCTGTCAAATCAAAATGTTATCCTAAACATCATTAGCTTATTTGCAATTTTCATTTTTACATTTTTTATGGCAATCCTACTGCTTGCTGATGCCTTAATGCTACTTACAAGATTTGCTTGGCTTACTGTTCTTGTTGGTGTTTCCCCAATTCCTTGGGTATTAGGGGTAATACCTATAAAACAGATGAAAGATGTTAATTTTGACTGGTGGGAAAAATTTTTAAAGTGGGTTTTTGTTGCTCCGATTTTATCTTTTTTTATTTATCTAACATTAAAAACAGCAGTAGAAACAAAAAATATCATAGCATCACTTCAATTAGATCAAAGTGTTAATTTTACTTTTATTGACTCATTTTTAAATACTGTAGTTAATATTTTAGTGATGGGTTCTTTTTTGACAATTGGGTTAATAACATCTCAAGAAGCGGGAGGAAAATTATCAGCTATGACAATTAAAGCTGGGCAAGGTATTGCCAATAATGCTAAGAAGGCTTTGATTGCCAAAACAGCATCCGGCGCTTCAAAGTTAGGGCGCAAAATAATAACAGCAGGGTCAGGATCAGACGCAAAAGGAAAATCCTGGGCAGAAAAATTAGGAGAAAGCGGAGCTGGGAAAATTCCAGTAATTGGCGCTGCCTTCCGCGGCATTGCTGGAGTTTCAGCTAAAGCTAAAGAAAAAGCGCAACAGGACATAGAAAAAGCGCAAAAGAAATATGATTCTCTTTCAAAAGATGTTTTGAAAAACCGCATTAACAGTCAAATCATTAGTAAAAGTATTGGCGCTATGAATGAAGATGACGTTGGAGCCGCGCTTGCTCTTGCTAAAAAAGGTGGATGGAATGAGTTAGATGATCGTGTAAAACGAAAACTAACGGCTGCAATTAAACGAGCGGGCGCCGTTAAAAAACTTGCAGCCTTTGATCCTTTGGCGGCTTCATCAATGGGTATGCCAATTGAAGAAGCGGTTCCAAGAGTAGAAAATGTCCATGAGTTGCCGAAAGATATCATTAAAGAAATTGCTCCTTATCTCCTACAAGAACAAATTAGGCAACTTGGGCTAAAAGGCTCTCATGAAAAGAAACAAGCGTTCATAGAAGGATTGGATGAAACATTTATTCCGCCACAGCTTGACCCTGCCTTAAAAGAACAGGAAAAACAAAGTGTTAAAGAAGCATTCCAAGCATTAACACAAAAAAAGAAACAATTAAATGAAATACTAAAAAATTATCAAAACGCCAAAGATAAACAAGATCAAAAAGCCATTGAAACATTACAAAAACAAAGAGATTCGGTTAAAGAGGATATTTCGAATTTAGAAGAAATTCTTGTCAATGGAGGAGAATGGACAGAACGAATTCAAACCAACCTTGTGGATGCAAATGGTAATCCTATTGTTCAAACAGGAAAGACAATTAAACTGACTAAAGTTGAAAAGGGCGAAGAGAAAAATAAAAGAAGAGATGTGTTGGGTGTAAGAAATAACCTTGCTAAACAAACTATTTGGCAAGGCACCGGGCTTTTTGAACACAACCCTAAACCAAACGAAGAAAAAAATGAAGGAGATGTTGTATAAATATGCAATTTGAAGAATTACCAAAAAATATTCAAGAAAGTATGTTTTCGGAAAGAATTGATAAGATTTTAGATGAGATTAGAAAGAAAGCTGGAATTTATGATGAAACGCTTTTGCCAAGCATTTACTATGGATTAATTACCAAAGAAATCCCAGCTTTTGATTTTGTAAATTCATTAGCGGAAAGTGGGTTGGGCGTAAAAATTGCAGCTTCAGTAGCAAAAGCTATCAAAGAAAGAATATTAGAATCAGAAAGATACCCATTATTTAAATGGGGGGTTGATATTTCAGATATTAAAGTAAGCGAAGCTCCCGACATAGAAACATTAGGATTGGAGGAATTTAATAAATCTCAAGAGAAAAAAATTACGCCTGAAATTTTAGAAGAAAATTTTCAAATCAATATTCCTATAATTAAAAGTGAAAAAGAGGAAACAAAAACACAACCTTCTCTTGGCAACATTAACCTTACCTACCAAACTGAACGACAAAAAGAAAATCAACAACCATTTGTTTTACAAGAAAAACCAACACTTGAAACATCAGAACAAAAACCAAATAAAGCATTTTCGGTTTTCTCATTAAATCAAATTGGATTTTTTAAAAACAAAAAAACACCTTCTCAAGACTTTCCAGAGACTGTAAGAGCTCAAATTGAAACACCAAAAGAAACAAAACAAAAAGAAGTAAAAAGGGTGGTTCATTATTCTGAGTCTCAAACCCCGCTTGCCCCTTGGGAAAGAGGAGGGGAATTTTTAAAACCAGAAACTATATCATCAGATAATCTAAAAGAAATGGCAAATAAGGAGGAAAAGGAGTCGGGAAAAATATTACCAACGCCGCCTCAACCAAAAAATGAAGAAATTTTTTTCTCTCAAGAAGGAACCACTAATCAAATTAAAGGACCATTGTTGGAAAAAAACATAATTGATTTGAGAAATATTGAAAAAGATAAATAGAATTTTGCTTAAAGTTTATTTGCTAATATAATTAATATAAGAAATGGAATTTCAGACACCACAATTTATTGAGCAAAAACCTAAAATTGTAGGGCCCCTAACATTAGGACAATTTTTTTATATTGCCATTGGAGCGGGTATTAGTTTTTTGGCCTATCAATTTTTTAATCTTTTTCTTTGGATAATTATTAGTTTGGCTGCTTTTGGTATATCTTTAGCTTTGGCTTTTGGAAAAGTAAATGGGGAGCCTGTAAGTAAAATTGCGACTTATTTTGTAAAATTTTTACTTCAGCCTAAAACTTATACTTGGCAAAGACAAGCCGAACAAACAATATTAAACTTAAGTGAAAGCGACCTTTTAAAAATCAGAAAAAATATTAGCATTGGAGAAAAATTAAAATCTCTTTCTTTAAAAGTGGCTATTGGGAAAATTTTCAAACCAGGATCTGAAATCAAAAAAGAAGGCGAAGAAAAATATGAGGTTGTAACTTTTATCACAGGAGAAAGAGAAAAAGCAAAAAGAGTTGATTATAAATAATTAAAATTCCCTTTTGTTTAGTTTTCAGTTAAAATATTTATATGCCCGAAACAAAAACAACACAACCTACGCAAAATTTAGTTGAAGTTAAAGACATTAAAGATGGGATTGTTTATTTAAAAAACGGACAAATTGTTCAAATTATTATGGTTAATGGTATTAATTTTGATTTAAAATCGGAGGAAGAACAAAATTCAATTATTGCTAACTTTCAAAAATTTCTTAATTCTTTAGATTTTAAAGTTCAGTTTTTTATCCACTCTCGAAAAATTAATATTCAAAGTTATTTAGACAAAATGGAAGAAAGGAAAAAAAATGAACCTAATGAATTACTTAAAATACAAATTGACGAGTACATTAATTTTATTAAGTCGTTTATAGAACAAAATGCAATTATTAGCAAAAATTTTTTTGTTGTAATTTCTTATCCCTTAAGCAACATTGAAGAAACAATTAAAAACCCAACTGGAATTTTTAGTTTTCTTAGACAAAATAAAAAGACAAATCAAGAAAAAGTTGATGAAGCGTTACAAAAATCTCAAGCTATTCAACAATTGCACATTCGAGGAGAAACTGTTATTCGCGGTTTAGAACAAATTGGATTAAAAGCGGTTCCTTTAGAAGATGATGAATTAATAGAATTATTTTATAATCTTTATAATCCACAATTAATAGAAAAAAAAGGAGTTACTTTTAAATAAATGGAAATTAAAATACCAAAAGCATATCAACCGGGGGGGAAGGAAGATTTACTAAACATCATTGCGCCAGCAGGAATGGAAGTAAACGCCAACTATTTGAAAATTGGTGATTTTTATGCCAAAACATTTTTTGTTTTCACTTATCCCCGTTACATTTCCACCGGTTGGTTTTCTCCTATTATTAATATGCCGGCAATGATGGATATTTCTATTTTTGTCCACCCAATGGATACTGCATTAGCTTTAAAAAATTTAAGGAAAAAAGTAACTGCAATTGAAGCGGAACTTTCAGAAAAAGAAGAAAAAGGGTTAGTTCGCGATCCAGCTTTGGAAACAGCGTATCAAGACATAGAAAACTTAAGAGATGCTCTTCAGCAAGCGCGGGAAAGATTATTTGAAGTTGGTGTTTATATTACAATTTACGCTAACGATTTAGAAGAATTAAAAAAATTAGAAGAAAGCATTTTAAATAATTTAGAAAGCAGATTAGTATATGCTAAACCGGCTCTTTTTAGACAAAAAGAAGGTTTTAACTCCGTATTACCCTTAAGTTTAGACCAATTAGAAGTTCATACTCCGCTCAACAGTGGACCAGCTTCTTCTATTTTTCCTTTTGTTTCTGCAGATTTAAGTTCCGATAAAGGCATTTTATACGGCATTAATATGCAAAATAATACTTTAATTATTTTTGATCGCTTTGGATTAGAAAATGCAAATATGGTTGTTTTTGCTAAATCCGGATCAGGCAAATCATATGCTACAAAACTACAAATCTTAAGATCTTTAATGGTTGGGGTAGATGTTTTAGTAATTGATCCCGAAAATGAATATCAAAATTTAGCCGATTCTATTGGCGGCAGCTACTTTAAAATTTCTTTAACATCAAAAAATCATATTAATCCTTTTGATATCCCGATTATTCCTCAGGGTGAAGAGCCAGCAGATGTTTTTAAATCGCACATTTTAAACTTAACCGGGCTCGTTAAATTGATGCTGGGAGAAATTACTGCCGAAGAAGAAGCATTGCTTGATCGTGCAATTACAGAAACTTACACCTCCCGCGATATTACTGCGGAAAATTTTGCAACATTAAAAGAACTAAATCCTCCGTTATTAGAAGATTTGCAAACTATTTTACAAAACACCGAAGGGGGTTTGCACATTGCCCAACGTTTAGATAAATACGTTCATGGTTCTTATTCTGGTTTTACAAACGCTCCAACCAATATTGACATCAAAAACCGTTTAATTGTTTTTTCAATAAGAGATTTAGAAGAAGAATTAAGACCAATTGCAATGTATATTATTTTAAATTTCATTTGGAATTTAATTCGCTCATCATTAAAACCAAGAATGCTGGTAATTGATGAGGCTTGGTGGATGATGAAATACAAAGATAGCGCTGCTTTTTTATTTGGGCTTGTGAAAAGAGCAAGAAAATATTATTTAGGCGTAACAACCATCACTCAAGATGTTGAAGACTTTTTGCATTCGGATTACGGCCGCCCAATCGTTACCAACTCTGCAATGCAATTGCTTTTAAAACAATCCCCTTCCAGCATTGACGCGCTTCAAAAAGCTTTTAATTTAACGGAAGGGGAGGTAGCTTTACTTTTAGAAGCGGCTGTTGGAGAAGGATTAATTTTTGCAGGATTAAAACATGCAGCCATTAAAATTGTTGCTTCATATACGGAAGATCAAATGATAACAACAAACCCTGAGCAATTATTAGAACAAAAGGGATTAAAATAAAATGGAAGAGAAACAAGTTAAAAATCAAGAAGGAGAAAACGAAACCCAAAGTCAATCTAATCAGCCAAAAATTGGTTTTGGTGAAATGTTGCCAATTACAATTGCCGTTTTTTTTGTTGATATTTTTGATATCTTAGGAGATTTAGCCGCAGGGATAATCTTACTTTTGCCAATAGCTCTTTTGTTTGACTTTCTTTCTTTAATAATAATAGTAATTGTTCAATTTTATTTATTTATTAAAGGAATTAAAGGCTTAAAAAGCGCAACATTTTTAATCAGCGCAATGGCTGATTTTATACCACTTATTAACATTTTACCTTTAAAAACAGCCGGTTGGCTTTTGACTGTTTATTTAGTAAATCATCCAGATTCAAAACTTTCAAAGATTAGTCAGGTTAATCCTATGAAGTAAAAAAAGTTAAATATTAAAATCCTAAATTATTTATAAAATTCAAATGCAAAAAATATTTTTTTGAGTTAAAATATAAATGATTTAAAAAGATGATAAAATTAATAACAAAAAATAAAAAAACGTTTCTAATAATTTTAAGCATATATGCCTTTTTTTCTTTAAGTGATTTAGCTTTAGCCCAAGTTACACAAACTACAACCGAAAAAATTGCTAATTCTCTTATCATTAACTGGCAAGCCAATAATTTTGCTCCATCAACGTACCAAGGAAAATTATTGCCAACAAATGGAAGTATTGTTTCTTTATCTATTTTGGGTAAAATTGGCAACAAAATAATGGATTTAAGCGACGCTTTAATTATGTGGTATTTAGACGAAGAATTTCTTACTGGTGGATTAGGGCAAACCGATATTCAATTTAAAGTTACAAAAACAGCAAACAATTTTTACCTTATAAAGGTAAATGTTACTTTACCGCAGCAAAATGGTTCTTCTCAATTTTTTAGCCAAGGCGTTAGAATACCAATTGCTAACCCCCAAACAGTAATTAATGTTCCTTATGCTTCTATTCAATCAAACACTCCTGTCTTTATTTCTGCCGTTCCTTATTTTTTTAATATTCAATCCATAAATGATCTTTCATTTGACTGGGAAATAATAACGCCAATTGAAACACAAAAAGTAAAAGGGGACAATAAAATTATCATCAATACTAATGAATATTTAAAAGGTAAACCAATCAATATTTCTTTAAAAACGCAAAACACTAAAAGTCTTTTTGAATTTTCTAAAAGTCAAATAACAATTTATGTCCAATAAAAAAATAAAGCTAAATACTTTTTTAATTTTTGTTTTTTTAATTTTATTTTTGCCTTCAATTACTTTGGCTGATCTTAATTTAACACTTAAAAACTCCCCCCCTTGTCTTCTTACCGACAAGTTTGGAGTATGCCAAGATCCAACATCAATTGAAGGTTATATTAATTTAGTTTACAGATTTATGTTAGGGGTAGGCGGCTTTTTGGCACTCGGGATGATAGTTTGGGGCGCAATTTTAATTTCTCTTTCCGGCGGAATTGATAAAGTTAAAGAAGGGAAAGATTATATTACTTCTTCACTTTTTGGTCTTGCGCTGCTTTTTGGTTCTTATTTACTTTTAAAAACCATAAATCCTAATTTAGTTTATCTTACACCTCCCACAGCAGAACCGGTGGAAATAACACCCGTTACCCCGTTAGCGGCTACCCCCTCTGCTGTAAAACTTCATACAGCAGATGATTATTGGTTTAAAAAATATTGCCCAAACGGCGAAAATGGTGACCCCTCGCAAGAAGCAAAAAAAAATGAGGAATATAGACGAAAACAACTTCAAAACCTAAAAATAGAGATCAGCTCAACTGGGAATTGTAGCAATTTATGCAATCCTAATTGCACAAGTGTTGGAGAACTACCGGATTCTGTATTTAGTTTTTTACAACAATTAAAAACGAGGTGTGAAGTATCATATGAACAAGAATGTAAGGTAGTTATAACAGGCGGTAATGAAGTTGGACACCAAACTCACGCTCCAGGCGAACCTGTTTTTGATATAAGAGCGGAAGATTTGATAATACGGTACCTTACCGACTTTAATCACAAAAGCAGAGATTTATTACTTCTACTTAGTAAGGTTTCTTATTTTGATGTTCCATCAGATATAAATAAAAATACAAGTGAAGGTGGATACGCTTTTTGTACTAACATTCATAAAATTGTTAAATCTATTAGGTGTGCTACTACAGAACAAGAAAAACATATTCATATTAGACTTAATTCATAGTAAAATTAACAATAACCATGAACAAAAAAGTATTAAAAATATTAATTATTTTAGCTATAGTTGCTTTAATTATTTATTTCATTCGGTTAATTTTTATACCTAAACTTTCGCCTTTAGAAAACAACATTCCAACTTCCACTTCTAATGTGGCTCCATCTGGAGTAACGTCTTCTGAAAATCAGGAGGGAGGAATTTCTCCAACAGCAACCAGTTCTTTATCTACGATCCCCTATCCTATTTTAACAAAAATTTCCGATCATAATGTATTAAACTATTGGTTTGATTTAAACAGTAAAAAAATAAAATATGTTTCGGATGATGGTAAAGTATGGGATACTGTTTCTTTGCCAAACCAAGAATTATCTTCTCAAAGCATAAATGGCATAAATCAAATTATTCCTTCCACTGATGGATCAAAGGTATTAATTTCTTATCTTACAAATACCGGCTTAAACTGGTTAATTTATAATTCTCAAGATGATTCTATTACCCCTTTGCCACAAGAGATTACTAACGCCACTTGGGCTGAAAGTAACTCTAAAATCATTGCTGTTATTAAAAATGCTAATAATTTTAGTTTAGGTTTAATTGACTTAAATAAAAGTTTGCTTCTGCCCGATATTTTATTAAAAAACTTTAACCCTTTAGACGCAACACTTAAATTTGTTCCACCTTCTAATTTATATATTATTGATAAACCATCGGCAATTGTACCTTCCGGTTTAATGGTTTTAGATATTAAAAAACTAACATTAAATCAAATCCTTAAAAAACAAAACGGATTATTTATAAAACCGACCGATGATGGTAATTTAATTTTTTACTCTCAAGGTTTAAAATTAAATGTCCTAAACTTAAATACACTAAATACCGCCTCTATTCCATTAAATACTTTAGCTAATAAATGTAATTTGAGCACAAGCGCTTCTTCTACAAGTATTTTGTGTTTTGCAACAAATTTTATGGATTTTTCTATTTCAATTGATAACTATTTACAAAAAGCAATTTATTCTACTGATGTTTTATATAACTATGATTTAGAAACCTACAATGTCAATTCGCTCTTAATTAGCAATTCAAAGGTTATTCCACCAATTGATGCAACAGAAGTACGGAAAATAGAGGAGCACATTTATTTTATTAACCGTTATGATAATTCACTTTATCGTTTAACTTTACCTAACACAATTAATCAATAATTAGTTTTCAATTGGTTTGATAACCACATGTCTTTCTCTGCCAACCCCAACACTTTCTGTTTTCAAATCCGGATTAGAAGCAATTTCCATATGAACTAATCTGCGTTCATATGAATTCATAGGAGGTAAAACAACTTCTTGTTTTGTTACCTTTGCTTTTTTAGCGCCGGCTTTTGCTAATTCAACAATAATTCTTTCCCTTTCCTTTCGGTAATAATTTAAATCAATTACATAAGGTGGCTGATTTTCTTTTTTAAAAATTAAATTTAAGAGATATTCCGTTGGCTGTAAAATTTCAGGAATGTGTGAACGAAAAACTTCATCATCAATTACCAGTGAAATCTTATGATTGTTTTCATCAACTGACACTTCCACCGACTCAAATCCCGCTTTAACAAATAAATCTTTTACAAATTGCTTAATATTCATAATATAAAATTATGTTGCAAATTAATTTTTTTTTCAACTTTTTAAAAAGGTGTTTTTATTTAAAAATTGATTTATAATTTAAAGAAATGGCAAAAGACAACAAAAACGAATTTGAAGATAATATTGAGCAACTCTTAAGACCTAAAACATTTAATGATTACGTTGGGCAAGAAAAAATAAAAACCCACCTTCGGTTAATTATTGACGCAGCTAAAGAAAGAGGTGAGAGTCCTGATCATTTATTGTTTTATGGACAAGCCGGTTTAGGAAAAACAACACTTGCTTATATTATTGGCAAAGAAATGGGAGTAAATATTCGTTCCACTTCCGGCCCGGCTTTAGAAAAAACTGGTGATATTGCTGCTATTTTATCTAATTTAGAACCAAATGAAATTTTATTTATTGATGAAATTCATCGAATTAATAAAAATGTTGAGGAAATTTTTTATCCAGCAATGGAATCCCGAAGACTTCACTTAATTATTGGTAAAGGCCCAGCTGCAAAAACTTTTACCTTAGACCTTCCTCCATTTACTATTATTGGAGCTACAACAAAAATAAATCTGCTTTCTGCTCCCTTACGATCGCGCTTTGGAGCAACTTTTAAATTAGATTATTATGACAATAAAGATATTGAAAAAATTATTAAAAGATCAGCAAAAATATTAAATGTTAAAATTACTAAAGAAGCAATTTCTTCTTTAGCAGAAGCTTCTCGTTTTACTCCTCGAGTTGCTAATCGTCTGTTAAAAAGAGCTCGAGATTATGCTCAAATTAAAAAAATACCGGAAATTGATTTAGGGGTAGTGACTAAAACACTTGAAATGCTTGAAATTGATAATCTTGGTTTAGAGGAAACTGACAGAGAATTACTAAAAACTATTATTGAAAAATTTAATGGAGGTCCGGTTGGTATTAAAACGCTTGCAGCGGCTTTAAATGAAGAAATAGATACAATTGAGGAAATTTATGAGCCTTTCTTAATGCGCTTGGGGTTTTTAAAAAGAACACCTTCAGGAAGAGTAGCCACCGATTTGGCTTACACACACTTGCACCTGGCAAAAAATAAAACTCTTTTTTAAAATGAGTGAAAGAAATTTAAAGTATTTGACAAAATCAGCTTTTCAAACAAAAAAACTGGCATTTTTGCTGGCTCAAACAATTTTACAAACAAAAAAAAGAGGGCCAATTATTATTGGATTAATAGGAGATTTAGGAACAGGTAAAACAACTTTTATTCAAGGATTTAGCAAGGGATTAAATATTAAATATCAAATTAAAAGCCCAACTTTTCTCATTAACAAGAAATATCCTCTTAAAAATGACAATTTTAAAACTTTTTATCATATTGACGCTTACCGAATAAAAACAAAAAAAGATTTAATCACTACAGGAATTAATGATGCTTTAAAAGACAAGCGGGGAATAGTAATAATTGAATGGGCTAATTTAATAAAAAAATATCTTCCACCCCAAATAATCATTATAAAGCTAAAACACATTTCACAAAACTTAAGAGAAATAAAAATAAGATGAAAAAAATAATTTTAATTGATGCTAATTCATTAATTCACCGGGCATTTCATGCTTTACCTCCGTTGAGTTATAAAGGCGAACCTTCAGGCGCTTTATTTGGTTTTGCTAGTATCCTTCTTAAAACTATTAAAGAACAAAAACCAGATTTTTTAGTAGCCGCTTTTGATAGACCGGAAAAAACTTTCCGAAAAGAAATTTTTGAAGATTACAAAGCCACCAGACCAAAAGCGCCACAAGAACTTGTTAAACAAATCATTGAAGCTCATAATTTACTCAAGGCTTTTAACATTCAACTAATTGAGGTTGCCGGTTTTGAAGCTGATGATATTTTAGGGACTTTAGCTACTAAATTTAAAACAGAAAATGATTTAAAAATTATCATCTTATCCGGAGATTTAGATACGCTTCAGTTGGTTGAAGATGAAAAAGTTGTTGTGGAAATATTAAAAAAAGGTGTAAGCGAAACCGTAATTTATGACGAAGAGGCTGTAAAAAAGAGGTTTGGGTTGGAACCAAATCAACTTCCGGATTTTAAAGCTCTGGTGGGAGACAAATCAGACAACATACCGGGCGTAAAGGGAATTGGTCCAAAAACAGCTACAGAACTAATTAAAAAATATCAATCTTTAGAAAATATATTAAAATTACTTTCCAGCAACGAAAATACCATAAAAAAAATTATTGCTTCTTCTGAAGCAGCATTATTATCAAAACAACTTTCTATTATTAAAAAAGACGTGCCGTTAGAAGCGCATTTAGAAGATTTTAAATTAAATATTGAAACCAAAAAAATAAAAGACTATTTCTTTCAGTGGGGATTTTTTAAATTAATTGAAAGATTAGAAAATAATGACACAAATATTTCTTATCATCATACCAATCAGGGCCTTTTTCAAGGAGAAGATCCAAGAATATTAAATGCTTTTTTTATAGAAAATTCTCAAGATCTCAACATTAATAGAATTTTAAGTAAAAATATCAAAGTTAGTTGGGATTGGAAACCAATTATTAAACAACTTCTTAAAAATCAACAAAAAATTCCTGAAAATATATTTGATATTAAGGTGGCTTTTTGGCTATTAAACCCGGCTTCCAAGGTTAGTAAAAATGATTTTTTGCCTAAAGAAGATTGGAAAAATATTTTTTTAATTTTAAAAAATAAATTAGAAAAAAATCATCTTGCAAAGATATTTTGGGAAATTGAAATGCCACTTGTAGAAGTTTTGGCTTTTATGGAAAATCAAGGGGTAAAAATAAATTTAGATTTAGCTGAAAAATTAAAAATAAAAATTAAAAACGAACTAAAACAAATAAAAAAAGAAATTTATTTAATTACCCAGAAAAAATTCAATTTAAACTCACCTAAGCAAATTTCTCAAATTTTATTTGAAAAATTAAAAATAAAAGCAGCTAAAAAAATTACAAAAAGCGGAATGATTTCCACAGCTTTTGAAACTTTATCTAAAATTAAAAACATTCCTTTGATAAATTTAATTTTAAAATACCGTGAACTTTTTAAAATACTTTCTACTTATCTTGATCCAATTGTTAAAGCAACAAATAAAAACGGGAGGTTATACACCACTTATTTACAAACCGGCACTGCTACTGGAAGAATTGTTTCTAAAAATCCAAATTTACAAAACATTCCCCAAGAATCAACCTTAGCAAAAGATATTAGAAGTATTTTTGAGGCAAATGAAGGTTTTAGCCTGGTTTCTTTTGATTATTCCCAATTAGAATTAAGACTCTTAGCTCATCTCACGCAAGAAAAAAATCTTATTGAAGCCTTTAAAAATAACCTTGACATTCACTGTCTCACCGCCTCTAAAATTTTGCAAATACCACTGGAAAAAGTATCACCCCAGCAGCGTCGATTAGGAAAAACCCTCAACTTTGGTATGATTTATGGAATGGGAGCAAAATCTTTTTCCTTAACTGCAGAAATTCCAATTGGAGAAGCTAAAAAATTTATTCAAGAATACTTTGAAATTTTTCCTAAAATAAAAGAATGGCAGGAAAATATTAAAAAAACAATTCAAGAAAAAGGGTTTATAGAAAATATTTTTGGCAGAAAAAGATGGTTTTCGGATTTTTACCATCCTAAAATCAAAGCTGAAAACGAAAGAGCCGCAATTAATATGCCTGTTCAAAGTTTAGGTGCTGATATTTTAAAAAAGTGTATGATTGAAATTTACAGAAAATATAAATCTCAAAAAAAATTAGAAAAAATAAAAATGCTTTTAACTATCCATGATGAATTGATTTTTGAAATTCAAAATGATATTCTAAAAAGTGAAATTTTGGAAATAAAAGAAATTATGGAAAAAATTGAAAAACTCAGCGTGCCTTTAGTTGTTGATGTAAAAGTTGGACCTGATTGGGGAAATTTAAAATCTTATGAATTTAATTAAATTCTTAAAGGAGTTAAAATTTTATAGTTTTCAAAAAGAAAACCAAAAACTATCGTATTTGGTTTGTTTTTTGTTTGTAATTGGGGAACTTATTAATTTAATTTTTGTTTCAAAACCAATAAATATTTTTATTGGTTTGATATTATTTTTTGTTTTTATAATTACTGTTTTGTTTTATAAAAAAGTTGCGGAAAGTAACTTTAACAACCTTATAAAGTATACAGAATTGCAAGCAGTAATTGAAAATATAGAAGATGGAATCATTATTTATGATAATAACTTTAAAATTATTGATTTTAACCGAGCGGCACAAAAAATATTTAATTTAAATAAAGAAGAGGTTATTAATCAAACTATTACTCCTCAAATGGCTCAAAATGCTCGGTTTAAAATTCTTGCCCAAACGCTTTTCCCTTCTCTGGCGCCATCTATTAATACAATTTCTGACAGCGATTGGCCCAAAATAGTTGAAATTAATTTTGAAGAGCCTCATTTGAAATTGAAAACATTCCTTAATCAAGTAATTAGTTATGAAAATAAACAAGTAATCGCTTTTATAAAAATAGTTCAAGACAAAACGCGGGAAAGTGATATTTTACAATCCAAAAGTGAATTTTTAACTGTTTCTGCACATCAATTAAGAACTCCGCTTACTGCCTTAAATTGGACATTGGAAAGCTTAAAAAAGTCATTAGAAAATAAAGACTTTTCGGAAGGGATTAAATTAGCATCAGAAGGATGGAATTTAATTCAAAGATCACTAAAAATCATAGAGGATCTTTTAAACGCTGCTAAAATTGAGGAGGGGAGGTTTGGTTTTAACTTTCAAGAAATAAATATTGGAAAACTACTTCAAGAAATTTTAAATGGTATAGTTCCTATTGCTAATGAATATAAAATTTCCTTAGAAAGCAAAATTCAAACAAATGAACTTAATGTTTTCGCAGACGAAGAAAAATTAAAAATGGCAATAAACAACATTTTAGAAAATGCTGTTAAATACAATGTGCCTAACGGTTCTATTTTTGTGTTGGTGGAAGATGACAAAAACAACCCACATAATATTAAAGTAAGTATTTCTGATACAGGGATTGGAATTCCTAAAGAAAGCATTCCTAAAATATTTGAAAAATTCTATCGCGCAGAAAACGCTCAAAAGGTTGAACCTAATGGCAACGGATTGGGTCTTTATATCACAAAAAACATTATTGAAAAACATGGGGGGAAAATTTATGTAGAATCACAACTAAAACGCGGTACAACTTTTTGGTTTACTATTCCAAAAATAATAAAATAATTAGTAGTATGGCAGGCCATAGTCACTGGAAACAAATAAAAATAAAAAAAGCGGTAACTGACCAAAAAAAGGGAAAGTTATTTTCTAAACTTTTAAACGCCATTACTATTGCTGCAAAGGAAGAGGTTAATCCCGATTTTAACCCAAAGTTAAGAGCCGCTATTTTAAAAGCAAAGGAATATCAGGTGCCACAAGAAAATATTCTCAAAGCTATTCAAAGATCAGCAGAAAAAAATTCTTCATTAGAAGAGATTATTTTAGAATGTTATGGTCCTGGAGGAGTAGCTTTACTAATTGAAGCAATTACTGATAAAAGTTCGCGTACTGTAAATGAAGTAAAAAATATCTTAAAAGAATATAATGCCAAACTTAGTGAACCAGGAAGCGTACGTTGGATTTTTGAAAAAAAAGAAAATGAATGGGTTCCAAAGTTTACCCAAAAAATAGAAGGGGAGGAAAAAGAAAAATTATTACATCTATTAGAAACGCTTGAGGAGCAAGACGATATTCAAAAAATTTATATGAATGCAATTTTATGAAATATAAAAATAAATTAACGGTTTTGGGATTAGATCCCGGTTATGGCCGTATTGGTTATGGAATTTTAAAAAAAGAGGGTAGTAAAATAACTTATTTAAAAAGCGGTGTTTTTGAATTTCCTTCTTATAATAATTTAGGAGAAAAACTTTTTCTTTTAGAAAAAAAACTAAAAAAACTAATTAATTTATACCATCCTTCAATTGCAGGAGTGGAAAAATTATTTTATTTTCAAAACAAAAAAACAATAATTGAGGTGGCAGAAGCAAGAGGAATTATTTTAAAAACCCTTACCGAACATAAAATTAAAGTAATTGAAATGACTCCACAACACATTAAAAGTTCAATCACAAACAATGGAAAAGCTTCGAAGGTAGGGGTTGCAAAAATGGTAAAAAATTTCTTAAATTTAAAAAAGGATAAAATGTTAGATGATGAAACTGATGCATTGGCTATAGCAATTAGCACATTAAGTCATATATGCATAATACCAGACACATTTTGAGCTCCATGAAGAAGTCCTAACTTCATGGATTTTTAATCATATTCATTGTAAGTATACTGGTATTAGAGGAATAGTCGGCATTTATAATGATTGTTTAAAGCATCAGTATATGATTCAAGAAAAAGCTAAAAAGTCAATTTTTCAACTATCCAAGAC